>ERZ795053.5604-NODE-5604-length-12892-cov-10.103451_pt1 | contig 12892 bp, 8 predicted proteins | sample MGYA00375137_ERZ795053 | MGnify/ENA primary metagenome ERZ795053 (study PRJEB30182, sample SAMN05720284) | activated sludge metagenome | isolation source: Anaerobic digester | place: Hong Kong | collected 2014-12-17 ... | reverse complement strand
CAATTTCCTCAGTTTTACGATCCGAACTCCCCCACAAAGCGTGTAGGTAGCGATATTACAAAAGAATTTGCGCAAGTAAAGCATGAATACCCAATGATATCACTTGCAAACACCTATACCGAAGGAGAATTGCGCGATTTCGATCAACGGGTAAAAAAAATACTTGGTGAACAACCCGAATATGTGTGCGAACTAAAATTCGACGGTGTTGCCATAAGCCTTAAGTATATCGACGGTAAATTGGTTCAGGCGGTTAGTCGCGGCGATGGCGTTGTTGGTGACGACGTTACCAATAACATTCGAACAATCAGACCTATCCCGCTTACGTTGCACGGAAACGATTATCCCAAAGAATTCGAGATTAGAGGCGAAATTTTTATGCCCCATTCCGTGTTCGAGAGCCTTAATCAGGAACGAGAAGAAATTGGTGACGCGCCTTTTGCCAACCCTCGAAACGCAACGGCAGGAACTATTAAACTGCTCAACTCGGGGGAAGTAGCCCGACGTAAACTCGACTGTTACCTTTACTACTTACTAGGCGAAAATCTGCCTTACCAAAACCACTACGACAACCTTCAGAAAGCCAAAGAATGGGGATTTAAAATATCGGAATATATAGAACGAAAACCAAATATCAACGGCGTTTTCGAATATATAAACCATTGGGAAAAATTAAGAAAGAAACTCCCGTACGACACGGATGGCGTGGTTATTAAGGTAAACGACTATTCGCAACAAAATATTCTTGGACTCACAGCAAAAACACCACGTTGGGCAATTGCCTACAAGTATAAACCGGAACAGGTTTCAACCGAACTTTTATCGGTAGATTTTCAGGTTGGAAGAACAGGGGCTGTAACTCCGGTAGCAAACTTAACTCCGGTAAAACTAGGCGGCACAATTGTTAAAAGAGCTTCGTTGCACAATGCCGATCAAATTGCCTTGCTCGATGTAAGAATTGGCGATTTTGTGTATGTTGAAAAGGGCGGCGAAATTATTCCTAAAATTGTAGGAGTCGATCAAAGTAAACGTTCCTTATTCAGCAAGCCCATTAGTTTTCCTACCACCTGTCCGGAATGCGGTTCTAAACTGGAAAAACCGGAAGGAGAAGCTCGTCATTTTTGTCCAAATCAGTACAACTGTCCTCCTCAAATAAAAGGACGAATTGAGCATTTTATTAGCCGAAAAGCTCTTAACATAGACGGGTTAGGAGAAGAAACCGTTGCCCTGCTTTACAATAACGGTCTGGTAAACGATGTTTCGGATTTATACCGTATTACACGGGAACAATTGCTTTCCCTCGACAGATTTGCCGAAAAATCGGCCGATAACGCCATTCAAAGCATCGAAAAGTCGAAAAGCGTCCCTTTTCCGAGAGTTCTTTACGGAATAGGCATCCGCTACGTTGGCGAAACCACCGCCAAAGGCCTTGCTTTTCATTTCGGTAGTATTGAAAACCTAGCCAATGCTTCTATCGATGATTTACTCAATGTTGAAGACGTTGGCGAAAGGATAGCATCGAGTATTAAAGATTTCTTTTCCAACCCAATCAACCTAAAAATTATAGATAATTTAAAAAAAGCCGGACTTCAACTTAACTTGTCAGAAAACGAACTTCAACTAAAATCGGACAAGTTAAAAGGGCTAACCATTGTAATATCCGGTACTTTTAACCGCGTTTCGCGCGATGAGTTAAAGGAATTAATACAGCAACACGGAGGGAAAAATGTAAGCAGCATTTCGGCATCAACCTCAATGCTTGTGGCTGGGGATAAAATGGGACCCGCAAAATTGGAAAAAGCGAACAGGCTTGGAATTAAAATAATTTCCGAAGACGACTTTTTTGAACTTATTAATAGTGCAAATTAAAGTTAAAGGTGATATTTGAATGTTTTCAATGTTCTATTATTTTTTGTAAAATTGCATCACAGCATAACTATAACAATACTTAAGTGAAGGCTATTAAAGATTATATTTACCATAAGTCGCTAAAGGCAATAGAAAAACAAGTTAAGACTATAAACCGTAATAAAATGGTTTATAACCTTACTACCGCACGAAGCGTTGGAATTGTTTTTTTTGCAAACAATTTGAACCAAATTGAATTGGTTAGCGATTTCATGGACTATTTCAAAGAGAAAACTATTGGCGTAAAAGCCATCGGTTTCTATCCTCAAAAGGAAATACCTGCAAATTTCCTTAACACTAAGCAAATAGACTTTTTCTGTAAAAGGGATTTAAACTGGTATCAGAAACCCATAACACCAATAGTCGATGTATTTGCATCTACCGAATACGATATTCTTATCGATTTAAATTTCGAAGAATTTCTTCCGCTTCGGTGGATTTCGTCAATTTCGCGGGCAAAATTTAAAGTTGGAGCTTCCAATTACTTTCAAAACCCATTTGATTTAATAGTCTCCGTAGATAAAAGTAAAGGACAAACTTATCTAATGGAGCAAATCCTAAAAATTCTTTTCCAACTAAATAATCGCTTTGCTGAAGAAAAAGAGCCAAATACAGAAACCGTATAAACCTTTTACCATGCCATATAACAATATAAAAGGATTGGGCGTTGCAATGGTAACTCCCTTTACCGATACCAACGATATAGACTATCGAGCACTGGAAAAGTTAATGAATCATCTGCTTAACGGAGGTGCCGATTTTCTTGTGGTGATGGGCACAACCGCCGAAACTGCGACTTTATCCGAAAACGAAAAGAACGAACTTCTTTCGTTTGTAAAGGAAATAAATAATGGACAACTCCCTATTGTGCTAGGCATTGGAGGAAACAATACTGCAAAAGTTGTTGAAACATTTGGTAAACTTAACCTTGACGGAGTTAGCGCAATACTTTCCGTTACACCATATTACAACAAACCTACACAAAAAGGACTTGAACTTCACTTTAAAACACTGGCTAAAGAAAGTCCATTGCCCATTATTCTTTACAACGTTCCGGGTAGAACAGGTGTAAATATGGCTGCCGAAACAACCATTAAACTGGCTAACGAAGAGCCTAACATTATTGGAGTTAAGGAGGCATCGGGCAACATAAACCAGCAAAGTTTCATTTTGCGCGACAAACCAAAGGATTTTCTTGTGTTATCCGGCGACGATGCTCTGGCACTTCCTCAACTATCGCTTGGTTTCGACGGAGTCATTTCGGTTGTAGGAAACGCTTTCCCTGCTCAATTTTCCAAAATGATTTCTTTGGCCCGTAACGGAAAATTCAACGAAGCAGCACAAATCCATTTCAAGATAATTGAAATTATTAACAATCTATTTGTCGATGGTAACCCCGGTGGAATAAAAGCAGCCCTCAACATTCTTGGTTTAATTCAGAATAATCTTAGATTGCCACTTGTTCCGGTATCACAAAAAACGTATAACACACTAAGCGAACTTATAAAACATTTTAACTGATAGTTCATTACTTCTAATATATCAAACTCCCTTTAGGCCTAAATCTAAAGGGAGTTTTTTTATGAAAACAATAGGATTCATATTAAAAATATCATAAATTACTTAAGAAATTACATTTACAGTTTTGGTAAAATTTTTCTAAAAAATTAAACAACAATTACAGATTCCAATTGTTTTTTATCTAAAAAACAACAATTAAACTACCATATTATGAATAAGTTAAGTGTAAACTATTTGGGATTGAACTTACAAAATCCAATTATTGTTGGTAGTTCCGGACTAACAAATGATATTCACGAAATTGCCGAGTTAGAAGCCCGCGGTGCTGCGGCTATAGTAGTTAAATCATTATTCGAAGAAGAAATTATTTCTTCAACAACCGATGACCTTAACAAAATGCGTTCTTCTGGATTTATTTACCCTGAGACGTTGGAATATTTTAACCTTGACGATATTGATGACCCCGTTTCGAACTACTTAAAGTTCTTAAAAGACGCCAAAAAAGAAGTCAAAATTCCAGTAATTGCAAGTATAAATTGCATAACCTCCGAAGGTTGGACTGACTTTACCAAACGCATTGAAGATACCGGTGCAGATGCAATAGAACTTAACGTATTTCCACTTTCCTCCGATCCTCGGCGAAGTGCAGAAGAAAATGAAAATACCTACTTTGAAATTGCACAAAAGGTTACCGATGTAACAAAATTGCCAGTTTCCATGAAGATATCTTACTTTCATGCAGGATTGGCCAATTTTATAGAACGACTTAGTCGAACCAAACTGAAAGGGTTGGTACTATTCAACCGTTTCTACAATGTCGATTTCAATTTAGATACGTTTGGCTATTCTAACTCGCATGTTTTCAGCACTCCCGCGGAACTATCCAACTCGCTTCGATGGATAGCCATAATGTCGGGAAGAGTAAATTGCGATTTAGCCGCATCAACAGGAGTACACGATGGCTACGGGGCTATTAAGCAGTTACTTGCCGGCGCTGCTGCCGTTCAAGTCGTTTCCACCATATATAAAAACGGGAAAGAACAAATCTCATTTATTCTGCAACAGTTGGAACAATGGATGAATAGAAATGGCTACAACTCAATAGCAGAGTTTAAAGGAAACATGAGTTACGACAAAACGTACAATCCTGCCGCACTGGAACGTGTTCAGTTTATGAAATACTTCAACGAAAAATAGCATAAAAACGTAAATCTTGAGTAAAAATAATTTACATACAACTACATTAAATAGGACTATTTTAGTGTTCATAACTTTAACTTTGTTTAATGAACTATATTATCCAGAATAAATTATTATGCCTATGTTTGTATGAGGATTCTATACAATGAAAGAGGATAACGAAAATTACTTAGAAGAAGACAACACGGCAGAAGTTGTAAAAAGGTTTGAAACCAACTTCAACTTAGGCAAATCAATATTTTTTGATGTATTCGAGTTTGAAAAAATAATAGATTACTACCTAAACGAGGAAAATTTACCAACAGCAGACAAAGCGCTGGAGATGGCTCTTAAAATATATCCAAATTCCCTTGAACTACTTCTTAAAAAAGCCGATTACTTTCAACTAAAAGAAAATTACAAAGAAGCTATCGAAATTCTTGAATACATAGAAAAAATCGATAGTAGCAATCCCGATTTGTACATGCAAATGGGAGAATCGCTGTATTACCTAAAACAAACAAATCAGAGTATTTCTGCATTCGATAAATCCGCTTCGCTTTCAGGCGATGAAAGCGTTGATATCTTATACAGGATTTCCAACTTTTTTTTAGATGAAGATGAAATAAATCTGGCCCTTCGCTACCTGATTGCCTCATACAAAATAGATAGCACGAACCTTTCCGTTCTTTTCGATATGGGCTATTGTTACGAACGAAACAGCGAATTCGACAAAAGCATTAAGTTTTACAACGAATATTTAGACATAAATCCTTTCTCTGCTAGCGTATGGTACAATTTGGGCATTATTTACGCTAAAACCGGTGAATTTGAAAAATCGCTTGAGTGTTACGATTTTTGTACTGCAATCGATCCAAAGTATTCCTCGGCTTACAACAACAAAGGAAATACCCTCGCTACGCTAGAACGTTACGAAGACGCCGTTAAAGTATTTTTGGAGTTATCCGAACTCGAACCTGAAAACCCCAGGGTATTTGCGTTAATAGGCGAATGTTACGAACGTACCGGAAATTTGGAAAAGGCACTGGATAATTATAATAAATCGATTGTAATTGACCCCGATTTTGCCGAAGGCTATTACGGTATCGGAATGGTTATGATACAAAGGCAAAAGTACGACATTAGCCTTAATTTTATAAATAGAGCCATAACACTCGATTCCAACCAATTCGACTTTTGGATGGGGTTAGGAAGAACCCAATTCGAATTAAATAATATAGAAGAAGCTGTTAAAGCATACCGCGAAGCAACTGTTTTAAATCCAGACGAACCCGATGGTTACTTGGCTTTAGCCGAAGTTCTGCTATTTCAGGAGAAATTCTGCGAGGTAGAAACCTTAGTTGATGAACTCAACCCTAAATTTAATGCGAACGCATCGATAAAAGTAATAAATGCGGCAGCACTTTACCTATCGCATAAACAAAAAGAAGCATTGGAAATACTACGAATTGCCAAACAAATAGATCCTTCTTCAATATCCGATTTTATAAACCTTGTATCTATTAATAACGACGATGATTTTATAAAAGAAGTAAACTTATTATAAAACTATTCATACATTTTCTATATCACAAACGAAGCCCAGAATAAAGGGCTTTTTTTATTAAATGCACTTCAATATTTAAAATATCATCAAAATAATTGTAGAAAAAACAATACATTTGAACTTTAAAATTAAATAATCATGAATTACAATTTACCTTTTATACCAGAACGTCCCGCCAAACCACGAGTAAGCGGCATAACCATGGTAATGGATAAAGGCTTAAGCATTACAGAAGCCGAAAATTTAGTTAACGTTTCGGGAGAATACATCGACTTACTAAAACTTGGATTCGGAACATCGTTAGTAACCCCTAACATCAAAGAAAAAATAAAACTATACCAAAAGGCTGGTTTAAAGCCGTACTTGGGTGGTACCCTATTCGAAATATTTATTATAAGAGGATTGTTCGACGAGTTTATAAAATTTGTTGATAGCCTAGGATTAAATCTTGTTGAAGTCTCCGATGGCTCTATGGAACTTGATAACGACACTAAGTGTGAGTACATTTCCAAATTATCGAAGAAGTTTACGGTAATTTCGGAAGTTGGCTCTAAAAAGGCAGATGTTCACATTCCAGACGACGAATGGGTTGCCATGATGAAAAATGAACTTCAAGCTGGTAGTTGGAAAGTTATTGCAGAGGCTCGCGAAAGCGGTAATGTTGGCATTTACAAATCGGATCATTCCGCAAACACTGCATTAATCGACGATATAATCCGCAATGTAAAAATCGATAACGTGCTATGGGAAGCCCCCATAAAAAGTCAGCAAGTTTGGTTTATCAAGCAATTAGGTGCAAATGTAAATCTTGGCAATATTGCACCAAGCGAAGTTATTCCTTTGGAAACCCTTCGCCTTGGGTTACGTGGTGATACTTTTTTCACTTTCCTTCCGGAAAATTTAAAGCAAAAATAGTTTTTAGTTGAAGTTGATGTTTTTATTAAGATGAAGAGAAAACCTGTTGAATACTTAAATCTGATATTAAAAGGAATTGCAATGGGTGCTGCCGATGTTATTCCTGGAGTTTCGGGTGGAACAATAGCACTCATTACCGATATATACGAAGAGTTAATAGACTCTATAAAATCGATTGGCTCTAAAAATATTTTTTTACTTTTTAAAAATAATGGCATAAGGCGATTTATAGAAGCAACCAACGCCTACTTTTTACTATCAGTTTTACTTGGTATTGCAATTAGTTTGCTATCGTTGTCCCATTTAATGCAATTTTTGCTTGCCAATTATCCAATATACATCTGGTCTTTCTTTTTTGGATTAATTTTAGCATCGGCATGGTTTGTTGGAAAAACAATATCGAAGTGGAATACATATACAGTAATAAATCTTATAATTGGCATTGCCGCCGGTTTCTGGGTAACAACCATTACTCCTGCAGAAACAACAGCTAATTCTTGGTTTATATTTATTTGTGGAGCAATAGCCGTATGTGCAATGATTTTGCCTGGTATTTCCGGTAGTTTTATACTACTCCTACTCGGAAAGTACGCTTATATGATGGGAGCTCTCACTTCTTTAAACATAGGGATAATTGCAATTTTTGCAGCAGGGGCACTAATTGGTATAATTTCATTTTCAAAAGTATTATCATTTTTACTCCATCGTTTTCATGCACAAACGATTGCCATCTTAACAGGTTTTATGATAGGTTCACTGAACAAAATTTGGCCTTGGAAAGTTTCTATACAAACATTTATTGATGCACATGGTATTATAAAACCGCTGGTGGAAAAAAATGTACTACCAAATACTTTTTTATACGAAAATAGTACAGAACCTCATACCGTAATGGCAATACTATTTGCATTAATTGGTATTGCACTCGTAGTTATACTGGAACATATAAACGTTTCAAAAGTTGATGAAGAAGAAGATTTACGCAAAAAACTTGGGTTTTAATATTTTATACAGGAGAATAATTCCTATTATTTTGCTTATATCTTTTTCTTTATCAGTTTTTTCACAAAATTCTTCAAAAAATAAAGTATTTCAAGTAAAGTCCGGTGAAATAGTAACTTATAAAGCATACTACAACTGGCGTTTTATATGGCTTAAGGCCGGTAGCATTATTTTTTCGGTATCCGATACCTTATTTCAAAATCAAGAGGCTTTCAAATTCTCAGCAAAAGGATGGAGTTTAAAAGAATACGATTGGTTCTTTAAAGTTCGCGATAGTTTTGAGACCACCATTCTTAAAAAAAATCAACAGCCTTTAACTTTTTTACGTGATACCTACGAAGGCGGTTATAGAGCATATAATCGCTATTCGTTTAACTTCGAAGATAGTACGTTACATATTGAAAGTTACACATCAAAAAGGCCATTTAAAGCGGAAACAAAAAAACTTCAACCCAATACGTTTGATGTACTAAGTGCAGTATATCATTTCAGACAAATAGATTTCACAAAATATTCTATTGGCGAAAAGATTCCGATAAATATTGCCATAGATAATGACATATATCCTTTATACATTAGGTATATGGGCAAAGAAATTATTACGCTTAAAAATGGAGAAACCTATAAAACTCTCAAATTTAAAATAAAACTAGTGGAAGGAACCATCTTTACAGGTGGAGAAGATATGACTATATGGGTTACGGATAACAATTTACGTATCCCTGTTTTAGTTGAAGCAAAAATTCTAATAGGGTCGGTCAAGGCAATTCTTAACAACTACAGTAATTAAACATTCCTCCGAATTGATTTTAAGTTTAAGTCATTATTTTACTTGTTAGTCAAAATCAAAATTAAATACTTGACACAAAGTATAATGTGTCATAAATTTGATTTAACAGTAAATCATTCTTAATTTTTTATCTCTATTTATTCAATTTTAGTCTAGCATTTATATTCTTAGCCATTGTATTTAACAGCCTTTTGTTATTGCTTTTATGTAAAAATAAGGTTGGCATAACCAACATTATTAAAAAACGTTAGCAAATCTTTACTATTAAAAACCAAAATCTAAACCTATGAACAACAAAATAAAATTGTTTATCCTCGCCATTATTGGTATATGGACAACGATTAATGGCAATGCACAGGTACCAGAACAAATATCATATCAGGCTGTAATTAGGGATGCCGATGGAAACCCGCTAACCAACCAAGAAATTATGCTAAAAGTAAGTTTTATAAGCGGAAGTTCATCTGCATTATACTATTCAGAAGAGCATACTGCCCAAACAACTGCTCAAGGAATTGCTTTATTAAAACTAGGAGGGGGAACTGCAGTTAGTGGAAATTTTTCAGACATTGACTGGGCTAGTGGAAATATTCTGCTAAAAATGGAACTTGAGCAGAATCAATCATGGATTGATCTTGGATCTACTCAACTTTTATCTGTTCCATTTGCTTTTTACGCTGCATCGGGAAATGGCGGTGAAAACGGGATATCGATTGATTGGCTAGGGTCATTTGCAGAGCAGCCATCTAATCCAACATTAAACCAAGCGTTCTACAGTTCAACAGATAAATGTGCATACATTTGGAATGGAAACTCATGGCAACCAATGGTTTTTGATGGCAGTCAAGGCCCTCAAGGTGAGCAAGGATTGCCGGGTGAAAACGGAATATCTATTGATTGGCTAGGGTCATTTGCAGAGCAGCCATCTAACCCAACATTAAACCAAGCGTTCTACAGTTCAACAGATAAATGTGCATATATTTGGAATGGAAATTCATGGCAATCAATGACTTTTGATGGTAGCCAAGGTCCCCAAGGCGAACAAGGATTACCAGGTGAAAATGGAATTTCAATTGATTGGCTAGGAACACTAACTACTCCACCAAGTTCTCCCCTACTTAATCAGGCTTACTATAACTCAACGTTAAAGGTATCATACATTTGGAATGGAAGTTCTTGGGAAGTAATTGCCCATGATGGTTCATTAGGACCACAAGGGCCTATTGGTCCTGAAGGACCACAAGGACCTGCCGGAACAGGGTTGAATAATAAAGGCGACTGGGTTTCTGGCACAACCTATGACCCCGGAGACTATGTATTTGCCGAAAACTCATCACAAACAGGTAACAGCATGTGGATAGTTCAAAGCGAAATAGCCTTCGCATCCACAACAGAACCCCGCTTAGATGCCTCAAATTGGGTGGAATTTGAAGCCCCTGCAGGTCCTCAAGGTGAAAAAGGAATCTCTATAGAATGGCTAGGAACTTATCCAGCAGCACCATCATCACCTACTACCAACCAAGGCTATTACAATTCAATAGATAAAAAATCCTACATATGGGATGGGGATTCTTGGGAAATATTATCACAAGATGGAGAACAAGGTCCTGCTGGTATTCTTGTAGAAGGAACTACAGGACAAACACTCAGGCATAATGGAACTAACTGGGTTGCAAGTAGTACACTTTATAATAGTGATACCAATATTGGAATTAACATTAATACGCCAACACAAAAACTTGATGTGAATGGAAATTTAAGACTAAGAGGCTTCCTATATGATTACAATAACACAGAAGGAACAGCAGGACAATTACTCAGTAAAGGAACCAATGGAGTTGTGTGGCAATCCCCTGCTTGGTTAACCGGTTCAGGAACTTCCGGTAACATGGCAATATGGAATGGAACATCAAGTATTACAGACTTGCCAAACTTATCCTTTGCCAATAGTCTTTCAGTACAAGGTAACCCTACAACAAACCCGGATGATCCAATTTTCGAAGTAAAAAATAGCAAAGGAGATGTAATATTCGGAGTTTATCAAGAAGGCGTTAGAATTAATATTTCAGACGATGCAATTACGAAAGGCGCAAAACGAGGATTTGCTGTTGGAGGGTTAACTAACCAAACAAAAACAGGCCCTATTGAATATCTAAGAATTACACCAGATAGTGCGAGAGTATATGTAAAACAAAATCCATCTTCACCTGGTGCAAAAGGAGGATTTGCTGTTGAAGGGCTTATAGATCAAACAAAAACAGTGATTTCTCAAAATATGTTCTTTATCGCACCAGACTCTGCAAGAATATATGTAAATAATAGTCAAAAAGGTGCGAAACGTGGGTTTGCTGTTGGAGGACTTACTAATGCCACTAAAGGCACTGTAGATAATTTTCTTAATCTCACCCCTGATAATTACTTTATTGGGCATAAAAGTGGAACGAAATCAACAGGCTTATATAATTCAACAGTTGGATACCAAAGTGGAATGGGACTCACTTCGGGAAGTTACAATGTCCTAATGGGATACAATTCTGGATTAAACAACAGCGAAGGAAATAGCAATATTTTTATTGGTTATGAAACTGGGAAAAACAATATAGATGGGTCTCAAAACATTGCAATAGGGAAAAATGCAGCATTTACTAATACTTCTGGAGACAACAATATTGTCATTGGAGAAAATGCAGGGTACTCTTTAACTACAGGAAATCATAACACATTAATTGGCTCAGGAGCAGGATATTCTCACACTAATCAAGAATTCAATGTAATGATAGGAACTGCAGCTGGCTATAGAATAAATGCAAGTGGATGGAATGGTTCTTTTAACACTTTTGTAGGAATAAATACTGGTTTTAAAATTAAAAATAGTAAAGAAAACGTTTTTCTAGGAACCAACGCAGGCTATATGCTCGAAGAAGGTAATTCTAATACTATTGTAGGTATTGATGCAGGACGAGGTGGTAGTGATGACCCCAATAATTACCATAGTTACACAACATACCGTAATACTATGCTAGGTTGCCAAGCTGGACGAAATTTGCTCACCGGAAATAACAATGTTTTTATAGGCTACCAAGCCGGCTATTCGGAAAGTAATGTCTCGAATAAACTATACATTGCCAATAGCAGCATAAATCCTCCATTAATTTATGGCGATTTTTCTTCTATAAAACTAGGCATCAATACAACAACGCTTACTAGCACTTTAAATGTTGGTGGCGATATTACAACTAGTGGGAGTATAAATGCAACTACTGTAAATGCTAATGTTACAGGAAACGTAACTGGAGATGTAACAGGGAATGTAACCGGAGACATTACAGGAAAGGTAAATAATATTACAATGACATCGTTTACGCTTTCGGTAAATGGTGAAGTGGTTTCTATTCCATCTTTAGATTTTAAATTGACTTATAGTGTTGATGATAGAATGATTACTTTATTGAACAACAACTCTACACAAAATTGCAACTATAGAATAGTACGACAAACGACAAGTGGACTAACTCCAACAATAGATGTAGTTTTGGCATTAGACAAAATTATGTTAATGGAATTTGCACATGATGGTGAAGGTTGTGAATTACATTTTTGCGATGAAGATGAAACCGCAAACTGTTCAGTTTGGCTTACATACATTCATGGTAAAATTATAGGGCATTATGTAATGTTTTAAGGTTTAACTATTCTTAAATAACCGTTACAATTTTGGATTTAAAATAAAATTAACTCTCAAGGGAAAACCCTTAAGAGTTAATTTTTAAAAACTAGCCTAAAATGTGTAACTTTTAGAAAAAGGTTCAGGGTTTTAACCTTAAACCTTTTTTATACCTTTAAATATATTATGAAACAAGAAGGATTATTAGATAGAAATTTTTTGAAACCGTTCAAGAACTACAAAGGCTTTAGCAACTTTGTAGGTAATTTCTACAAACGAGACATCAAAAAATGCTCGAAGGTGAACTTATGAGCATTTAAACTATAATATCAACAAAGCGACTCTA
>ERZ795053.5602-NODE-5602-length-12896-cov-6.293591_pt1 | contig 12896 bp, 9 predicted proteins | sample MGYA00375137_ERZ795053 | MGnify/ENA primary metagenome ERZ795053 (study PRJEB30182, sample SAMN05720284) | activated sludge metagenome | isolation source: Anaerobic digester | place: Hong Kong | collected 2014-12-17 ... | reverse complement strand
TTGGGAGATGCCTGGCTGCTGCGCGCGCGGCTTGCGTTCGACAATGACGATCTCGATGCCGCGAAAAGCGCGCTAGCCAGAGCGGAAGAGGCGGAGGCGTCACCGCGGGGCGTGGCGATGCTGCGCGTTGAGGTTCTGATCCGTGCGGGAGATTTTTCTGGGGCTGAGAAGGCTATTGCAGCGATGCGACAGCCGAAGAAGCGCGGCAAACGCCAGCTCGATCCGTATGCTGAAACATCCTTGGCCATGCTTGATGCGGCCAAAGGCGACTATGTCTCGGCTGTGCGCCGGATTCGCCCGCTGGAGCAGTGGTTGGAGGCCGAGCCTAACGGACCGCTCTTGATCGCGACAATTCGTGACGGCGCTGGCGACTTTGCACAGGCCGAGCGTCGGTTGCGTGTAATGCGCGCGAAAGCGCCCGACAATGAAGTCATCCTCGCCGCTTACGGCGATCGCTTGATCGCGGAGGGTCGATTAGAGGCGGCTGGGCAACTCGCGGCCGGGGCGGGCGATGGCGTCCGCGCGCGGCTTCTGTGCCTTTCATTCGCGCTGGCCAGTCGAGACTTTGCGTCGGCGATCGAAATTGCAAAGGGGATGGCCAGCACGAGGCTGCCTCCGACGCCTGGCGAAGTCGTGCTCGGTCCTTACTCGCGAGCCGCCGTGCGGGACCGCGCCCAGTATCAGCGCGTGCGCTCGCTTATCAATGGCGCACGAACTCTATCTTCCGGCAACGGCGCTGATGCGGCGGATGCGGCGCGCGTGCTGGCGGCGGCGGGGCGGGACCCAGCCTCCATGACAATCGCAGGAGAGCTGTTTCTGGCCGCTCGCGAGGATTCGGCTGCGGATGCGGCATTTACCAAAGCGCTGGAAGAGGCGCCGGCGCTTCAGGCTGCGATTCAAGGCCGAGTGAGAGTGGCTGTAAGGGCGTGGGATCTCGCGTCAGCGCAAGACCTTCTCGAGGCGGCGCTTAGGCAGGATGCGGACAATTTTCCCATCCGGGTCTTGCTCGCTCACACCTATGTTGCCGCCGGGCGGAACAACGATGCAGCGGAAGTGCTTGAGAATCAGGAACGCAGGCTAGTCGCAGACCCGAACTCAGCGGAGCTCTATGGCGTCGCGCTCTCTCGCTCGGGGGAGCTGGAGAGCCTGGCGCTTCTCGCAGAAAAGATGCGGCGTGCACGCCCTGCCGATCCGGTGACCGCAAAGCTTCTTAGCTGGGCGGGGCGGGACGAATGGGCTGCCGTTTCGGCGCGCGCGGCGCTCGTAGCGGCGCCAAGCGCGCCAGAGAGGGTGGAAGCGTTCCGAAGCGCTATGGCCAAAATTGGCAAGGCCGATGAAGCGGAAGCGTTTCTTCAATCCGTGCGGCCGCCCGCTGGGGAAAACAATGGAAGTGCGGATAATCGGAAAGAAGGGGGAGGCGAGTCCCTGAAATCCCTGCGATTCGCGTATCTCGCGAATCCGAAAGACGCCGTCGCGGCGTCCCGATTCGGTACAGCGTTGTCTCGGGCCGGCGATGTTATGGAAGGCATTCGCGTTATGCGCGAGGCCGCCTTTTGGGCCGTAATTTCGGCGATCCCTGCAGATCTGGAGATTCGCACCTGATTCGGCAGCGCCTTGCGTAAGGAATGGGGGAGCCGCGCATGGCAAAGGATTTGCTGAACCAGTACACTAACGAGGCGAGTCGCCCCACAGCGGCGCGCGTGACAGGCATATAACGATGAGGATTTTCTCTATGACCTTACGCAGCATCGCCGCGGCTTTCGCCGCGCTCTTGCTCGTTAGCTGCGGCTCTACGGGCCATCTTGGCAGCGCGGATCAACTTCGCGTCGCTCCGCAAACAGCAGAAGAAGTCGCCGCCACGGCCCCTGATTATCTGATTGGGCCGCTCGACCAACTCGAAGTCTTTGTCTGGCGCGCGCCAGAGCTTTCAACGAAGGTGACCGTCCGCCCAGACGGACGCATTTCGACGCCGCTCGTCGAAGATATGGTCGCCGCCGGCAAAACGCCGTCGCAACTTTCGGATGATCTTGAAAAAGCGCTTCTGCAATATGTGAAGGCGCCGGAAGTGACTGTTATCGTCAGCGACTTCACGAGCACGTTCGACCAACAGGTCCGCGTTCTCGGCGAGGCGCAAAAGCCGATTGCGCTTCCCTATCAATCTGGCATGACCGTGCTCGATGTCATGGTCGCTGTCGGCGGTCTTACTGAATTCGCCGCAGGTAACAAAGCGGTGCTGATCCGCGGCAAAGGCGAAGGCCGTAAATCTTACCGGCTGAAGCTCGATGATTTGCTCCGCAAGGGCAACATCGCGGCTAATGTGCCGGTGCTCCCGGGTGATGTCATCCTGATCCCGGAAAGCGTGTTCTAGGCGAGTCCGGGGTTGTCCGGGCTCGGATCGTTCGCCGAGGTGAACTGAGGGTCTGTTCTGTGTTTGAGATTTCAAATTTACCTCGACCGGTGGTCCGTTACGGCGTTGGGCTTTGGCGCCGGCGGTGGATTGTCATCGCCTGCGCTTGGCTCTTCGCGCTCGTTGGCTGGTTCGGCGTGTGGCTTTTGCCGGATCAGTATGAGTCTCGAGCGCAAGTTAACGTTCAAACGGAAACGATCCTTGATCCGGTCATGACTGGCGTCACCGCGCGGCCTAACTATGAGCAGCGCGTTGACGTCATTCGACAACAGCTCCTTTCCCGCCCGAACGTTGAGGAAATCATCTATCGGGCCGGTCTCGATAAAGAGATTGAGGCGCGGACGGAAGTCGAACGGCGCGCCAAGCTTGAAGGCATGATCGATTGGGTGGGCGAGAAGATCAAAGTCGAAAGCCCGATGAACATGTACTTCAACATCACCTATCGCTACGGCGAGCCCGTGATGGCGAAGAATGTCGTCGATGCGGTGCTGAACCTGCTTATCGAACAGGATCTCGGGGCGAGCCTCGCCGAGAAAGAAGAGGCTAAGCGTCTTCTTGACGCCAAGATCAAGGAATTCGACGAGCGCCTTACGTCGAAAGAAAAAGAAGTCGCCGAGTTTCGTCGCCTGCATGGCGAAGAGCTTGCCATTATCGAGGGCAAGGAGCGGCAGCGTGAACAGAAGGAAACAGAGTTCGCCCGAATTGGCGATCAGCTGGCTTCCGAGCAGCGCCGCGTCGCATCGCTGAGAAACCTTCTTTCCTCAACGGCGCGCGCGACAGCCGGCAATGAACTTGACACGTTGAAAGTTCAGATTGCTCAACTGCGCAGCCAATATGAAGAGAGCTATCCGGACATTCAGGTGCTCAAAGCGCGTATTGAGCAGCTTGAAAACGCCGGTGCGGACGCGCTGCCGGAAAACCCTGAGTATACACGGATCAGAAATGAGCTGCGCGCGGCTGAAGGCGGCGTCGCCGACCTCAAGGCCCGCGAGGAGCGCCTTCGCACTGACTTGAACGCGCTTGCAATCGCAACCGGCGAAGCGCCGGCTGTTGAGGCCGAACTGCAGCGCATTATTCGCGACTACGAACAGACGCAGAAGAGTTATGAAGAGCTGGTGTCTCGTCGCGACCGCCTTTCGCTGACCGCGAGCCTCAGCGCGGGTGGGCAAGGCGTCGAGTATCAGATTTTCGAGCGCCCGACTGTCGCGATCAGGCCCGTAGCGCCCCCGCGAATGCTTCTGATTTTCGCCGTGTTTCTTATGGCTTTCGGTGGTGGCGCCGCGTTGGCGCTGGTGCTCACCTATCTCGATCGCTCCTACACTCAGGCGGCCGATTTGCAGCGCGCTTTTGGATTGCCTGTGCTGGGATCGATTGGCACCGTCCAATCGGCAATCCAGAAAACGGCGCGGCGCTCTGACGTCCTGAAACTTGCCGGCGCGTGCGCCGGCCTCGCGGTTCTTGCGGTCATTTACACCTATCTGACGGTGTGGCGCCTTCCTGACGCCACCGATATCGCTGGCGCGCAAACTGCAAGCATCGGCCAAACGGGGGATGTGTGGTAATGGGCCTCATCGAAAAAGCCAGCGGCGGCGTCGACGATCCTTTTGGCGCGCTTGGCGAACCCCTGCCCGAAGAGAAGCCGGCTGCGGCTGCGCCGCAGTTCGATCTCGACTTTGCGTCATTGGCCGCGCAGGGATTCTACAATCCCGGCGATCGTTCTTCTCGCCTCAGCCTGGAATTGCGAGCGATCAAGCGCGGCCTTTTGCGCCGACTTGGCCTTCGAAATGCGAGCGGCGAGAAGCGAATGATCCGAAAAGGCGGTCGCCAGCGCAACCTCGTCATGGTGACCTCGACGCGCCCCGGCGAGGGCAAGACGTTCTGCTCCATCAATCTCGCGCTCAGCCTCGCCTGCGAGGAGGAGATGGAGGTGCTGCTCGTCGACGCCGATACGCCGCGCCCGAAAGTGCGCGCTCATTTTGATCTTCCGGCGTCCAAGGGCCTCACCGATCGGCTGCTAGATCCGACCTTGTCGGCCGCGGCTTTGAGCCTCAAGGCGCGCCAGGCTCCTCTCAGCGTCCTGCCGGAAGGATCTCCCGTCCCCCGCGCGGCGGATCTATTTGGGTCAGCTGAGGCGCAGCGCCTTTTCAACGAACTCTCCCTGCGTCGCGCCGGGCGGCTTGTCATTATCGACGCCCCGCCTGTGCTGGCGACGACGGAAGCGGTGATGCTCGCCCGTCACGTGGATGAGGTTATCTTCGTCGTAGAGGCGGATGCGACGCCGGAGGCTGGGGTCTCTGCTGCGCTGGATGAACTTTTAGACGCGAATCCGAGTGTGAGCCTTTTGCTGAATCGGTGTCTCATAGGACCAGGCGGAGCCTATTACGGCTCCTATGGCGACTACGGTCGCAGTCAGGACGATACGTCGACGGGCGGCGCGGGGAGCGCGCCCTCCGAACAGTGAACGCAGGGGATGAGAAAATGCGCAATCAGTCGATGAGACTTCGGATGAGGAGCGGGCATGTCCGCGCGGCTCTCCTCGCCGGCGTCGCCTTGGCCATCGGTACGGGCGCCGTGGCGCAAGTTCAGGGCGTACTTGAAGACGATAGCGCGCCGCTGCGCATGCGCTCCGACTATTATGGTTACGCCGCCTCGGTAAGCCCGCGCGTCGGTTACAGCGACAACATTGAACTCGCTCCGCCTGGCAGCGAAGATGGAGCTGCGCTTCTTTCGACGCTCCTGTCAGGCGCCGCAATCTATTCGACGCAACGCTTCACCGGCATTATCAACGGCGATCTTGATCTCGGTTTCCGCACGGACAATTCCGATTTCTACCTGAACCAGAATATCGGCGCAGCGAGCACGCTGACAGTCGCCGACAACATGCTCTATGTGGACTTCGCCGGCTCGACTTCGCGTCAATTGCTTGGCGATAATGCGCGCTTTTCAGAGAATGTCGCGTCGGCGCGCAATCAGCGCGCCAATGTGCACACATACTCTGCGAGCCCCTACATCTATCACGAATTCTCCGACCAGTCGTCTGTTCAGGCGCGTTACCGGTTCTCACAGGTCTTCATTGACGATGAAAATGCGGGCGCGAACCCTTTCAGCGGGAACTTCCTCAACGACTCGAAGTCGCATGAAGTGCTCGCCTCCTATAACACGGGCACGCGCTTCGACAGGATTCGCGTCTCGCTTTCAGGTTATGGCAATCGCACGATTGAAGACGGTTCCATCATCTTCCCGGAGTTCAAATACGAACAGGCGACAGGGACAGCCGAGGCCGCAATTTCGCTAACCTCGACCTTCGCTCTCAGCGGCGCTGTCGGTTATGACGACATCCACACCGAGACTCTGCCGGGCGTGTTCGACGATGGCGCGCTTTCCGGCTGGTGGTGGCGCGCGGGTTTCACCGCACGCCCGGGGCGTCGTTCGAACGTCAGAATCGAGTATGGTCGTCGTTACGACAATGATTTCATCGACGCCTCTCTCAGCTACGATATCTCGAGCAGGCTTTCATTCACGGCCGGCGCGGGGCAGTCGTTTGATACGCGCGCGCAGCTTGTGAATTCGCAGTTCGTCGATCAGCTTCGAATGACACTCGATTTCGCCGACCAGTTGCGTCAGGGTGCAGCGTTGCCGGCTGACACGGTCATCGACATCGCCAATCGCTTCGCCTATCGGGGCGTTACATCTCAAACCGCCGGTCTTGGCGTTTCCAAGGTCGCCTTTGCGCAGCTGCGCGGCGCCTATGATCGGACTGAAATCGATTTGGCCGGGAACTATCAGAATACAGATTTCGGCTTCCGTCAGAACGAGATCATATCAGGGAATCTCAACGTCCGCCGCGAAGTATCGCGCCGCGTGACGGCTTATGGCGGCGTGTTCTATCGCGGCGCCAAAACGGATGTCGATCAGGCGACATGCCTGACCAGCCCGTTCCTTTTCGGATTTGATGTCAACGCGCCGCTCTTCGATCCGGTCTCGGCGTGCTTGCTTTTTGCACTCAATAACGGGCGAACTGACACGATCGGGGGCCGTATCGGCGCGTCCTATCGTCTCTACGAAAACCTTTCGGCGTTTGCTGAGTACTCGCACACGAAGCGTTTCGCCGACTTCGATCTCCTCCGTTACGACGAAAATGCTGCTGTGGCGGGGCTAACCCTGGAATTCTAGTATGTACGAAGAGTTTTTCGGTTTCGCAGCGCCGCCGTTCCGGCTCAATCCGGATCCGAAATTCTTTTTCGGAAGCCGCAGCCACAACAAGGCGATGGCTTACCTTCACTATGGTTTGCGTCAGGGCGAAGGCTTCATCGTCATCACCGGAGAGATCGGTGCCGGTAAGTCGATGCTGATAAGCCATCTTCTCGATCAGCTGGATCGGTCGAACGTCGTCGCCGCTCATCTTTTGACGGCCAATCTCGAGCCATCAGCCTTGATGGCCCATATTCTGTCGGCGTTTCGCATCGAGGCGGCGGGTAAGAGCGAGAGCGCTGCCCATGAAGCCTTTGAAGATTTCCTCTTCGATCAGATGAATCGCGGCCGGCGCGTGCTGCTTATTGTCGACGAAGCGCAGAACCTTCCGATGAAGACCATCGAAGAGCTGCGGATGCTGTCCAATATGGATTACGACGGCACGCCGCTGTTTCAGGTCTTTCTGATCGGCCAGCCTGAGTTTCGCGGAATTCTCTCCAAGCCCAATATGGAGCAGTTTCGCCAGCGCGTGATCGCCAGCTATCACCTTGAGCCGCTCAATGAGGCGGAGACGACCGAATATATTCGGCACCGGCTCGCGCTTGTCGGGTGGGCGAACGACCCAGCGATCTCTGACGAGGCGTTCACTGCGATCTTTGAGGCGTCTGGCGGGGTGCCTAGGAAGATAAACAAGCTGTGCAATCGAATACTCCTCTTCAGCAGTCTTGAGAAACGCCACACGATTGACGCTGAACTAGTGGGCGCGGTTGTCGAGGATCTTCGTCAGGAAAGCTTCGGGGCTTCTCAGGCGTTTGAAGATGATGCCGCCGACAGTGATGAGGCGGCGGCAGGTCGCGCCGTATCGGCCAAACTGCCGGCGAAGGAAGATGCAGTCCGGGAAGAGCCGCGCCGCGCGGTTGCATCTGGCGGTCGGGTAGAGGCGCGTGCGACGGATGGTGGCGAGGAAGATCGTACGCCAGTCGTTATTCCATTCGACAATTCGCGACGGAACGGTTCGAAGGACGTCAGGCCTGCAGAAGAGGCGTCGGCTTCAGAGAAACCCCGTCCGCCAACGCAAGAGAAGAAATCGAAAAGGCTCAGCACGGAAGATCAGGCGAGCGTTCTCGATCGCTTGCGCGCACAGCGCGCAGCCTTGGAGGGCGTTGATGATGAGGAAGCGATCGCTACGCTTGATACGGCGATTTCGCTTCGGGAAGTCGCCAAGGCGATCGAAGAGGCTTCAGCCGCGCAAGGCGCGTCCCTCAACGTCGAATCTGAAGCTGGCGAAGATGACGCTGAGGCTTCTGTTGAGTTGGAGCCACTCGGAGAGCCAGCCTTAGGAGAAGATCCGAACGGGTGGCGGCGTTCGGTCGTCAGCTCCATTGATGAAACGCGCGATGAGCTTAAGGCTGCGCATCAAAGCGTCTCGCGGCTGCGTCGCCGCCTTTCTGAAATTGACAAGAAACGCATCGAACGGCGTCAGCAAATCGCTGCGAATCTCACGCGGGCTCAATCATTGCTCGCAGATATCAAGAAGGCGTGGCGATAACGCTGCGCCTGCTGCTGGCGTGATCATTGCTTTGGGCTGGCCGCGCGAGATTGGCTAGCGCGAGGAGCTGGGGCGGGCTGTGCTCTTGAAGATGCAACCGACTGAAAGCGCGCCGCGTTTCGCGATGTCGATCGACGTTGAGGACTATTTTCAGGTCTGGGCGTTTTCGAAGGTCATTGATCGTGCGAGTTGGGACGGGTTTTCACCGCGCGTCGCGGCTGCTACGCGCCGCGCGCTCGATCTGTTTGACCGGACCGGAACGAAAGCGACATTTTTCACCCTGGGCTGGGTGGCGGAGCGGCACCCGGAGTTGATACGGGACATTATCGGCCGAGGGCATGAACTCGCAAGCCACGGCTATGACCACGCTAAGGTTTTCGATCAAACGCTCGACGGGTTCCGTGAAGATGCGGGGCGAACGAAATCGCTATTGGAAGATATAGCCGGAGTTGAAGTGATCGGCTACCGCGCACCGGGGTTCTCAATTGGCGGGCGAACCCCATGGGCGCATGAAGTGTTAGCCGAGCTTGGATATCGCTACTCATCGAGCGCGCATCCGATTGCTCATGACCATTATGGCGACCCGAATGGCGAGCGCGCGCCATATTCGCCGGTGGCGGGCCGTGCTTTCGTCGAGGCGCCTGTCGCTACCGCGGAGATATTTGGGCGCCGAATAAGCTGCGCCGGGGGCGGATGGTTTCGCGCCGCTCCCTATGCGGTTTCAAAGCGCCTCATTGATCGCGCTTGTAAGTCGATAGGCGGGCCAGTGATCTTCTATTTCCATCCCTGGGAAGTAGATCCGGGCCAACCGCGTATCAGAACTGCGCCTTTGAAGTCGCAATTGCGGCACTATATCAACCTGTCGCGCATGGAGCCCAAGCTTGAGCGCCTGCTTGCCGACTATCGCTGGGAACGCGTCGACGAAGCGCTGGGCTTCACCCGAGCGAGTACTGCAGCATGACGCGCGTCCTCCAAATAGTTGAAGCGAGTGACGCTGATTTGGCGGAATGGGACGCTTTCATCCAAGCATCGCCCGCGGCGACGTTCTTTCATCGCTTCGGCTGGCGCAATGTAATCAAGCGGACCTACGGTTATTCTTCCTGCTATCTGATGGCGAAGAGAGGAGGGCGGATCGAAGGTGTCCTCCCGCTGATCGATGTGACGAGCCCGATTTTCGGCCGAAACCTTATTTCGACCGCGTTTACTGTCGGAGGCGGTATTGTCGCGGGTGACGCAGCTGCGCGCTCTGCCCTTGCAGAGGCTGCCGTAGAGGAGGGACGAAAGCGCCGAGTCAAATATGTGGAACTGCGTTCCCGAACCGCAGACCTTGAAGGCTGGGCGGTCAAGGATTCAGTCTACGCTGGCTTCGAGAGACTCATTCCGCAAGATGCCGATGAGAATCTCAAGGAAATCCCGCGCAAGCGCCGCGCGGAAGTCAGGAAGGCGATAACCTCTCTTGAGGCCGGCGAAGTAAAATATCATTACACGAAGGATGTGGAGCCGTTTTACGGCCTCTACGCCTTCGCGATGCGAGAACACGGCACGCCCGTCTTTCCTCGCCGGTTTGCTTCAGAGCAGCTGCGTGAGTTTGGTGAGGACGCTGAGATTCTGGTGATCACGGCAGGCGGCGAAGCGGTGCTCTCCCTCCTGACATTCAATTTCCGTGACTACGTGCTTCCATATTATTTCGCGGCCGGACCGCGCGCGCGTGAGTTCCGTGCATTCGATCTCGCCATATGGCTGCAAATGCGTCGTGGTGCGGAGAGGGGCGCGCGTATCTTCGATTTTGGGCGCGCGAAATTTGGGGCGGGCTCGTTCGATTACAAAATGCATTGGGGTTTTGAACCGGCCGCGCTTGGCTATCAGTATGCCCTCATCGGCGCGCGTGAGACGCCAAACATAAATCCGAACAATCCGAAATTCGCTCGGGTCTCGGAAGCGTGGAAGCGCTTGCCGCTGCCGGTCGCGAATCTAGCAGGGCCGTTGCTCGCGCGGCATCTCGCCTGATGTCGAAGCCAGAGATCCTGTTTTTGGCGCATCGAATTCCTTATCCGCCAGATAAGGGTGACAAAATCCGTTCCTGGCGAATGCTCTCGCATCTGGCCGCGCGATTTGATGTGCACCTTGGATGCTTTGTCGACGATCCGAGCGATATGGAGCACGCGGACTTTTTGCGAACCATCACCAAAAGCGCTGCGTTCATTCCCGTTCATCCGATGGTTGCGCGGCTTAAATGTCTTCCAGCGCTTTTTTCGGGGCATCCTCTTTCGTTCGCCTATTTTAGCGACGGACGGATGGGAGCTTATGTGAAGAAGGTGCGAAAGCTTCCGCTTGCGGCGGAGGTCGCGTTTTCATCTTCGATGGCGCCATATCTAGCGCGACCGGCGAAAGACCGCGTTCGCATCGTCGATCTTTGTGACGCCGATTCTGAGAAATGGCGCGAATATGCGGAGACTGCGCGAGGCCTCATGAAAGGGGTTTATGCACTTGAAGCAGAACGCCTGGCGGATGCTGAAACGCGGATCATAAACTGGGCGGATGAAACGCTCGCGATCAGCGCGCCTGAAGCTCGCATTCTCGGCTCTCATGAAGGCGCGATGAAATCTGTTGGATGCTTCGCGAACGGTGTCGACGCAGAGTTCTTTTCGCCCAACGCAATCCTGCCAGACATCTCTTCGACATTCGATGTCGTATTCGTGGGGGCTATGGACTACCGGGCTAATGCGGAAGCGGCCCTTTGGTTTGCGCATTATGTCTGGCCGCTCGTGAGAGAGAAATCGCCGGGGGCTACCTTTGGCATTATTGGTCCGCGTCCCGGGGCGCCGATCAAAATGCTTGATGGTCGCAATGGCGTCACTGTTACGGGGCGGGTGGATGATGTGCGTCCTTATATCAAACATGCTGGTGCAGCAGTTGCGCCCCTGAGGGTGGCTCGGGGCGTCCAGAACAAAGTTCTTGAAGCAATGGCTATGGCGCGCCCCGTGGTTGCGACGTCAGGCGCGCATGAAGGAATCGAGGCGGTTGTTGGCGAAGAGATTGTCGTCGCTGATGCGCCCGGGGCGTTCGCCGACGCGGTGTCGTCATTGCTCGCAGATCGCGCGAGAGGCGATTCGATCGGCGCCGCGGCGCGCGCGCGCGTCGTCGCAGATTTCACATGGCCGGCGCGTCTTGGCGAACTCGACGCGGCTCTGATCCGCGCGGGCGTTCGCTTCTAGCCATAAGCGCCGAACCTCATGCTGCGATTGCGAAGCCGTCGCGAAAGCGACGTGGAACTGTGGTCCTATAAGCTCTGCGTGCAGTGCGGGATAGAAGCTGGCGCAATGGTTGCTCGCGACCTGTCCCAGTTAATCGGCTTGGCGCCTGATTAACGAAAGGTTAAGGTGCGGCCTTCGAGAGGGGTCAAGGGGTGTGGCATGATCCGTATTATTCTTCCGCTAGCGGTTATAGCGGCGCTGCTTTTTGCGCCGATCTTTTCTGAAACGGTCAAAGGGTCCGATCTTGGGGCGCGAACGGACACGCTGACCGGTTATGACTACATCGCGAACACCGTCGATTGCTGGCGGAACGGAACGTATTCTATTGCAGGCGATTGCAAGCCTAAGGGCGAACTCAAAGGTCTCGCAATCTTCGCTGCTGTCTTCGTTTCGGCTGTCGCTGGCGTGCTTGGCGTGATCGGACTTCTTCCGGTGATCGGCAGGCTGACGAGTTTCATCACGACACTTGCTGGCGTTATCGTCATAGCTGCGATCGGCTATTATGCGCTGACGCAAATGGGCGGTGGAGATGACGGCGAATCCCTTCAATGGGGTACATATCTTGCCGGCGGCGGCGGATTGCTGACGCTGATCTCCGGTCTGGCCGGCATACGCGGGCGTTAGATCCGCGCCGGATTCCTTTTAGGGAGGAAACAAAACGCGCCCCACAGGGGCGCGTTTTCGTTTCTACCTATGGCCACTTCGCCAGCGGGGGCATCGACGAGAGGATCGCTTCAACGTTGCCGCCGGTCTTCAAGCCGAATTGCGTGCCGCGATCGTATAACAGGTTGTATTCAACATAGCGTCCACGCCGGCAGAGCTGCTCTTCCCGATCATCCTCAGTCCAGGGCGTATTCATCCGAGCCGCTACAAGGCGCGGATAGATGTCGAGGAACGCTTCGCCGACATCGCGCGTGAAAGCGAAATCCTTTTCCCAATCGCCAGTGTCCTGACGGTCATAGAAGATGCCGCCGACGCCGCGTGGCTCATTGCGGTGGGGCAGGAAGAAATATTCGTCGCACCATTTCTTGAAGCGCGCGTAATAGCCTTCATCATGCTTGTCACAGGCAGCTTCGAAGACCGCATGAAACGCTAGCGTATCTTCATGCGTTTCACTGCGATAGCGGTCCAGCATAGGGTTTAGGTCGCCGCCGCCCCCAAACCAGCATTTGGTCGTCACGATCATCCGGGTGTTCATGTGCGCTGCAGGGGCGTGCGGATTGCGCGTGTGAGCGATCAACGAGACGCCAGAGGCCCAGAACCTTGGGTCATCCTCCGCGCCAGGAATCTGCTTGCGGAAATCCGGTGAAAACTCACCATGGACGGTCGACACATGAACGCCGACTTTTTCAAAGACGCGGCCCTTCATGATCGCCATGACGCCGCCCCCTTCGTCGCGCGAGCCGTCGCCGCGCCGCCAAGGCGTTTTTTCGAAACGGCCGGCGGCCATTCCGCCGTAGGGCGCGCCCGCTTCATCCTCAAGACGCTCGAAGGC
>ERZ795053.5601-NODE-5601-length-12898-cov-9.439539_pt1 | contig 12898 bp, 8 predicted proteins | sample MGYA00375137_ERZ795053 | MGnify/ENA primary metagenome ERZ795053 (study PRJEB30182, sample SAMN05720284) | activated sludge metagenome | isolation source: Anaerobic digester | place: Hong Kong | collected 2014-12-17 ... | reverse complement strand
CAAGGCCTCACCGCGTCAGCCCTGAGGGCGTATCCTAAGCTACCGGCAGCATGCCGGGATGACCTAACACCGATGAAAAATACAGAAGGAAACCATCTGCAACCCTGGCTGTCCATAGCGGAAGCAGAAAAAGCAATTGCATTTTACCGGCAGGCATTCGAATTACACGAGACTTATCGGATGGAGGACCCTGGCGGCGGCCTGGTGGTTCGCCTGGAGTCAGGATCTGCAGGCTTTTGGGTAAGCAATGATCCAGCGCCGGGTCCCTTAGGCGGCGGTAATGTCCGGATGATCCTCATAGTCCCGGATCCGGATCGGGTTTTTGCTCAGGCACTGGGAGCCGGGGGAACTGCTGTCTACCCAGTACGTGAGGAATATGGCTGGCGGCTGGGGCGGCTCATTGATCCTTTTGGTTTGCATTGGGAAATCGGGTATGCGTTGTAATCCTAACTGGATCCGGAAAACAATAAACAGCGTAATGCGGGCGAGCCGAGAATGAAAGGGAACTCTGAAAGAACGCACAAGATGATACCCGGAACTGTGGACTACAGGTAAATGTACATAGTTGAAGCAACTGTTATTTTGGGAGCGGAATAAAATGGATTTCAATTATTTTTGGCGTTTGACCAGCAACACGACGGTACCTGATGCAGAAATACCGGACGTTGCAACATCATTTGTCCCTTTTCAAATAGAGCAAAGCAAAACAAACTGCAACTATGGCAAACACCGCAAAACAAAGACAAACGAGTAATGCGTTTCGGGTAATTCACCGATACCTGGGATTTTTTCTGGTTGGTATCATGGCCGTCTATGCGACCAGCGGTATCATCATGATCTTTCGCGATACCGACTTTCTGAAGGAAGAAGAGCATATCACCAAACAGATCAAGCCGTGGGCATCCGATCAGGAACTGGGTCAATTGCTGGGTATGCGCCAGCTCAATGTCGAAAAAACGGAAGGAGATCTGGTTTACTTTAGAAATGGAACCTACAACCGGTCAACAGGAGAAGCCCAAATTACCATTAAGGAGTTGCCTGAGGTATTAAACAAAATGACTCAGTTGCACAAAGCGCGCTCTGCCGATCCGCTTTTCTTTCTGAACCTGTTTTTTGGCATTTCCCTGCTTTTCTTCGTTATCTCCGCATTTTGGATGTTTATGCCTTCCACACCTGTATTCAAAAAAGGTATGTACTTCACCCTGGGAGGCATTGTCCTTACGTTGATCCTGCTTTTTCTAAAATAGGAAGACCATGAAAGCTCGATTCTTGGGCATGGCCATGGCATGGTTGGTAGGTAACAGCCTGCTTCAGGGACAGATTCTTGGAAAGGTCGATTCCGGGGCCATTGATGGGGTAGGGTATCGCATCGTTTTCCCGGAAAAGTGGCAGCACAAATTGGTGATGTATGCCCATGGCTATGAAGCCGAGGGTACCCCCATACGCCAAAGCCAAAACCCCTACTGGACCCAGAGTATGTCCCTGTTCGTGGAACGTGGATTTGCTGTTGCGGCATCAGACTATGCGAATCAAGGCCTCGCACTGGCGCAGGGTGTGGACGACACAGAGAAATTAAGGCATTATTTCATTGACCAATATGGCTGGCCGGACACCACTTTTATAGTGGGACATTCCATGGGTGGCGGCGTTACCCTGTCATTGATTGAAAATTTTGGAGATGCTTACGATGGAGGCCTGCCACTGTGCCCGCTATCCAGTCCGATTTATGTTCAAACCCGGAAAGAGTTTGACCTGTATGCTACCTTCAATGGACTCTTCCCTGGTATTGTAGCATCTCTTGATCAGATCTTTGATCTCCAGTCGGATTCCCTGGATAAAGTGAATTCCAACATGGCCGAGCGCGCCAGGACCATTCAGGAACAACTTCAAGCAGAGGACTCCACTGAAGTGAATGCATTCGCCCGCAAGTTCAGCCTGAAATCGCCAGATTTGCCCTTTATCCTGTTTTTTGATGAAAAAGTTCTAAGGGACCTGGCCAAACGATTTGGAGGAAATCCTTTTGACAATATCAACACCTTGTATTCTGGTTTTGCCGATGACCTGGAGGTAAACCAAAAAGCGGAACGGATGATGGCCACCGTTGATCCCGGGATCCTGTTTTCCAAATACGATCGCAAGGGCAACCTCGCCAAACCAGTGGTTATCATGCACACCCTCTACGACCAGCTGATCCCGCCATCATATGGAGTAGTGAATTATGAGAATATGGTTCATGAGCAGGGGAAAGATGCCTTCCTGGTCGTAAAATACACCAATGGCCAGGGGCATTGTAACTTCACGCCTGCTCAAACTGCGACCGCTTTTGATGCGCTCCGGGCCTGGGTGCATAGTGGAGTAAAAGCCCATCCTGGATTCATAGACTGACCCGGACAGACTTTAAACATAAAGGCGAATAGGGTTCGAGAAATTGTTAAATTTTGTAATTTAAAATATACAATAGGTTCGGGCTGATGATCAGACATTTTCATAAGTGTTTCTTTACCACACTTCATACTCCCGCCACCTCGACTTTTGGCTGGGTGCTCATTATACCTTGGTTGGTATGCGCAGTGCTTAGCCCGAATTTCTCCTATGCACAGAATACGCCCCGGGATTCATTGATTGATCCGGCTACCAGGTTGTGGTACCGGCAACCGGCTGCCCAGTGGGAGGAAGCACTTCCAGTTGGCAATGGCCGTCTTGGTGCAATGGTTTACGGCCGGACCTCAGAAGAAATAATTTCTCTGAATGAAGAGACCTATTGGACCGGCGGTCCTTATTCAACAGTGGTAAGCGGAGGGGCAAAAGTATTGCCAGAAATACAGCAAGCACTTTTTGCCGGTGATCCGCTCAAAGCGCACAAGCTTTTTGGACGCTATCTGATGGGATATCCCGTTGAGCAACAGAAATATCAGGCGCTTGCAAACCTGTATCTTTTTTTTGAGGGTCAGGATTCGGTTGTAGATTACCACCGGTCATTGGACTTGTCCACTGGAATCGTTTCAATAACTTACGAGCAGGCAGGAATACAATACCGTCGGGAGATCCTGGCATCCGCTCCTGATCAGACCATTGCGATCCGGCTCACTGCGGATCATCCCGGGAGCCTGACCCTGGCCGCCCAACTGAGGGGCATCCGTAATCCGGCGCATTCCAATTACGGTACCGATTATTTCCGGATGGATGTAGCCGACGACCAGCTCCTGCTGACTGGCAAATCCGCCGACTACCTGGGTATTGAGGGCAAGCTCCGGTATGAAGCCCGGGTGAAGGTGATCCCGGAAGGGGGCACGCTTTCTGTCGATGGGACAAGGATTGAGATTCGTGATGCGGATGCGGTGACGTTGTATTTTGTGGCTGCAACCAACTTTGTCAATTACCATGATGTGTCGGCAGACCAGCATAGAAGGGTCCTGGACTATCAGGAAAAGTTGCAGGGCCGGTCATTCGGCCTGGTTAAATCCTCGGCCATTGCGGATCACCAATCCTATTTCAGCCGTGTGCAGCTTTCATTACCTGTAACGGCTACTTCCAGCTTGCCGACTGATGAGCGCATGCAGACCATTGGAAGCAATCCGGACCCGGCGCTGGCAGCCCTGTGTTATCATTTTGGCCGGTACCTTCTGATCGCATCCTCACGTCCTGGGACGCAACCTGCTAACCTCCAGGGGATTTGGAACAACAACATGAATCCACCCTGGGACTCCAAATACACGACCAACATCAACACGGAAATGAATTACTGGCCGGTGGAGACAGGCAATCTGACTGAGTTGGCGGAACCGCTGATCACCATGGTTAAGGAATTGACCGACCAGGGATCTCAGGTCGCTAGGGAACACTACGGCGCACGGGGTTGGGTGTTTCATCAAAATACCGACATCTGGCGGGTGGCAGCCCCCATGGATGGTCCCACGTGGGGAACATTTACGGTAGGTGGCGCCTGGTTGGTTACCCACCTATGGGAGCATTTCTTATTTACACGGGATACCGCCTATCTGAAAGCTATTTACCCGGTGATGAAAGGTTCGGTGGAATTCTTCATGGATTTCCTGGTGGAACACCCGAATGGCCAATGGCTGGTCACGAACCCATCCAATTCTCCCGAGAATCCACCTAAAGGTCCGGGGTATAAATACTTCTACGATGAGGTGACCGGTATGTACTACTTTACAACCATTGTAGCGGGGTCGACCATCGACATGCAAATCCTGAAAGACCTATTCCTCGATTTTCAGGCTGCGTCGGATGTCCTGCAGTTGGATCGGGAGTTTTCGGCGCTGGTTGCTGAGGCGCGGGGCAGGCTCGTTCCCTCCCAAATAGGTAAGGACGGGATGTTGCAGGAGTGGACGGAAGATTACGGGCAACTCGAGGAAAAACACCGGCATTTTTCTCACCTGTACGGTTTGTACCCGGGGAATGTGATTTCGCTGCAAAATACGCCGGAGCTCATCGAGTCCGTTAAGAAAGTGCTCGAGCAGCGCGGAGACGGAGGGACTGGATTTTCACGGGGCTGGAAAATGGCATTGTGGGCCCGGCTGCATGATGGCGACCGTGCAAACTCGATTTTCAAAGGGTATATTGAAGAGCAATGTTATCCTTCGCTTTTTGCCAAATGTTTTACTCCGCTTCAGGTTGATGGGTCCTTTGGTGTTTCGGCTGGAATTACAGAGATGCTGTTACAATCCCATGAAGGTGAGATCGCACTTTTACCAGCTTTGCCCGGAGAATGGCAGGACGGCGATTTTAGGGGAGTATGTGCCCGGGGTGGATTTGATTTGGATATCCGGTGGCACGACCATAGGATGACGGATTTGAAAATATTATCTAAAGCTGGCATGCCCTGCCGGCTCAAATCGACAGGGATCAAACAAGTGCTTCACGGGGGCGCCAACGTTGTAATTACACGCCTGACAGACGATACTGTTGAATTTGCAACCAGGCCGGGAGAAACGTATACCGTTGAATTTTATCAGTAAAAAATTCATTGGAGATCGTCCACGGAGAAATCGTTTTCCTTTTTGACTGTATCTTGGGATCAGGATTTCCCCGGGCTCAAACTCAGTACCATGCAAGATATACAGTACCCCGTTCACTTTTTGTTTCACGTATCCACGCTTTCCAATGACTTTACTGCTTTTGACGCGACTGGCCGCACGATTGCATATGTCCGTCAAAAAATGTTCAAGCTGAAAGAAGATATTGTCATTTACGATAGTAAAGACAAGATCCGGGTTAACTACCGTATCCGGGCAGATCGCTGGCTGGATTTTTCCGCCGCCTATACCTTTTACGATGAGTCCGGACAAGACATTGGAAAAATCGTCCGCAAAGGATGGCGATCCATCTGGAAAGCCGAATACGAAATCATCGATCAGTTTCAGATGCTACAATACAACATCCGTGAGGAGAATGGTTGGGTGAAGGTGATGGATGGACTGTTTGGAGAAATCCCTATCCTTGGTCTGTTTACCGGTTATGTTTTCAATCCGAGTTACCTGGTCAGATCCGTGGATGGTCGTCCGGTCGTGCGTTTACGGAAATTACCTTCCTTTTTCGGCCGGAAATTTATCCTGGAGCAACTCGATTCACTCGATGGTGATGACGATGACCGGGTGATGCTGGGTTTGATGATGCTGATCCTGCTGGAGCGGAGGAGGGGTTAATTGCTATCCGTCACTTTTGCGCTTCCAACCACTTCCTCGCATTGACAAACGCCAGATGCCAGGGTGAAACTTCATCATTGCGGTCTTTGGGATAATGTGCCCAGTTCCATGGAAACATGGACCGCTCGATATGCGGCATGGTCACCAGGTGACGACCATCCTTCGTCGACAGCATCGCGGTGTTGTAATCGCTGCCGTTCGGGTTGGATGGATAGGCTTCATATCCGTATTTAGCGATGATATTGTAGGCTTCTTCTGCTTTCGGAAAAATGAATTTTCCTTCCCCGTGTGAGATCCAAACGCCAAGCGTGGTTCCGGCCAGGCTGGATAACATCACCGAATTGTTTTCCGGAATAACAACAGAAGTGAAAGCTGACTCGTGTTTGTGTGAATCGTTAAAGCCCATTTTGGGTTTTAAGTCATGATCCGGATTGATCAGTTCCAGCTCGATGAACAATTGACAACCGTTACAGATACCAATCGAAAGGACATCTTCCCGCTGGAAGAAGCCCTCCAGGGCCATACGGGCTTTATCATTGTATTTAAAGGCACCGGCCCATCCTTTAGCCGAGCCCAGTACGTCAGAATTAGAGAAACCTCCTACTGCTCCAAGAAACTGAATATCCTCCAGGGTTTCTCGCCCGGCCATTAAATCGGTCATGTGCACATCCCTTACGTCAAATCCAGCCATATACAACGCATGGGCCAGCTCACGTTCTGAATTGCTTCCTTTCTCGCGCAATACAGCGGCTTTGGGTTTGGTGCTTCCCGAGGCTTGTATGCGGCCATCATAATCCGAAGGAAACTGATAGGCCAGCGGTTGGTACTTATAATTGTTGAAGCGTTCATCGGCCAGGTTGCCTGCCGTTTGCTTCCGATCGAGGAGTCGTGAAGTCTCGTACCACACATCCCGGAAGTGATCTACTGTAAATTTGTAGGTGGATGCTTGGATGGTGACCGAAAGATCATTTGCCATTACCACCTTTCCAATCCGGTGCCAGGGCAATGGTATGTCTTCGAGCAGCGTAGCATCGGCATCGTCTTTCAGCTGGAAGACCAGCCCGCTGTTTTCAGCAAAAAGTAGCTTGACCACGTCGGTTTCACCCAGTGCGGTGAGGTCTACCTGTGCGCCCAGACCATTGTTGGCGAAACACATTTCCAGTAAGGTCGTGATCAGACCACCCGCTGATACATCATGTCCCGCTAAAAGTTTTCCTTCCCGGATGAGCTCCTGAATCACTTCAAAGGACTTCGCCAGTCCGGCAGCATCCAGGACATCTGGTGTCAGTGTCCCGATTTTATTTCGAACCTGGGCGAAGGAGGAACCACCCAGATGGTAAGCATCACCCGATAAATTCACGTAATAGATCGAGCCTCCGTCATGTTGGAAGACGGGTTCAATAATTCCCCGGATGTTCCTGCACACTCCGGCAGCTGAGATGATCACAGTACCCGGTGCAATGACCTCCTGAGTGGCATATTTTTGCTTCATCGACAAGGAGTCCTTGCCCGTAGGTATGTTGATGCCTAAATCGATGCAAAAGTCGGAGGTGGCTTTAACTGCCTGATATAAGGCGGCATCTTCACCGGCATTGCGGCAAGCCCACATCCAGTTGGCGGAAAGAGAGACTGACTTTAAACCTTCTTCGAGAGGCGCCCAGATTATATTGGCCAAGGCTTCAGTGATCGCGATCCGGGAACCTGCCGCCGAATTGATCAGAGCGCTGGCCGGAGCATGACCGATGGCGGTGGCAACCCCATAATCTGTATCATAACCCAGAGCCATCACTCCACAGTCATTCAGGGGCAATTGCAATGGACCGGCACATTGTTGTTTGGCTACCAAGCCGCCTACACAACGGTCAACTTTATTCGTCAGCCAGTCCTTGCACGCAACCGCTTCCAGGCGCAATACTTGTTCCAGGTAATGATGTAATTCAGTGACCTCATAGTCTACCGGGTGATAATTGTAAGCGAGCGAGACATCCGAAAGGATCGTCCGGGGTGAGCTTCCGAAAATATCAAGTAAGGCCAGATCCATTGGTTTGGCTCCGGTGGAGGACGAAGTAAAAACAAACCGGCCGTCACCGGTCACTTCGCCGACGACATACATCGGCGCCCGTTCGCGTTCAGCGATTCGCTGTAACGCAGGAATGCTTTTATTCGGCACGACCAACCCCATGCGCTCCTGGGACTCGTTACCGATGAGTTCTTTCATCGAGAGGGTAGGGTCCCCGACGGGTAACTGGTCGAGGTCAATGATACCGCCCGTAGCTTCTACCAGCTCCGAAAAGCAGTTCAGATGACCTCCTGCACCATGGTCATGGATGGCAACGATGGGATTCTCCTCGCTTTCTACCAGGCTGCGGACGGCATTAGCAACCCGTTTCTGCATTTCCGGGTTGGAACGCTGTACCGCATTCAGTTCAATGCCGGAATGGTACTCGCCGGTATCGGCAGAAGATACGGCGGCGCCGCCCATGCCGATCCGGTAATTGTCACCCCCCAATAAAACGATTTTATCTCCGGGTTTGGGCGTATGTTTTTGGGCCTGATCGGCTTTACCCATACCCACGCCACCAGCCAGCATGATCACTTTGTCATAACCCAGTTTGCGATCCTGTTCTTCGTGCTCAAAAGTGAAAAGCGACCCGGCAATAAGCGGCTGTCCGAATTTGTTACCAAAGTCGGAGGCACCATTGGATGCTTTGATCAGGATATCCATGGGTGTTTGATACAACCAGGGTCTTTCAGGCATTGCTTTTTCCCAGGGTCGATTTTCATCCAGCCGGGAGTAGGCGGTCATGTAGATGGCGGTTCCGGCCAGGGGAAGGGAGCCCTGACCTCCGGCCATCCGGTCCCGGATCTCTCCGCCGGAGCCGGTCGCAGCACCATTAAAGGGCTCTACGGTGGTGGGAAAGTTATGCGTTTCCGCCTTTAGGGAGACGACCGAGTCGAAGGGTTTTTTTTCGTAGTAATCGGGATGATCCGCCGATTTTGGCGCAAACTGATTCAGACGCGGACCTTTCAGAAAGGCTACATTGTCCTTGTAGGCGGAAACGATGGAGTTCGGATGAATTTTTGAAGTCTGCTTAATGAGTGAAAATAACGATGCCGGCAGTTCTTCCCCATCAATGATGAAGGTGCCGTTAAAGATTTTGTGCCGGCAGTGCTCGCTGTTGACCTGTGAAAACCCAAACACTTCCGAGTCGGTAAGGGGGCGACCCAGGCGTTCTTCAAGGCTCTCCAGATAGGTGATTTCTTCCGCACTCAGAGCGAGACCTTCGGATTCATTGTATGCTGCAATGTCTCTTACCTCCTCGATGGGTGCCGGTTCGATGTCAATGGTATAGAGCTCCTGATTCAGTTGGGTATATTTTTGGGCCAGCATCGGATCAAAGGACATCTCTCCCGATGCATCAGGACTAAAGCGTTCAATACGCCGGATCCCAAGGATCCCCATGTTTTGGGTGATTTCTACCGCATTGGTACTCCAGGGAGTGATCATCGCTGCCCTGGGGCCGATAAAGAGCCCCTGGATTTGCAGCGCATCAAGATGTGGCTGATCGCCAAATAGCCAGGACAGTTTAGGGATATCCGTTGGGTTCAATGCGTGATCAACCTCTACAGCGTAAAGGGAGGTCGTGGGGCTTCCAAAAAATTGGATCATGGTAATTGCCTTAAGAGGCAAAGATCGCATGTTCTGGTGAACTCGGAAAGCCTGATGAACAAAAAGTTATGTAAAAAATGAATATGTGTACGATGACAAACTTAAGGAAGTGAGGTTAAAGCTGTTGTAGCTGGCAAAAGGTAGCAGTATTTGTATTAACCACAAATCATTTGCTGGATAGCTGGAACGGTGCATATGGTAGGCATTGGAAAGCGCATAAATCTAAATGAGAAATTCTAAAACGGTTATCGCTCCAGATACTGACGGATGATTCGGGTATAGGGCCTCGGTTCGTTTAAATAGGGGAAGTGCCCGACATCGTGCAGCCGCACAACACTTGCTTCCGGGTAGCGTTCACGCAGCCCCTCCTGGAGTTGTGGATTGACCAGGGGATCATTATCAGCTTCGATAATCAGTTTGGGCACCGAACGCTGAACCTCGGTTGAGACGGGCTCAAAGTGCTCAAGGACCAGATCTACCCGGCCAATGAATTGCTTTTTTGACATCAGCCCGGAATATTGTTCCTTTAGATACGCCTCTACGACCGGATCGTTATGGGCGGCCGGTAATACGCCTTCTTGCAAGTTTTTGCGGAATTTATCCATAATGAGCCAGGCTGGTACGAAGGGTAACCACTTCCGCAAACCGCCATATTGTTTTTGGTAGAAATCATTTGGTGCAAAAGTATTTCCAAGGATCAGATGGTCGATTCGTTCGGGGTGCCTGGAAAGCAGATATTGTGCAAGGTACCCGCCCATGGAAGTGCCCAGTACCGAAGTTTTGGAGAATCCTTCCGCATCCAGGATGGCAAGAATGCCCTGCATGGCATCATTCAAATGATGAACATCGGGAAGGGTAAGACTTATGATGCGAAAGTCTTGCTGCAGGTCTTCGATTTGTTGCCACCAGATATCGTATGCGCCTCCCATGCCGTGCAGTAATAGGAGTTGTCGGGAGCCTTGGCCGGTGACCAGATAATGCCAGGTTGTTCCGGAAATTTGTAGGGAGTGGAGCGGTATTGTGCGAAATTTTTCCAGACTGGCTTCCACCGCATCCGGATTCGGATAATAGTCCCTGAAAGTGGCATGATGGACCGGCTTTAAATAGACGATGCCGATCATAATAAATACCGTCAGCAGGATCAAAGCTGTTTTTTTCATCGTCCCCCGATTACGACATCGAAAGGTAATGAAAAGATGACGATTCGCCGATCTCTGAAATCCGGATAAAGACAGAAAGATAGCCGCAATAAGAAATCAAGTTCGGGTTGTGTTTTCTATTTTGCAGAAGACAATTGTTCCATAATGAAATATGTTTTCCTGGTTGTATTCGCGCTGACCTTTGCTCAATGTGGCCAAGAGGTCCATGAAACCGCCAAAGCCCCGACGGCCTGGTATCTGCAAAACCGCAAGCCGCTGATCACAAAGCCTTACCTGGAGTTGCCACTCGGAAGCATTCAGCCTTCCGGCTGGTTAAAGGATCAGTTGCTCCGTATGGCTTCTGGCCTTACCGGAAACCTGGACAGCATCTATCCGGAGGTGGTCGGTCCAAGAAATGGCTGGCTTGGTGGCGACGGGGATGGGTGGGAACGCGGACCCTACTGGATCGATGGACTACTGCCTTTGGCATATATACTCGATGACGAAGGTCTTAAGCGCAAAGCCCAACATTGGGTGGAATGGACATTGACCCATCAACGGGAAGATGGCTACATCGGGCCGGTACCATTTTTGGAAGAGCCTGAGCCGGAGCCGGGTTTGCAGCGGGGGATGCGCGAAGACTGGTGGCCTAAAATGGTCATGCTAAAAGTCTTGCAACAATATTATACGGCAACGGGTGATGCTCGGGTTATCGATTGCCTTACAAAGTACTTCCGCTACCAAATGCAGGAGCTCCCTCAACGGCCGCTGGATTTCCTTACCTTATGGGCCAACCGGAGGGGCGGGGATAATCTGATGATCGTGTATTGGCTGTACAACATCACGGGAGATGCATTTCTACTTGACCTAGGTGATTTGATCCAGGAACAGACGTTCCCCTGGGCCCAGGTATTTACCAATCCGGAAAACGATCGTGATCCGGGACAGCCCTGGTATTACAGCCAGATCAAGCGCTATCCGTTTGATACCAGTGAGATCAATGCATTGACAGTCTCAAAATTAGCCGGAATGCATACGGTTAATTTTGCCCAATCGCTTAAGCAACCCATTGTGCATTACCAGAAAAGCCATGACATCCGTGAAGTGGAAGCAGTCCATAAAGCTTTACGGGACGTAAAGAAATATCATGGCCAGCCTCAGGGGATGTACGGCGGCGACGAACCCCTGCATGGGAATAACCCGGTTCAGGGCATTGAGTTCTGTTCCATAGCTGAAGAAATGTTTTCCCTGGAAACCAATCTAACCATTACCGGTGATATAGCCTTTGCCGACCAGATCGAGCGCATCGCTTACAATGCATTGCCAACGCAGGCTGATGACGATTTCCGGACCCGCCAATATTTTCAGGCTGCCAATCAGGTAGCGCTGAACCCTGCGGCGGATCATACCTTCGAGCGGCAAAATCATATGGGAACCGACTTCGTTTATGGTGTGCTCACCGGGTATCCGTGTTGCACCTGCAACATGCATCAATCCTGGCCCAAAATGGTTCAAAGCCTCTACTTCGCCACACCGGATCGGGGCGTTGCCGCCTTGCTTTATGCCCCTTCAGAAGTGGAACTGATCGTGGGCGATAGCACACGGCTAAAAATTGTCGAAGAGACGGGATACCCGTTCAGGGAGTTGATCCAGTTTACCTTACACCCGGAGCGTGAAGACCGGTTTCCCTTCCATTTGCGGGTGCCTGAATGGTGCTCGGACCCGGTCGTGAAGGTAAACGGTCAACCATGGGAGGAGCCGGATCGTCAGGGTGTCCTGATGATCGACCGGACCTGGAAGGATGGTGACCAGGTAGTACTGACGCTGCCCATGTCGGTAAAAGCAACCAGTTGGTACCAGTTTGCAAAGGCCATAGAACGCGGTCCGCTCGTATATGCCTTGAAAATCGAAAGCCGGCAAGAGACGGGATTTGTCAGTGATCGTTTTCGGTCATTTACCCAGGTTCATGCGGCTTCCCCCTGGAATTTTGCCCTTATTGAAAATAAACTGACCGATCTGAACCAATCCATAAAAGTTGTTGAACACGAATGGGATGGGCGATATCCCTGGAATCTGGAAAATGCTCCAATCGCTCTGAAAATTTCCGCTGTACGTCTGCCCGAATGGGAATTGTCGGATGGAATACCCTCCCTGCCGGCCGTATGGGGTAGGTACCGGGGACCTGACCTTCAACCGGAAGAAATTACCTTAATTCCTTATGGCTGTACGACGTTGCGGATAACAGAATTTCCGGTTTGCAGGCTGGAATAAAAAAATTAAAAAGGGAGGTAATTGAATTGCCTCCCTTTCCTTAGGGATGTTTGGGACATCCTTCAGCTACTTCACATGGACTGCCAGATTTCCGGACAGAATTTCTTTGGTACATAGGTGGGGCCAGGTATCTGGTGATTGGATATTTGGTA
>ERZ795053.5600-NODE-5600-length-12899-cov-5.325132_pt1 | contig 12899 bp, 16 predicted proteins | sample MGYA00375137_ERZ795053 | MGnify/ENA primary metagenome ERZ795053 (study PRJEB30182, sample SAMN05720284) | activated sludge metagenome | isolation source: Anaerobic digester | place: Hong Kong | collected 2014-12-17 ... | reverse complement strand
GTCATCTGGGCGACAGAGGTGCTGGTCAAGGAGATTTCCGAATAGAATGGCATGGGCCTGGACGGCCGGCCTTCCGGATTGATGGTGTGGACCTCATGGCCGCGCGCACGGAGTTCGCCGATGACGGCATTCAGTGTACGGACGACGCCATTAACCTGCGGGAACCAGGCGTCTGTCGCGATCAGGATGCGCATGAGGGGCTTCCGCTTCCGTGGATATCATCTTGTTCCAGTCGAGGATCTCGAATCTGCCGTCGAGATGTTCGACCAGTGCAGTGCAGCTTTCGACCCAGTCGCCGTCGTTCAGATAATGAATGCCATCGATTTCACGGTCGTCTGGGGTGTGGATGTGGCCGCAGATCACGCCCTGACAGTTTCGCTGCCTGGCTTCGCGCACCACGGCGTCCTCGAAGTGGGAGATGAACTCGACCGCTTTCTTGACGCGATTCTTGAGGTAGGCTGACAGCGACCAATAGGGCAGGCGAAAGAGCCGGCGGACACGATTGACGCTGGCGTTCAGCGCCATCGACACTTCGTAGGCGGTGTCGCCCAGCTTTGCCAGCCACGGCGCGAAGCGCACCACGCCATCGAACTTGTCGCCGTGCAGGACGAGATAGCGCTTGCCATTGGCGGCGAGGTGCACCGTCTCCTGGAGGACGGCGACGCGTCCGAAGCGCAGGTTGACGAAGTTCCGGAAGTTTTCGTCGTGGTTGCCGGGAATGTAGATGAGCTTGGTGCCTTTGCGCGCCTTGCGCAGGAGTTTCTGGATGACATCGTTGTGCAACTGGTCCCAATGCCAGGCCTTGCGGAGCGCCCAGTTGTCGATGAAGTCGCCGACAATGTAGAGCTGGTCGGATGTCGTGACGCGCAGAAACTCGAGAAGGGCCCCGGTCTGCGCGCGGCGCGTCCCGAGATGGATGTCGGAGATGAAGATGGCGCGATAGCGCTGCGTCGGTGTATCTGGCGAGAGCATCTGGACATCACTGGATTGACAGTGCCCTTAATCCTGACTCCCATGAAGGTTTGATGACATAAGCGATGTGACGTTCCCGGCTTCGCCTGTTACGGAACTGTCATGATATTCCCATAGCGCCGTGACCTGAAGGACCTCAATTCAGGGAATCGACATGACGGCCACATATCCCGGCGACAGTTCCAGGACACATGCACGCAGGCTCCTCGGAGATGCCGTTCATCGCAGCAAGGCGGTCAGTGCGAGTGGACTGCTCGAACGCCTGTTCACGCTTGCTTTCAATGGCCTCGTCTATCCTCAGATCTGGGAGGATCCCGTCGTCGACATGAAGGCGATGGAGATCGAGCCGCATCATCACGTGGTGACCATCGCGTCTGGCGGCTGCAACGCATTGAGCTACTTGACGGCGGACCCGGCGAAGATCACGGCGGTCGACCTCAGCCATGCCCATGTGGCGCTGGTCCGTCTCAAGCTCGCAGGCCTTCGCCATCTTCCGGGGTGGCAGAGCTTTTATCGCTTTTTCGGAGAAGCGGACGACCGGCAGAACCTTGCCGACTACCGGCGCTTCCTGCGTCCGGTGCTTGATGTGGAGACACGCAAGTACTGGGAATCGCGAAGCCTCACCGGGCGCAAACGGCTATCCCACTTCCAGACCAACATCTATCGCAAGGGCTTGCTTGGCCGTTTCATCGGCATCGGGCACTTGCTCGCCAGGGCCTATGGCCATGATGTGAGCGGGCTGCTGAATGCACGATCGATTGACGAGCAGCGACGGTATTTTGCGCAGGTGCTGGCCCCGATGTTCGACCGCCGGGCGGTGAAGTGGATTACCGATCGCCGCGTGTCGCTCTACGGACTTGGGATTCCGCCGGCGCAGTATGAGGCGCTGGCCGATGGCGCGACGATGTCGAGCGTCCTGCGAGAGCGGCTGGAGCGGCTGGCCTGCGATTTTCCGCTGCGGGAAAACTACTTCGCGTGGCAGGCCTTCGGCAGGTCCTATGCGCCGGGGGCCTCGGGGCCGTTGCCGCCCTATCTGCAGGAGCGGAATTTTGCGGCATTGCGTAACCGCGCCGAACGGATCGACGTGCGGCATATTTCGGTCACCGACGCGTTGGCGGAGATGCCGGCCGGCAGTGTCCACCGCGCCGTGTTGCTCGACGCCCAGGACTGGATGACTGACACGCAGTTGAACGAACTCTGGCACAGCATCACGCATGCGGCTGCTGATGGAGCCCGTGTGATCTTCAGGACCGCCGGCAAGGCCACGATCCTGCCCGGCCGTGTCCACGAGGAGATTCTGGGGCAGTGGCGCTATCTCGATGCGCTGTCATCGGACCTTGGCAAGCAGGACCGCTCGTCCATCTATGGAGGCTTCCATGTCTATGAGCGCGCTTCAGCACGCTGAAGCAGATGGCGGCAGCCAGTCTCAGCGGCTGGCGATGGACCGGATGTACCGGCTGCAGCGGCATATCTATGATGCCAGCCGGAGGTTCTATCTGTTGGGCCGGGAAAAGCTGATTTCCGACCTCGATGTCCCCGAGGGCGGCACGGTGCTGGAGATCGGCTGCGGCACGGGGCGCAATCTGGTGAAGGTTGCGAGGGCCTATCCGACAGCCCGGGTGTTCGGCTTCGACATTTCGGATGAAATGCTGAAGAGCGCTGCCGCATCGATCTGGAAGGCGGATCTCGTCGATCGCGTCCGGATCGCGCAAGGAGACGCGCTGTCCTTCGACCCCAATGCGACCTTTGGCATTGCGTCCTTCGACCGGGTCTTCTTCTCTTACACCCTGTCAATGATCCCGGCGTGGGCCGATGCGGCCGCTCACGCGGCGCGCATGCTGGCGGGAGGTGGGGAGCTACACATCGCGGACTTCGGGCAATGCGAGGAACTGAATGGCTCCATCAAGGCGCTTCTCTTCCTGTGGCTCAGGCAGTTCCACGTCTTTCCCCGGAACGACCTGGCTGCCGAGCTTCAAGACATAGCCGGACAGCGGGGAGGCTCGATGCAGTTTGCACGGGGTTATCGGGGATATAGCTGGCACCTGTTTCTCCGTGCTCCGGCCTGAGCGGTCGCGCAAATTCAAGTTGATTGTGACAACGCAACTGTCTGTAACAGTCTTGTCGCAATCGACACGAGTTTGTGTGATGGGGTGTTATCCATGACGAAGAAGAACAAGAAAGCGAAGAAGCCTAAGCCGCAGCAGCAGGACATCGCCGAACCCACCAAGAATCGAAAGAAGAAATTGCAGGGCGCTGAGGATAAGTCCAAGCCCGCTGAGCGGGGGGCTGCGTTCACCGGAAAGATCCAAAGCGTCAAGGTGATGGATGACGGTCCGGAGGCTTCGCGATTTCAGTTCCGCCTGGACGGCAAGGGTGGTGAGCACCGGACTTACTGTGTCGATCCGGCAGACATGGTCCGCTTCACTGCACTGGTCGCGCTGTTGACGGGCGCGATGACGTCGGGCGCGCGCGTGAATGTTGTGGCGGCCAGCGGGGAGCAAGAGCCCCGTATTGCGACCGCCATTGACATTCGGCCGAAGTCTGGGACGTGAAGGCATGGCCGCTGCTGGCGGACTGAACCCGGCGCCCTTGCCGACTCGCGAGCGTATGGTCCGCTCGGCATGACTTGATCAGATCATCTTCAGGATGGCCGGCCCGACGCCTCCCTGATCTTGAGTTCGCCGTCGAAGATCACGTGTTGCGCAGTGGCACCAGCCTGGCCGTCCATCCGTGCCTGCAGGAGGTTCCAGGCCTTGGCGGCCAGCCTATCAGTGGGCTGTGCAACGGCGCTCACGTAGGGCCTGAGTGCGGTCATCCAGTCGAAGTCATCGAAACCGATCAGTGAGATGTCGCGCGGCTTGGCGAGTTGCAAACTCTGGATCGCCTTGATGGCACCGAGCGTCACGATGTTGGTTGCTGCCACAATGGCGGTGACGCGATCTTCGCGCCGCAGTTCCTGTTCAATCGCGCTGCGGCCGCCATCAATGGTCTGGCCGCCGACGACAACCCGGCAACCGTCTGCTGCGTCCGCCTCGCGCAAGGCGCGTTCGACACCGCGGGTGCGATGTTGATTGGGATGGATCACCATGTCGGGCACCAGCACGGCTATGGCGCGGTGGCCGAGACCGGAGAGGGCGCGGGCGGCACGATAGCCGGCGGCGATGGAGAGCTTCCCGAATTCGCTGGCCATCTGCGCGAAGAAGGAGTTGGTGATCGACGGCTGCACCAGGCCGACAAGACGGCTGCGCCGGTTGCGCAAGCTGGCGGCATTGCCGTTGGGGCGGAAGCCCAGGTCCTCGATGGCCGGTTTTCCCCGCTCGCTCTTCGTTCCGCGTGGTGCCATGTGGTCAGGTCATCGTCACCGGCATGCTGCGAGAGCGGCTGACGGTCTCACGCTGCGCCCTGCGGCAGACGACCGGCGGAAGGCCCCTGAGGATCAGTTCGACGTCCGCCACCGTCTGGCGGCCGATGTCGAACAGCGCATCGGGCATGCCGCCGGTGCGATGGGCCGACAGCAGAAGGCCGCCGATCGAACGCACCGGATCATCCTCGGCCACGGGTTCGGCGGGAAACACGTCGGTCGCAGCACGGAAAGCGCCTTGCCGCACGAGTTCGAGGAAGACTGGAAAATCGACGACAGCGGCCCGGCTCATCAGCAGGAAGACGGCGTCCTTGCGGATCAGCGACAATTCGCGGCGGCCGAGAAAGCCCTGGTTTTCATTGGTGACGCCAGCGAAGACGATGATGACGCGTGTGGTGGACAGTACCTCGTCGAGCCCGGCGGGCGTGACACCGTATTTGGCCAGCACGTAATCCGGAACCCATGGGTCGTAAACCTTGATGCTGCAATTGAAGGGGGCCACGAGCCGGTGGAACGAACGCGCGAGATCGCCAAAACCGATCAGGCCGACGTCCGCGCCGATCAGGCTGAAGGCACCCGCATTGCCGTCAAGGCCATAGGATTCCGTTCCGCGCCGCATGTCGCGATCCGCAAAGGTGATGCCGCGCGCCAGATCGATCGCCATGCCGAGTGCGGACTCGGCTACGGCATCAGCAAAAGCCGAACCTGGCGTCAGCACATGGATGCCGTGCGCAAAGCAATACTCATAGTCGATGGCATCGGTGAAATTGGTCTCGACATTGATGATGGCCTTGAGCTTTGCGGCGCGGGCGAGGCGGGCGGCATCGAGCCTGGTCTGGCCGATCACGATCGACGCGTCTGGCAGATGTTGGTCGATCATCTCGTCCGGCATCGGTGCGCTCTCGTGAATGACGAGTTCGCCAAGGATTTCTAGCTTCTGACGCACAGCAGGCTCGCAGATGAGATCAAGCGTGCGCGGCAATGGATCGACGAGGATGAGCGGCTTGGTCACTTCGGCCCCCACTTGGTTGATGACGCTCGAAAGCTATCGGTGGAAAGGACTCTGTTCAATCGTTTAATTAGTTGAGCCTGGAGGCGGTCATTCTATTGAGTGATTGCGGTGGCAAATCACACCTCCAAGTGAGTGAAATCACGCGCTGCATCGCAGCAAAGCAGGCAAATTCTCGGGAAAATCTCAACACCTCAAGTGGCTGGACGTTGTTGCAATGGAGAGTGGTGGACGGTTTGCAGCTTTACCCATTTGCCCGTTTGTCCCGCCCATTGGTGCCAAGATCGCCAACATATTCGCAACGCAGGACAAGCCGGTCTACGGCGTGTTAATGAAGACACTGGCCAACCCGTTCTGGGACGCCATGGAGCGAGGTGTGAAGCCCGGTGCGGAAGCAGCCGGCGTCGAATATTATCTCCAGGCCGTGGAGAGTGACCATGCCGCCGAGCCGTAGCTCAATGCCTGCAACGCCAAGCTGGAGCGTAATCCTGCCGTAATGATCACGGCGGCGATTAACTCGACCATTCTGCTGCCGTGCCTCAAGCGCGCCAACGAGATGAACATTCCGGTCGTTGATCTCGACAACAACTTCGACCCGCAGGTCACCAAGGATGCGGGGGGTCAACATCACCTTCCACATCGGTTCCGACAACACGGCATCCGTCGCGCAACTGCCCTATCTCATCGGCAAGCAGACGGCCGAGCTTGCGGTGGCTGAGGCGGCGGAGAAGGCAGACGCGGCCGAGGCCTTCGTCAAGAAGGTCCCCGACAAGGCCTCCGAGGTTGGCTGCAAGCGTCTCGGCGGCGTCACCTTCGGCATGATCGGCTGACCACTCAATTACAGGCCGTTCTGGCGCTACACGCCGGCCAGCATTTGCATGGTTTCGCGCATTGCGGCTTCGTTGGCTGCAAGTCTCTGGGTGAAGCGCACGGTGGGGACGGGAACCGAGACTGCATAGATCTGGCGGGCCTTGTCCTGCATCGCCATGCCGATGGCCGAAATCCCCACCGTATGCTCCTCGCGGTCGTAGGCGATGCCGGCCGCGCGGATCTTTGCGATCTCCTTCTTCAAGGCTGAGGCCGTCGTCAACGTGTTCCGCGTGAGCGCCGGCAGCTTGCGGTGCAGGAACGCATTCACAGTATCATCGGGCAGAAGCGCCAGGGCCGCCTTGCCGTTGGCGGTGCAGTGGAGCGGGAAGGTGTCGCCCACGGCAGAGACGGCCTGCAACCGGTGGACGCCCGGCACCTGACTGACGAAAACGAGATGATCGCGGTTGAGCCAGGCCAGATCGACGGTCTCGCCGGTCCGCTCCGCCAGCCTCTTGAGGACGGGGTAGGATCGCTCCACCACGCCGGCGGTGGCAAGCGCCCCCATCGCCAGAATGTCCGGCCCCAATGAAATGGAGCGGGCGTTGCCGCCGGTCGACAGAAAGCCTTCGGCCGTCAAGGTTTGTACGATGCGCTGGACCGTGGAGCGCGGCAAGTCGAGCTGGCGCGCAATGTCGCCGAGGCTCAAGCCGCCGCCGAGCTGATGGCAGGCCTTGAGGACCTGAACCGCCTTCGAGAGGACCAGAATTCGGCTATCGCGCGTCGTTTGCATCGTATTGTGATACAGAATAGCTCTCATTGACGCAATGAGGTTTTAAACGTACCGTATGGCGAACCAGAATTGCGGAAATGGGAGGACATCATGGTCAAGGTGCGAGGCATCGAATTTCAGGACAACATGGACAACCCGATGGGGCTGCAGTTCGTCAACCTGTCGCATCGCTGGGGCTACCAGTGTCCGAACTGGCCCTATTTCCAGGACGTGAAGATCGAGCGCATCCACTACATGGCGAAGTCCGGCGTGCTGTCGCAGCGGATCACGACGTCGATGCACTCCACGACCCACATCGACGCGCCGGCCCATGTGGTGCAGGGCACGCCGTTCATCGACGAAGTGCCGCTGCCGCATTTCTTCGGCTCCGGCATCGTCGTCTCCATGCCGAAGAAGAAGTGGGAGCCGATCACCGCCGACGACCTTGAAAAGGCTTGCGGCAAGGCCATCCGCCCGCACGACGTGCTGATCATCAACACCGGCTGGCACAAGGTCTATGAGGATGGCGACTACTTCCCCTATTGCCCGGGCTTCGTGCCTTCGGCCGGCCAGTGGATGGTGGACAAGCAGGTGAAGGTGGTGGGCCACGACACCCAGGCCAACGACCATCCGCTTGCCACGGCCATTGGCCCGCAGCGCAACGGGCCGCTGTTGCCGCATCTCGAAAAGGAGTATTTCGAGTGGTCCGGCGGGCGCGACTGGAAGGACGATTTTCCGGAGTGGGAACCCGTTCACAACATCCTGTTCAAGAACGGCATCCTCGGCATCGAGAATGTTGGCGGCGACCTCGATGCCGTCACCGGCCGGCGCTGCACCTTCGCGTTCTTCCCATGGAACTGGGACCGCGGCGATGGTTGCATCATTCGGCTTGTGGCGATGATGGATCCGGGGCAGACTTACCGGATTGAGAGGGGGCAGCCCTACTGAGCTGCCGCAGATCTGTGGCGGCTGCACGGTGAAAGGAACTTGCCATGGCCACGCTTGATCTTTCGAATCTCCTTCAACCCATCAATCTGAGCGATCCCAACGCCGTGGATTTCGGCACCTTTGTAGCCAGTGCGCCGACACTCTGGCGGTGGGTGTCGTCCGCCGGCCATCTGATCGACGTCGTCGCCTCGGGGATGACCTTCGACGCGCTGGGACACGCGACTGGTGGCACTGCAACGGCCATCGGTTTCGACGTGGGCAACAATGGCCCGTCCCTGACTGAAATCCAGATCACCGGGTTCAGCATCAATGCCAAGTTGCTCGATAACAATGCTGCGAGCTTCTGGCGGATTCTCGAGGGCGACGATACGATCATCGGTGCGCCTGTCACGGCAACACCAGGTGGCGCGGATGCGGTGTCGTTCTTCGGCGACAATATTCTGGCACGGCCAAGCGTCGCCGCAGGTGGAAACGACACCATCTTCACTGGCGGTGCCAAAGCGAATGTCAGTGGCGATGTCTTCGATGTTGGCGCCAGGACGACAACGTCTCCCGCCGTGACCTATCGCGGGGGCGACGATTCCATCACCGTTGAAGCCTCGACCTACCCGCAAACCGTTGTAGGTGATGCGATGTCCGTCAATGCGACGGGTAAGCTCATCGGAGGCGACGATGCGATCACGGTACTTTTCTCGACTGTTGGAACCCTCGTTTACGGCGATGCCCAGGTCGTCGGCGGAATCAGCGGAGATCCCGCAATCTTCAGGGGAGGCAACGACATTATCGATGCAAGCGCCATCTCCACGGATGTCCTGACGATCGAAGGCGATATCGGCAGCCTCCTGGGCTTTGCGGCCTTCCGGGGTGGCAACGACAGACTGACCGGGGGCGACGGCCGAGACACCATCGTCGGCGATGTTCATAACCAGTCGAGTGATATCATTGGCGGGAACGACGTGATATTCGGTGGCGGCGGTGATGACAGCCTGATTGGCGATGTCCACAACGCTGCCAGTGCAACGACCCGCTGTGGCAACGACGTCATCCACGGTGGCGATGGCAACGACAACATCTTTGGTGACACTGCCAACACATCCCCCAGTGCGATTCTAATCGGCGGCAGAGACCGGCTGTTCGGCGACGCTGGAAACGATGCCATATTCGGTGGCAACGCCAATGACTTCATGGACGGGGGAGCCGGCGCGGACCGTCTCGATGGCGGTGACGGTTTGGACACGGCCTCCTATGCTTCGGCGGCAGCCGGGGTACGCGCAGATCTGTTGAATCCGGGAACCAACACCGGCGATGCGCTGGGCGACACCTATATCGATGTCGAGGCACTGAACGGAAGCAGGTTTGACGATACGCTGCGCGGCGACGCCTCCGACAACCGCCTCCAGGGAAAGAATGGCGCCGACTTCCTGGTGGGCTCCGGCGGCAACGACAGGTTGTTCGGCGGCCTGGACAATGACAAGCTTTCAGGCGGCAATGGCGATGACCAGTTTTTCTTCAACACGGCCCTCAATTCAGTGAATAACCGCGATCTCATCGTCGATTTTGTTGCGGCGGATGATGCGATCCTGCTGAGCCACAACATCTTCTCCAACCTTGGGCAGACCTCCGGCGTCCTGGCTTCCGGCGCTTTCTTTGCCTCGGCGACCGGTCTTGCTCACGATGCCGGTGATCGCATCATCTACAACACCACGACCGGCGTGTTGACCTACGATGAAAATGGCAATGGCCTTGGTGGTGGAGTGGAATTCGCGGTACTGGCAGGTGCGCCGTTGATTGCCAGCAACGATTTTCTCGTGTTCTAGCCAAAAACTGGGGGGTGATGATGCATGTCAAACGTTTTGCCGACGCCAAGCCCTATGACGCGCCGAACCATCGTGGCGTCGTGGGGCTTCGGCTTCAAGGATTCGAGGAGGGTGGTCCAACCAACCAGTGGGTGGGCTTCTCGCAATTCCTGCCGGGCGGCGGGGCAGGGCCTGACTCGACGCCGTTCGAAAAGGTCTATGTCGTGCTCGATGGCGAGATGACGGTGATCATCGACGGCAAGGAGACGGTGCTGGGGGCCATGGATTCCTGCACTATCGCGGCCAACGAGGTGCGCGAGATCGTCAACCGCTCCAATCACGTGTGCAAGATGCTGGTGGTTATCCCCTATCCGCCGGGGGTGAAGCCATGAGCGACTGGCTGAGCAATCCGCTGTCCCTGTTCGATATCAAGGGACAAGTGGCGATCGTCACCGGTGCGTCCGGGGCTTTCGGGGCGTTGGCGGCGAAGGTGCTTGCCGGGGCCGGCTGCCGGCTGGTGCTGGCGGCGGGAAAGCAGGCGGAGCTCGACGCCATCGCTTCGGCGTGCGCCGAGACGGGAGCCGAGGTGGAGCCCATCAATCTTCGTCCGTCGTCTGAGGAAAATTGCGCGCAGATCGTCGGGGAGGCGGTCGCCCGCTTCGGCCGCGTCGACATTCTGGTTGTGGCATCAGGCAAGAACGACGTGTCGAAAATACACGACATGGCGCCGGCGCGCTTCCTCGATGTGATGGACGCCAACGTGACGCAGAGCTGGCTGATGGCGCAGGCGGTGACGCGCCAGATGCTGAAGCAGGGGACAGGCGGCAAGATCGTGCTGATGTCATCGGCACGAGGGCTCCTCGGCCACCCTGCAGGCTATACGGCCTATTGCGCCTCCAAGTCGGCGGTCGATGGCATTACCAAGGCACTGGGCTGCGAACTCGGGGCATCCGGCATCACCGTCAATGCCATCGCGCCGACGGTGTTCCGCTCGCCACTCACCGAATGGATGTTCGGCGACGACGACAAGGCGAAGACGACGCGGGCCGGATTCCTGTCACGCGTGCCGAAAGGGCGGCTTGGCGAACCCTCCGATCTCGCTGGGCCGCTGCTGTTCCTCGCGTCGAAGGCGTCTGATTTCTACACCGGCCACATCCTTTACGCCGACGGCGGCTACACGGCGGGCTGATGGAGCGGATCGCCATCATCGGCGCGGGGCTGATGGGCCATGGCCTGGCGCTGGTGTTCGCCGACGGCGGGCATGAGGTCAGTATCACGGATGCCATTCCCGATGCGCTGGCAAGCGTGAAGGAACGCATCGCGGAGACGCTGAAGAGCCTCGGCAAGGAGACCGCGTCGGTTGAGCGTGTGACGCCCGCGGCCACACTGGCGGCCTGTGTGCGCGATGCCGATATCGTCATCGAGGCAGCACCGGAAAAGCTTGAGCTCAAGCAGCAAATCTTTGCCGACCTCGAAGCTTCCGCGCCGCGCGGCGCGTTGCTGTGCTCCAATACCTCCGTCATTCCGATCGGGAAGGTCGCGGCACGCGTTTCGACAAGGGACCGTGTGCTTGGCACCCATTGGTGGAACCCGCCCTATCTGGTGCCCTTGGTGGAGGTGATCGAGACGGACGGCACCGCACCGGAAAACGTGCAGCGCGTGATCGCGCTGCTGACCGGGCTCGGCAAGGTGGCGGTGCATGTGAAGAAGGACGTGCCGGGCTTCGTCGGCAACCGGCTGCAGCACGCGTTGTGGCGTGAAGCGATCTCGCTGGTGGAACATGGCGTGTGTGATGCCGAGACCGTGGACCTCGTGGTGCAGAACAGTTTCGGCCGCAGGCTTGCCGTGCTGGGGCCGATGGCCAATGCGGACCTGGTGGGGACCGACCTGACGCTCGACATCCACAACCAGGTGCTGGCCGATCTCGAAGCGTCAGGAAATCCCAGTCCTTATCTGGAAGGCCTGGTGCAGGACGGCAAGCTCGGCTTCAAATCAAACCAGGGCTTCATGTCCTGGAACGAGGAGAAAAAGATGGGTCTCCGCGCGAGGGTGCTGGAGCACCTGAAAAAATTCCTGTAGCCCAAGCGGGTGCAAAGTAAATCGATCTGGCGCGGCAGGCGCAACTCGGAATCGAGAGTGCGCTCGGCGTCACTTGAGCCGCTGTGAGGTGTGGGTGGTTTCCGCCGGCAGCGGCGGGCGCGGCCGGTTTGCCAGGTTGATCGCTTCCGTTTCGCCGATCCCTGTCATGCAGAGCAGCCGCACGACGGTCTCATCGATCACATCTTCAGGCAGGGCGCCCTGGGTGACGGCGAGGGCGACGCCGACGATGGCATGGTCCCCCGTCTACCGGGTGAGGCGCGCATCCGCCGCCTTGAAACGCCCGGCCTTGGTGGCGTTTTCCAGATCGCGAATGGCAAAGGGTCCCATACAGGTGAACATGGCATTGGCGATAACTTCCGAGCGATAGAGCAACTGCTTCCAGCGCATGTCGCCGGTGGCCGCCTCGATGACGGTGCGCACGCCGAAGGCGTAGACCAGGGCGGGGCCCTCGAAAGTTTCGGTCACCGCCTCAATGCGGGGCGCCAGATTGTGCATGACGCGCTCAAGGACGGCGATGGCGAGCTCGTCCTTGGATTTGAAGTAGCTGTAGACGGTGCCGGCGCCGACATCCGCGAGAGCGGCGATTCCTGCATGGCCGCGGCGTCGATGCTCTACTTGGACATTACCCGGTATCCGGCCTGCACCAGCGCTTCCCGGTTGCGTTCCGGTCGCTGGGCGACGCGCCCCTTGGGCTTCGAGTTCGCTCGTGACAGCTGAAACTTCCGCTCTATTCCAGTGCGTCAAGTCCGTTTTCTTGGCGATCGTCAAGATCGAATCCGGCTCGTGTTCGAACCTCTGCAATGGAACGGTAATCGATATTGATCGAAACTCGAAATTGGCCGGATTCGCATGGACATCGCCATGATTCCGCGGCTGTGCCGCGATGCGGTGAACGATCTCCTGACCATTGGCGGGGCGGCGGGCCTGTCGTTCAAGAGTCCGATCCAGCGCGCCGCCCGCAATTTGCAGGCGACCTGCGTGCACGGATTCCTGCTTTATGATGCCGGTGCTGAAATCTACGGCAAGGGGTTGCTGGGGCAGGCGCCGGGGACGGGGCAGATCTGAGGCGATATTGGCATTCGCTCCCGCGCTTTCGGCGTTTCCGGAACAAACCGCTTGACGGGTGGTGACGGG
>ERZ795053.5599-NODE-5599-length-12899-cov-6.058393_pt1 | contig 12899 bp, 9 predicted proteins | sample MGYA00375137_ERZ795053 | MGnify/ENA primary metagenome ERZ795053 (study PRJEB30182, sample SAMN05720284) | activated sludge metagenome | isolation source: Anaerobic digester | place: Hong Kong | collected 2014-12-17 ... | reverse complement strand
GCCATGAAAAAAAGCGGAATTGTATCAATTCTCCTCCTGCAAAACCATCCTTGATTGTAGTCATATTATCGTCCCCAAAAAGTGTTATAATGATGTTGTATGTTCCTGACCACATGGCGGCCCCTCCGCATCTACGATTCCCGTCATCATCGAGATAAAATCCCCCAATCCAGTCACCATACTCAAGCGGAATATCGTTGATTCGGGGATTTGCTTCCAGTTTAACTATGTATCCATGTGCAAAACCCGTAAAAACAGGATTTTCCCAAATCGGAGGATAGCCTGACGACCTCCAGTTTTCCTGAAATAATAAATAATCAGGAACTTCATGGGAATTCATATTAGTATCAATTCTTTTTGTAAATTGCTTATTATCAGGAATATTAATAATCCTGGAATTTTTTGCTAAATCGATCGGAAAAAGTTCAGCAGGTCGAAAAACCAAAAACAAAATAAACCAAACAAATAGTTTGAAAAGAATTTTACCAGAAAAATAAAAAAACTTCATTGCCCCCTCCTTTTTATGAATTTGAAAAGTGTATCACAAATCTTACTTACTTAATTTAGTGAGTAATTAATTCATAATTGGTTTTCAGAGAAATGCATTCGGTTCTTCAGTTAAAATCAAAATTGTTCATAACTTAGGATTTGTAAAAATAGCATTTTGTTAATAACAATTGACTTTTATTGAATAATAATTTTTTGAAATTTTTTATTTATTTGATTATCAATATTTTAATAATTCAAAATAGAAAATATTTTTACATCAGTCCAATGATAGATATTAACAATCTACTAAATTTTTCTGTTGATAACTTTAAATTTTGTCAGTTTTCAGGGTTTCTCCCTCCAGCTTAGCAATAATTACTGCTCCACAGCTGTCACTCCAGACATTGACGGTAGTCCGGAACATATCGAGAATCAAATCAACGGCCAGTATCAGGCCGACACCTTCCAAAGGTAAACCTACAGCAGATAACACAATAGTTATCATTACAAGACCTGCCATTGGGATTCCGGCAGCACCTATTGAAGCAAACAATGCAGTAATAACAACAATAACCTGTTGTAAAAAGCTTAGTTCTATATTGTATGCCTGAGCAATAAATAATACTGCAACACATTCATAGAGAGCTGTTCCGTCCATATTTATAGTGGCTCCCAGCGGTAGAGTAAAGCTGCTTATTTTGTTCGATACCCCTGAATTGCCTTCAACAGCCTGAATGGTAAGAGGCAATGTGGCACTCGAAGATGCAGTCGAAAAGGCAGTAAGTAATGGCGTTTGCATGGATTTGAAATGCTTTAATGGCCTGGTTTTTCCAATTATTTTCACAAGAAACGGAAGCGTAAAACCTGCATGAAATCCCAATCCTAAGATTACAACAAACATATAAAGACCCATACTTTGCATCAAGGCAACAAGATTATCCTGCTGAGCAACTTTTTCCGCAACCAATCCAAAAATCCCGAATGGAATAAACTTGATAATGAACATGGTCAGCTTCATCATAACCTCAAAAACCGAATTGAAGAAATTCGTCATAAGCTCCTTATTGCTACTTTTTATCTGCGTGATAAAAAACCCAAAAAGCATAGCAAATAAAATTACTGACAACATTTGACCGTTGGAAGACAAGGCCTCAAAAATATTTTCAGGTATCATGCGGATAAAAGTTTCCCCAATATTTTCTTTTTGAACTACTAAATCCGCCTGTTCAGTAAAATTCAGATTCGCTCCTATACCTGGTTTAAATAAATTGACAAGAAACAATCCGGTAACAATCGCAAATAAACTCGTAGTCATGTAATAAAGCATCGTTCGCAGTCCTAAACGCCCAAGACTCTCAGCATTTCCTATATTTGCAATCCCGGAAACGATAGAACTAAAAATCAACGGTATAATTATCATTTTCAAGGCGCGAAGGAAGATTTCACCCATCCAGGCAACGTAATGAACGTAGGATTTTAAAAAAATCCCAAATAAAACAGCAAAAACCAGAGCCAGAATAACCTGCCAGTGAAGCTCAATTTTTTTCATGTAAAATTCTGTTTATCCGTTTCGTTAATCAAATGTACCAACAATTTGAGAGCTAAAATATATTTTTTAAAATTACCAGCTTTACTTATTTCAGCCCAGTTTGAAAAAATGAAAACCTTCACTGTCAAATGCATTACAAAGAATTTTTGTACTTTTACATTTTAAAATATCAGCCAGTGATGAGTTTTATTCGATTTTTCATGATTGCCTTTGCTATTAGCATTTTCAACCTGATTTACGGACAGCACCAGAACATTCAGATAATCAGCGTTGATGGCCCAAACGAACCCACTATTTACATTGACCCAAACAATACCAATCGAATGATTGGCGGCTCTAACCTGAATTTCTATTTTTACTCCAATGATGGAGGATTAACCTGGCAACATGATGTTTTAATCTCAGAACCTTATGGTGTATGGGGTGATCCTGTTACGATGGTTGACAATGAAGGAAATTACTATTTTTTTCACCTCTCCAATCCTGTTTCAGGTAACTGGATAGATCGGATTGTATGCCAAAAATCAACCGACGGAGGTATTACATGGAATGAGGGAACCTATATGGGGCTTAACGGGACTAAAGCCCAGGACAAACATTGGTCGGTCATCGACAGAGAAAATGGGAATATTTATGTTACCTGGACACAATTTGATTATTATGGCAGCAGTAATCCAACCCACCGAAGCAACATCATGTTTGCCAAATCCCTTGACAATGCAGAAACCTGGTCGGACGCAGTCAGAATCAATGAAGTAGATGGAGATTGCGAGGACAGCGACGGCACTGTTGAGGGAGCAGTACCAGCTGTGGGTCCAAATGGTGAAATCTATGTCGCCTGGGCAGGGCCTGCAGGTTTGGTTTTCGACAAATCAACCGATCAGGGGGAAACCTGGCTTGAAAATGATATTTTCGTTTCTGATTTTCCCGGTGGCTGGGATCTAACCGTTCCCGGAATATACCGGAGTAACGGACTTCCCATAACCAATTGTGATTTGAGCGGAGGACCCTATCACGGCACTATTTACATTAACTGGTCAGATCAACGAAACGGAACGGACGATACCGATGTCTGGCTCATCAAATCAACAGATGGTGGCGAAACCTGGTCGGAGCGAAAAAGAGTAAACAACGATCCGCCGGGCAGCCACCAGTTCTTTACCTGGATGGCAATCGATCAGGTAACCGGCTATTTACATTTTGTCTTCTATGACCGCAGGAATTATTCGGACAATCAGACTGACGTTTTCATGGCTGTTTCCAAAGATGGCGGTGAAACCTTTGTCAATTATCAGGTCAGCGAGGAACCCTTTGTGCCCAGCTCATGGATATTCTTTGGCGATTATAACAATGTTGCTGCACACAACAATATGATCAGACCAGTGTGGACAAGAATGCACAACGACCAACTAAGCATCATGACAGCCATTATTGACAGTCAGATCATGGGAACTGAAACTTACCAGGCACCTGCAATACCCTTTGCACTTGAGCAAAACTTTCCTAATCGTTTTTATGGTGCAACCAGTTTTTCGTTCCGGCTGAAACAACCTTCAACCATTTCGCTTAGAATTTTTAATCTTTTCGGACAGGAAATTTCAACCCTCATCAACAGCGAATATCGCCTTCCGGGCAACTACACCGTTCATTTTGATGCTGAAAACCGCAAACTTAATCCGGGAATTTACTATTTCGAACTCTTTGGAAATGATGCTAATCAGATTCGAAAGATGGTAATTGAAAACTGAATTTTTGTCTAAAAGAAAACAATTCTCAAAAATACATCTATTTGATTGTACATTTGCAAATTACTTTCAGCTATCAAATCTGTTGATAATGAACGAGCAATTAAAAACTATCCTTTCGCAAATCAGGAAACTCGCACTCGAAGAGGGTATTGAAAATATTTCAATACAAACCATCTGCAACCGGTTATCAATTTGTCATGAAGACCTTTCCAAACTTATCAGGAACGAAAACGACCTGATAGCAAAAGTTCTGGAGTTTGAACGTGAAAGCTTCATGGCCATTTTTGATGAATACAACTTCGAAGGAATGAATGCCATTGATATCCTCATGATTGTTAGTAAGGAAATCGCAATCCGTTACTATGATGTAACTCCGGCCATTTCCAGGTCACTCAAACAGCTTTACCCAGATATCTATCAGGATCATTTTCAGAAAAGAGTGGATTTTATTTTTGGCAAAATACAGATCAATCTGAAAAAAGGCATTGATCAGGGGATGTATCGGCCCGATCTGAGCATCGAACTCGTCGCCCGCCTCTATCTCTCGCGCCTGATCGATATTCACAATGAAGATATCTTCCCGCCAAATCAGTTCAATTTCCAAACCCTTTTTAAGGTACTTTTCGATAATTTTGTAAGAAGTGTAGCCACACAAAACGGTCTGTATTATTTCGAAACAAAAATGAAAAAAATTGACTGGAATCAATGACTATCAAAACATTTTCGTCAGCTATTACTTAACACCCTTTCATGCTGAAAAAGGAGACTCGGTAAAAACTACAAAAACGTGTTACCGAAAATGAAAAACCAGTCCGGATATCTTTACCGATTTCAAAAAATACTTGAAAACTATCCGGTAAAAGAATTAAAATATCCTTACTTTCACTAAATTTTTGAAACCTGAATAAACCCTGAAAGATCAGAAATTTACCGGCAATTGATCGGATACAGTGTATTATCTTTGGATAATTTAATACTAAAAATGAATAACACATTTTGAACAAAAAATCCGGAATAAAACAACCGGATACGATTGCTGCCAATGCGTGACAAATACCTGAAAAAATTCAACAGATCAAAAAAAAATCAAAACTCCGAACAATGAAAATTTATTGGGAAAATTCTCTGCGCTTCTCAGTTATGCTGCTCTTAGCTGTTCTTGCAATATTTTCGTGTAAAAATGATGATTACACCCGACTGGAAAAACTGAAGAACAAACGCGAACAACTCGATAAAAAAATCCGTGAGGTTGAACAACGCCTTTTACAAACTGATACTAAACCTACTTCACTGTCTCCGGCTGAGGTCGAAGTCATTAACGTCAAACGGAAGCCTTTCAGTTATCCTACTCTCCTCCAGGGTAAAACCGAAAACAACAACACAGTATTTCTGATGGCTGAAAGAAGAGGAATAATACAACATATTTATGTTAAGCAGGGAGATTACGTCAAAAAAGATCAGATTCTCATCAATCTGGACAATACCGGAAGCGACAAATCATTCGAAGAGCTTCAAAACGCTGTTGAAATGGCAGAAAAACTTTTCGAACGTCAAAAAGAACTGAGAGAAAAAAATTTGGGTACCGATGCTCAATATTTCCGGGCTAAATTGCGCCTTGAAGACCTGAAAACAAAAATGAATCATGCGCTGAAAGACCTCAGTAAAAACCATATTACATCGCCCATCAACGGAGTAGTTGACCACATTGCTGTTATTGAAGGACAGCATGTTGAACCCGGAACACCCACCATTCGGATCATTAATTTTTCAGCTGTTAAGATTCGAACAGAATTGTCAGAAAATCTTGCAAATATTTTCCAGCGCGGAGATACAGCCAAAATTGAGATTTCACATACCAACGTTCTGCTTTACGAACCAATCAGTAACATCTCGCCAATCATTGACCCAATTGCTAAAACATTTGACGTTGAAATCCTGATCCCTGCAAATCCGGCAATCAAACCAGGTATGACTGCTCTGATTACACTAAAAAAAAACAAACCCTGTGATGCTGTGATTATCCCGATCAGTGCTTTAAGTCGTGAAAACAATATGGATTTCGTTTTTGTTGCAGTCAGAAAAGGAAATAACTGGTTTGCCGAAAAGCAAGCTGTTTCTACTGGTTTCATTAACGAAAAAGAAGTAGAAATTACCGGCGGATTAAACGAAAACGACATTCTTATTGTCTCCCCTTTATCAACAGATTCAACCGAAACGCGAATAGTAATAAAAAATAAGGAAACTCAGTAAGCACTTTTAGGGATTACCGGGAAAATTGAAAATTATCCCAAAATTTTTATTCGTTTCGCTGAACCAATATTGATTATTAACGTTGAATAATAAACCTGAATGAGTAAAAAAATGAAGCTTTGTTTTGCCTTTCTGCCCTTATTGCTTCTGTTAAATTCCTGTCACTCTGCTAAAGAGCAAAATGATAGTGTTGAATTTAAAACCAGGATGGACAGCATCAGTTACATTATTGGTTACGATTATGGTAAGGGTATTCGGCAACAGGAAATCAAAGCAAGTCCGCTACTTGTTTCAAAAGGGATTATTGATGCATTGAAAAATGACAGCAGTCGTATCAGCGACTCGTTGCAAAACAAATTGATCTCCGAATTCAACAAAGAATTGGAAATAAAAGAAAACCAGCACTTTCAGGAAATGCTTGCCAAAAACAAGGAAAATGGAAAACGGTTTCTCGATAACAATAAATTGCAGGATGGTGTAAATGAATTACCAAGTGGTTTGCAGTACAGGATTCTAAAATTAGGATCGGGCAAATATCCTGCACCGACCGATAGCCTCACGATCCACTATCGTGCAATGTACATCGACAAAACCACTTTTGACATGTCCTATGATGAAGGTCCGGTTGGAATCACCCTGAATAAAATGGTGAAAGGGCTTACAGAAGGGATTAGGCTTATGCAAACAGGAGGGATTTACGAGTTTTACATACCTCCCCACCTGGCTTATGGAGACCGGAACTACCTTGATCTGGTGCCTGCAGGCTCAACCGTTATTTATACCATTGAACTCATTAAAATTCATTAAATCCATTGATAATCCATGAATAACTTCACATTTTTTAATCCGACAAAAATTATTTTCGGCGAAAACTCCATTTCAAAAATTTCCGGGGAAATTCCACAAAACGCCAGAATCTTGTTGACGTATGGCGGTGGTTCGATCAAGCAAAACGGAATCTACAATCAGGTCATGAAGTCACTCGAAGATTTCAATGTCCTTGAATTTGGCGGTATCGAGCCCAATCCGCAGTACACAACACTTATGAAAGCAGTTGACCTGTGTAAAAAAGAAAATATTGACTTTTTGCTTGCTGTTGGAGGAGGATCGGTTCTTGACGGCACTAAATTCATAGCGGCCGCAGCTTCATTTAAAGGTGAGCCCTGGGATATTCCCGAAAAAGGCAGCAAAGTCAGTAAAGTCATTCCTTTTGGTGCTGTTATTACCTTACCAGCCACCGGAAGCGAAATGAACGGATTTGCAGTAATATCCAGAAAGGAGACAGGACAGAAGCTTTCGTTTGGTGCACCACCATTAACAAACCCCCGATTTTCGGTACTCGACCCTGCATTCACACGCTCATTGTCACGGCGTCAGAGAGGAAACGGCGTTGTTGACGCTTTCGTTCATGTTACCGAACAGTATCTGACCTTTCCTCAGAATGCACCGTTGCAGGATCGTTTTGCTGAATCCATTCTCAAAACCCTCATTGCTGAAGGCAGCTCCTACCTTGATAATCCTGACAACACAGATGCTGCAAAAAATATCATGTGGAGTGCCACCATGGCGCTTAACGGACTAATTTCCGCAGGTGTCATTACCGACTGGGCTACACATTCCATAGGACACGAACTGACAGCTCTCTGCGGGATTGACCATGCACGAACACTCGCCATAGTCTGGCCGGGAATGATGCGTGTCATGCAACAGGAAAAGAAAGCAAAACTCCTGCAATTTGCCGAAAGAGTTTGGGATATCAACAACGGTACCGATGAGGAAATAATTGAAAAAGCAATTAGCAACACCGAAAAATTTTTTGAAAACCTTGATGTACCCACGCATCTTTCAGATTATCAATTAAATGAACTGGTTATCGAAAAAGTAGTTGAAAACCTCATAAAAAATGGTTTTACTGCTCTTGGGGAAAGAAAAACAGTAACCCCTGAAAAAGTCAGGGAAATTTTAAAAAGCAGGTTGTAGTTCAGACATGTTAATTTCGTCTGAAAACCAAAGATTCCTTTTGTCTTTCTCCACGCAGCAAACCCCGACATAATTGATCCGGTTGTTTGAATTACCTTTGCAAAAAATTAATCCGCAAAATCAACACCGGATGAATTTACTCACAGTCGAAAACCTTACAAAATCATTTGGCGAAAAATTACTGTTCGAAAATCTGTCGTTCGGTATCGAAGCTGGTCAGAAAGTAGCATTAATTGCCCGCAACGGTGCCGGAAAAAGCACACTCATAAAAATTCTTGCCGGAGAGGAAGACGCTGATTCAGGACGCGTAACCATGGGCAACGATGTCAGAGTTTCCTACCTGCCGCAGAATCCGCTGATGGACAATCAGCAGTCAATCATTGATTATTTGTTTAGCTCTGAAAATGATCTGGTTAAGCTATTAAAACACTATGAAGAACTGTTAAATACTCCATTGCCAGACAAAGAGCATCTCAATCAGGTTGTTGCCCGCATGGATGAATTGCAGGCCTGGGGTTTTGAATCAAAAATCAGGGAAATTCTTGGGAAATTCGACATCACCGACCTTAATCAATTGATTGGCGAGCTTTCGGGTGGTATGCGCAAAAAAGTGGCACTCTCGAAAGCACTTATTGAAGAAGCAAACTTTATCATCCTGGATGAACCTACCAATCATCTTGACATCACTATGATTGAGTGGCTGGAAAACTATCTTGACCGTCAGAATCTCACCATATTTGTTGTAACCCACGATCGCTATTTCCTCGATAAAGTCTGCAACGTCATCATCGAACTCGACAACCAGACAATATACCGCTATAAGGGTAACTATGCCTATTTTCTCGAAAAAAAAGCCGAACGTCTCGCAGTGGAAAAATCAGGCTTTGAAAAATTACGCTCGCTTTACAATTCAGAGCTGGAATGGATGCGCCGGCAACCTCAGGCCCGGGCAACAAAACCAAAAGCACGTGAAGAAGCTTTTTATGCTCTCGAAGAAAAAGCAAAGCAAAAAGCCGAAACTGAAACCAGAGACTTTAACGTAAAAATGCAACGTCTTGGGGGCAAAATCCTTGAACTCAACTATATTTCAAAAAAATTCGGTAATCAAAAAATCCTCGAAGATTTTACTTACACCTTCAACCGGGGCGACAGAATTGGTGTAGTCGGCAAAAACGGAAGCGGAAAATCAACCCTGCTCCGCATTATAACGGGAGAAATAAAACCCGATAAAGGAAAAGTGGTAAAAGGTCAAACAGTCGGGTTTGGTTATTTTCAACAGGAAGGATTACCTATTAGTGAAGACAAACGTATCATTGATATCATCAAAGAAATTGCCGAACAAATCGAAATAAAAAAAGGAAGCATGACCCCGGTGCAATTCCTCAGTTATTTCAACTTCCATACCGACATACACTATAACTATTTTTCAAAACTCAGCGGAGGCGAAAAACGGAAGCTTTATCTGCTGACTGTGTTGCTGCAAAATCCAAATTTCCTCATTCTTGACGAACCAACCAATGACCTCGATATCGAAACCCTCAATAAACTCGAAGAATTCCTTTTGAATTACGAAGGTTGTCTGATGATTGTCTCACACGATCGCTATTTTTTGGACAGGGTTGTTGACCATGTGTTTTCATTTCAGGGAAACGGAAAGATTAAGGATTACTATGGAAATTATTCTGAATACAGCCGGCTGCAGCGACTTGAGGAGAAAAAAACAAAATCCGACCGACAAAAAACACCTGAAAAATCATATAAAAAAGAAAAAATATCAGGCAAACCTACCTATAAACAATTAAAGGAATATGAGTCCCTTATCGGCGAAATTCAACAACTTGAGGACGAAAAATCAGCACTGATCGAAATGATGAATAACGGGAATGGATCACCTGATGATTACCGCTCCTGGTCGGTAAAAGTCGGGGAACTTATCCGGCTGATTGATGAAAAAACGGACAAATGGTTGGAATTGAGTGTAATAATCGAAAGTAATGAGTAATTTTTTTACCCAATTTAAAGTAAACATTTCCCTGCCACAGTGAGGTGATTAACTAAAACCCTTACATTTTTCCAATCCGAATTACCTTATTTGAAAAATACCGGCTTGGACCTGATAACAAAATGGATGGACAATCCTGACCGGCATTCCGCATCCAGGCTCAGCAAAAGTGGATAATAGAGTACGATTTAATGAGCATTTAAAAATTACTCTGTCACATTCTTATAATGCTCATAACGATTTAGAATTTCTTTCACGTAATGATAGGATTCATCACCCCGGAGATAGCCGTAGAATACTACTGAGTCCTTATAATACTTGGGATCAGATTTGTTTAGGATGAAATAGTCCACATTATCCTCCCAAACATTTGGATTTTTATTGTATTTTATAGCGAGGCGCCGTGCATCAAAAACATGGGCTAAACCGGCATTATAGGCTGCAAGTACAAATTTTAACCGTTGATCGTCATCATGAATAATATCCTTAAAACGTGAATCCAGTTGTTTGAGATATTTCATTCCTGCTTCGATGTGCTCCTCCGGAGTCGATGTACTGTCAATCCCGAGCATTTCAGCTGTTTCGGGCATTAACTGCATCAATCCGAACGCACCCATCCATGAAGAAGCATCAGGCTGAAACCGTGATTCCTGATAGATGAGTGAGGTAACCAAACGCCAGTCAAGATCATATTGCTGACTTTTCTCTTTTATGAAATCGTCCCAATCTGAGATTTTACCGTTTTTTGCTGTTGAGAAACGATAAGCCGATTGAAATGAGCGGGGATAAACAAAATATTTATTGTACACATATTTACCCTGTGATGAACTCAAATAGGATTCAAGCCAGGTGTCGAGGCTTTTTTTCAGACTTTCATCACCAACGTTCACAGCCCATGCAAAGTTTTGCGGGAAACTCAACGGCGTTTCGATATCGATGTTAGGATGGTATTTGCTGTTAACCCGGGCGATATGTTGATCGCAGACTGTGTAATCAATTTCTCCGCTGGCTACCATTTCGATTAATTGTTCGGTATCCCGTGGAAATTCAACAATAAAAATCTTATGGCCAATTTCTTCCTGAAGATTTCTCAATCGTTCAGCATAAGCTGAATTGCGGGGAACAAAGACCATTTTTCCAGCCAGATCGATCGGGTTGCGAATAATGCCTCTGTACGTATCGTCGTAAACAGGCGGCTTAATTCCGGCAGACCTGCGCTGTACCAGAACCTGGTGTGTTTGCCCAAGCGGGATAGTAAAATCAACAAGTTTGTTTCGTTTACCGGTGATGGTCATTCCATGGGCAATCAGATCAACATTACCAGTCCACAAATCATTAAGAGCATCACTAATATCATTATTCACAACCAGCTCAAGGTTTACACCAAGATGCATGGCGTATGCCCGCAACAATTCGAACTGGTAGCCGGCAGGCTCGCCACGATAAATAAAATAATTGGTGGAATTGTAATCTGTTGTGGCTTTAAGGGTACCTCGCTTTAGAACTCTGTCCAGGGAACGATCTTTCAGATTGAAGGTGTTCTGCAGATTGTTTTCATCATTTAAGTCATAGTCGCATGACTGGGGAATGAATAAAAATAACAATGCAAAGAACAATACAATAAGATACTTCATTCTACTTTGTTTAATGAACAAATCGGCTGCAAAAATACAAATTTTTTAATTATCATATTGATAATGAGTTTTTAACATTTATTCAACCGAATAAACGACCGGATTTTTGTTTAAATTCACTCTAAATAACTGATTTTAAACAAAAAATAATTAGAACCTAAGCATTGATTTTTTCACATTCACAGGGACCAAAAGTAGTACCCTGAATTTTATACCTCGAAAAAAATGGCCTTTACTCAATGATTCATCCAATAATTTTTACTTTTGCCCACAGTATTCAAAAATTTAATCAATTATCAGTTAATGCTTTAATTTACTAATCTAAAAGGAGGAAAAATGCCAGGAATCTTTTGGTTAATGCCAGTCAGTTCTTTGCTTGCTCTTGGATTTGCGTATTACTTTTTCAGGCAAATGTTGAGTGCAGATGAAGGCACTGACGTGATGAAAAAAATTGCGCTGCACGTTCGTAAAGGTGCAGGTGCATATCTGCGGCAACAATACAAAGTTGTCCTTATTGTTTTCATCATAATCACAATCATTTTCAGTATTATGGCTTATGGTCTTGGGATCCAGAATCCATGGGTACCATTTGCCTTTCTTACCGGAGGTGCTTTTTCCGGACTTGCCGGTTTTTTTGGCATGCGTGCAGCTACATTTGCATCTTCACGCGTTGCCAATGCATGTCGTACATCGCTCAACAGCGGATTGAAACTTGCTTTCAGAAGTGGTGCTGTAATGGGATTGACAGTTGTTGGACTGGTGCTGCTCGATATTTCAATTTGGTTTACCATCCTTAATTTAGCTATTCCGGAAACCACTGTTGGAATAAAACTGCTAACCATCACTGCCACCATGCTTACTTTCGGCATGGGTGCTTCCACACAGGCATTATTTGCCCGTGTTGGCGGAGGGATTTATACTAAAGCTGCTGACGTAGGTGCTGATCTTGTTGGAAAAGTGGAAGCAGGTATTCCTGAGGATGATCCCCGCAATCCCGCTACCATTGCCGATAACGTGGGCGATAACGTTGGCGACGTTGCCGGTATGGGTGCTGACCTTTTTGAATCCTTTGCCGGATCAATCCTTGCAACTGCCCTGCTTGGCGCTGCTGCTTACACTGGAGATTATATTGATAATCAGTTTAATGCCGTGCTTGCTCCTATGCTGATTGCTGCTGTCGGAACACTGCTATCCATCTTCGGGGTTTACATGGTTAAAACCAGAGAGGGCGCTACACAAAAAGACCT
>ERZ795053.5598-NODE-5598-length-12901-cov-4.640900_pt1 | contig 12901 bp, 10 predicted proteins | sample MGYA00375137_ERZ795053 | MGnify/ENA primary metagenome ERZ795053 (study PRJEB30182, sample SAMN05720284) | activated sludge metagenome | isolation source: Anaerobic digester | place: Hong Kong | collected 2014-12-17 ... | reverse complement strand
AGCGTTAACGTGCGAAAGAACACGGCAGAAAAGCAGTCGGAGGAAAAGTTCGTGTGGGAAGTTCTGCTGCGCCTCTCGCGGCTGATCGATGCTATCAGCCGGCGGGTCGGCTTAGCCGCTCGATGGTTGGTGCTGGTCGCCGTCATCGTTAGCGCCGGCAATGCCTCTGTTCGCTATCTGTTTAGCACCAGCTCGAATGCATGGCTGGAGATGCAGTGGTACCTGTTTGCCGCCGTTTTCCTGCTTTGCTCGCCCTATACCCTGCTCTTGAACGAGCACGTTCGCATCGACGTCCTGACCGGCGGGCTCTCGCAGCGAGGGGCTGCGCTGCTTGATATCCTCGGCGGGCTGTTCTTCCTGCTGCCGATGTCGATCCTGATCATGATGCTGTCCTGGCCGATGTTCATGGACTCATACATGCGGCACGAGCTCTCGACGGATGCCGGCGGGCTGATCCGCTGGCCGGTCAAACTCCTGATTCCGGTCGGCTTTTTTCTCCTCAGTCTGCAAGGCGTGTCGGAGATTATTAAGCGCTGCGCCTTCCTTGCCGGGGCTGCGCCGTTTCCCATCTCGACGCATGATGCTCAGACCGAGGAGATCAAGGAACTGGTCGACTCGGTCGAGAAGGGGGTTAAGCGATGACCGAACTCCTCATCGCCAACATGGCGCCGGTTATGTTTGCGGCGCTGGTTGTCTTCCTTTTGCTCGGTTATCCGGTCGCCTTTTCCCTCGCGTTCAATGGCCTCGCCTTTGGTCTCTTAGGTATCGAGCTGGGGTTGTTGAAGCCGGAACTGATGCAGGCATTGCCGAACCGCGTGTTCGGCATCATGCGCAACGATACGCTGCTAGCCATTCCGTTCTTCACGTTCATGGGGTTGATTCTTGAACGCAGCGGCATGGCCGAAGATCTCTTGGACACGATCGGCCAGTTGTTCGGGCCCGTGCGCGGCGGCTTGGCCTTTGCCGTCGTCTTCGTTGGCGCGCTCTTGGCAGCGACCACCGGTGTCGTTGCCGCGTCCGTCATCTCGATGGGGCTGATCTCGCTGCCGATCATGCTGCGCTACGGCTATGACCGGAGGATTGCGACGGGTGTCATCGCCGCGTCTGGCACTTTGGCGCAGATCATTCCGCCGAGCTTGGTGCTGATCATCATGGCCGACCAGCTCGGCCGCTCGGTCGGTGACATGTATGCCGGTGCGTTCCTGCCGGGGCTGACGCTGGCCCTGCTTTACGCGGGGTTTATCGCGCTGGTCGCGATCGTGCGGCCGAAGCAAGTGCCGGCGCTGCCGCGCGAGGCACGCGTGCTGCGCGGTTTCAAGCTCTTGCGCCGGGTGCTGTTTTCACTCGTGCCGCCTTTGGTCCTGATCTTTCTGGTGTTGGGGACGATCTTTATCGGTGTCGCAACACCGACGGAAGGCGGCGCCATGGGCGCGGTTGGTGCGCTGGTGTTGGCGATTCTCAACCGGAGATTGACGCTCGAGATGGTCCGCCAAGCGGTGGACAAGACGGCGAAGCTGTCGGCCTTCGTCCTCTTCATCCTGATTGGCGCCACGATTTTCGGCCTCGTCTTTCGAGCCGTAAACGGCGATCTGTGGGTCGAACATCTGCTCACCGGGCTCCCCGGCGGTCAGGTCGGCTTTCTTATCGTCGTCAACCTTCTCGTGTTTGTGCTCGCCTTCTTTCTCGATTTCTTCGAACTCGCCTTTATCGTGGTCCCACTTCTTGCGCCCGTCGCCGAGAAGCTCGGCATCGATCTGATCTGGTTCGGCGTGCTGCTGGGCGTCAACATGCAGACCTCGTTCATGCACCCGCCGTTCGGATTTGCGCTGTTCTTCTTGCGCAGCGTCGCGCCGAAGGATCGCTACATCGACCGCGTCACCGGTAAACCTACGGACGGCATCACCACCGGGCAGATCTACTGGGGCGCCATCCCCTACGTCTGCATTCAGCTCATTATGGTGGGGATCTTGATTATGTTGCCGCAGCTGGTGCTGGGTGGCTTGGGCGAGAAATCCAAGATCGATCCGGCGACGATCCGCATCGAGATGCCGGATTACGATGACGATCCGCTACCGGTACCACAGTTCCGCTAGCCGCTGGGGCTCCCTCGGAACGTTGTCACGGCGAGGTTGTTAGCGTGTGGGCGTTGCAGGCGGCGCCGTGCAGCGCGGCCTGTGGGTCGAGAACAACGTGCAGCGGAATGTCGCGACAAAGGGCGCCGAACCGGCCCTTATCGCAAACGGCTTCCAGAAAGTCGGGCCGCTGCAGGCGGGTGAGAAGCCGGGGGGGCATGCCGCCGCCGAGATAGATGCCGCCCGTCGCCAGAAGCATCAGTGCGACGTTACCAACGACATCGCCCAGCACGCGCACGAATAGATCGAGTGTCGCGGCGCAGATCGGCGTCGCGCCACCCAGGCCGGCCCGCACGATGGCCGGAGTCGGGTCATCTGCGGTCGCAAGTTCAGCTTCAAGTGCCTTCGGGATCGGGAAACGGCCGGTCGCCGCAAAATACGCGTAGATGTTGGCGATGCCGGTGCCCGAGGCGACGCGCTCGACGCTCACGTGGCCGAAACGCGCCTCAAGGAATTTCAGCAGCGCGAATTCGTCTGCCGTGCGCGGCGCAAACGAAACGTGTCCCCCCTCGGTTGGCAGCGCCCGATAGTGCTGTCCGGTCCAAACAAGAAAGGCAATGCCGATGCCGGTCCCGGGCGCGACCACCGCCATGGTTCCGTTTGCCTGCGGTGTGCCGGCATTAAGCGTGACGAAATCGTCGTTGCCGAGGTGCGCCAGACCGCAGGCGGTCGCCTCGACATCGTTGAGGAGCGCGACCCTTGCAAAGCCGAGTTCCGTCTTCAGTCGCTGCGCATTGATCGTCCACGGCAGGTTGGTGATCTTGGCTTCGCCGTCAAGCACCGGGCCGGCGACGCCGAAACTGGCAGCGGCTATTGGCTGTTGCGAGCCGGCCAGGAACGTGGAGACGATCGCCTCAAACGTGGCGTAATCGGCGCTGGCGAACGTTTCCTGCCGGAGCGCCTGCTTGACGGCAAACGGCACGTTGCCGGCCTGAGTGTAGAGCGCAAGCGTTGTTTTTGTACCGCCGATATCGCCTGCGAGGATCGTTGTCACTGTTGGGCCTTTCCGTCATCCAGTTGACCAGCACGCGGTCGCTTGCCGGCACCTTCCCTCCGTGGGGATGGCCGCTTCCTCCGCGCGGAGTGGTTACTCTAATCCGCCGTTCTCCAGAAGGCATATCGGTCGAAACGCGGAAATGCGTGCGAGAATCATCTGTCAATGTTAGCATCTTGGCGTGGCTTGGCATCCTCGGGCGCCTCGAGGCGCCGTTGCGAGCGAAAGAGGCGGGGATGGCGGAACGACGGCTTCTGATCTGCGATGATGAGCCAGCGATCGGCCGTTTCGTGCGCCATGTTGCTGAAGGACTGGGCTTCGTCGTCGAAGCCGTGACCGACGGTCTCGCCTTCATGCGCACATACGAAAGGTTCGATCCGAGCATCATTATTCTCGACATGGTCATGCCGGGGCTCGACGGCAACGAACTGATTGCCTGGCTGGCGAAGCGCAACTGCAGGGCGCAGCTGATCATCATGACGGGCTACCATCCCGATTACGCGAACCATGCGCGGATCCTGGCCGAGTTCCGGGGGTTGTCGCCGGTGACGACGCTGCACAAACCGATCGACGTCGCTCAACTGCGCGCCGTCCTTGCCGCACCTCCCGGATAGACCCGGACAAAAGGCCAATGCAGGATCGCAAGCGCGTTGCAGCCCTGATCCTGATCCTGATCGCCGTTGCCGTTGTCGTCAGTGCGACGGCGAGTGTCGTCCTCTATCAGGCAGCTGTCGAGCGGGAGCGGCTGCGGCTGATTGATCTGGTCCGGAGCCAGGCCCGCCTGATGGAGGCGGTCGCCGAGTTCGACCAGGCGCATATGCCCGCCGGAGAGGATGCGGCGGCGGCAACGCTGGCGCAGATCAAGGCAGCCTTTACCCGTTTCCAGAGGACGGGTCTGGGAGCGAGCGGGGAGTTTGTCATCGGTCGGCGGGAGGGGGACAAAATCGTATTATTGCTCCGCCACCGCCACACCGGCGTCGACTTCCCGGCGTCGATCGAATGGTCTGGACCGACGGCAGGACCGATCCGCGCCGCGCTGAGTGGGCAGTCGGGCAGCATGGTCGGCACCGATTATGCGGGCGATGCTGTCATCGCAGCCTACGAGCCGGTCGCCATCCTAGGCCTCGGCCTCGTTGCCAAGGTTGATCTGTGGGAGATTCGTGCCCGCTATGTCCGCGCCGCGGCGCTCTCCAGCCTCATCACCCTGATCGTGGTCGCAGGCGCGGCGGCGTTGGTCTATCGCCTCATAGCGCCGGTGATGCGCAGCCTTAAGGAGAGCGAGTCGCGGGTCCGCGCGCTCCTCGACGCCAGCCGTGACGAGATGATGTTGTTGTCCGCCGACGGTACCATCCTCGCCGTCAATGCGGCCGCAGAACAGCGCTTGAGCGACGCCAAGCACGAGGGGGCGGCGATCGGCCATGGTCTCGATCGGTTTCTGCCTGAGCCCGTGGCTGCGGCTCGGATGCGCGCCATCAAAAACGTGCTCGCGAGGGGTGCGCCGGTTCGGTTCGAAGAAGCGATCCGTGATCGCACCAATGACTGCTGCATCTACCCGGTCAAAGGCGCCGATCAACCGAGCAGCGAAGTTGCGCTGCACGCGCGCGATGTCACCGCCGACCGGCGCAAGGAGGCAGAGCTGCGCCTCCTCTACCGGGCCATCGAGCAGAGCCCCGTTTCGGTAGTTGTTACCGATCCAACGGCGCGGATCCTCTACGTCAATCCAAAGTTCAGCGAAATCACCGGCTACTCGCAGGCGGAAGCCGCCGGCCAGAATCCGCGCATTCTTCAATCCGGTAACAAGACCAAGGAAGAGTACGAAGCGCTCTGGCAGCAGCTCACCGCGGGCCAAGTCTGGCGCGGCGAGTTCATCAACAGGAAGAGGAGTGGCGAGCTCTACTGCGAGGTGGCGTCGATCGCACCCGTGAAAGATGAGAACGGTCGGATTACCAACTACGTCGCCGTCAAGGAGGATGTGACCAAGCTGAAGGCCACCGAAGCGCAGCTGCGCCAAGCGCAGAAGATGGAGGCGATCGGCCAGCTCACGGGCGGCATCGCGCACGACTTCAACAATCTCCTGACGATCATCATCGGCAATCTGCAGCTGATCCAGGAGTCGGTCGCCAACGACGAGACGCTGCGGGTTTTTGCCGAGGATGCCCTATGGTCAGCCCAGCGCGGAGCGGAACTGACGCACCGTCTGCTCGCGTTTGCCCGCCGGCAACCGCTGACGCCTACGGCCTCCGACCTGAACGCCGTCGTCCGCGGGATCAGCGATCTGTTCCGCCGCACTCTGGGGAGCGCGATCGAGGTCCGCGAGACGTTGGCCGAAAGCGTTCATGCCGTTGTCGTTGACCGCAGCGAGCTAGAGCGCGCGCTGGTCAACCTTGCCATCAATGCCCGCGATGCCATGCCGGATGGCGGCGTGTTGACGATCACGACCGAGAACCTGACGTTGGATGAGAACTATGCCGCCCGTTACCCGGATGTTGCGCCCGGCCCCTACGTTTTGCTTGCCGTTGCCGACAACGGGATCGGCATGACGCCTGAAACCAAGAGCCGCATCCTGGAGCCGTTTTTCACCACCAAGCCCCCTGGCCGCGGCAGCGGCTTGGGGCTCAGTATGGTCTACGGCTTTCTCAAGCAGTCAGGCGGCCACGTCAGCGTCAATAGCGAGCTCGGGCGTGGGACGACGGTCAAGCTGTACTTTCCGGCGGCGCCGGCGCCGATGCCTGCAGTGCGCGAGAAAGGGGGGCGGGGAGTGGCGCCAACATTCGCCGGACAGGTCGTGCTGGTCATCGAAGACCATGAGCGCTTGCGCAAGGTCGCATGCGCCATGCTCGCCCGTGCCGGGTTCGTCGTCCTGGAGGCGGGCGATTGTGAGTCGGCGCTTGCGCAGGCGGCCGCGGCAGAGCGTCTCGATCTTGTCTTCACCGACCTTGACCTCGCGGGCGGCATGAGTGGCCACGAGATTGCTGCGCGGGTGCAGGCGCTGCGCCCAGGCGTGAAGCTCCTCTACACCACTGGCTACTCTTCGGTGCCGGCATCCCTGCCGGACGCGCTCTCACAGCCGCCGCCGATCGTCGCCAAGCCGTACGCACGCAGCACGCTCTTGCGCCACATCGGCGCGCTGCTGCTGGCCGGCGGCGAACCGGTGGCGTAAGCGGATCTCCGTTCTGCTTCTATCCCCTCTTCCTGCCCGGCAATTTCCTCCTTGGCGGCGGTCGCGCAATGCCGCATCCTGGACCGGTCCTCATGCTGCGCATCACCGATCTCACCTACCGCATCGCTGCCCGGGTGCTGTTCGACCGGGCCCAGGCAACGATCAACACCGGCCATCGCGTCGGCCTGGTCGGCCGAAATGGCGCCGGCAAGACGACGCTCTTGCGCTTGATCGCGGGCGAGCTGGAGCCCGATGGCGGCCGCATCGAGACACCTGCCCGCAGCCGTATCGGTCTCACCCGGCAGGACGCGCCGGCCGGGCCGGAGAGCCTGATCGCGACCGTTCTTGCCGCCAATAGCGAGATCCAGCGTCTGACGGCGGCGGCAGAGGCGGCCACCGATCCGCACAGCATCGCCGACATCCACGCCCGCCTGCGCGATACCGATGCCCATTCGGCGCCGGCGCGGGCGGCCCGTATTCTCGCCGGTCTCGGCTTCTCGGAAACCGCCCAGCAGCAACCCTGCAACACCTTTTCCGGCGGCTGGCGCATGCGTATCGGCTTGGCAGCGCTGTTGTTCCTTCAGCCCGATATTCTCTTGCTGGATGAGCCGACCAACCATCTCGATCTCGAGGCGGCGCTGTGGCTGGAGGGGTATCTTCGCCGCTATCCCGGAACGATCGTGCTCGTTAGCCACGACCGGGGCCTCTTGAACCGCGCCGTTGACGAGATCCTGCACCTGGAGGGCGGCACGCTCACGCTCTACCCGGGCGGCTACGATCGTTTTGAGGCGACCCGGCGCGCGCGGATTGCGCTCTCCGAAAAAGCGCGGGCAAAGCAGGCCGGCGAACGGGCCCGAATTCAGGCCTTTGTCGATCGCTTCCGCTACAAGGCGACCAAGGCCCGCCAGGCGCAGTCGCGACTCAAACTGCTGGCACGCATGGAACCGATTGCCGAGGCGCGCGAGGAAGAAGTTCCAACGTTCGCGTTTCCGGAACCAGAAGCGCTGCCGTCGCCGCTGTTGAACCTTGATGGTGCCGCCGTCGGCTACGATGACACGCCGGTCCTGCGCAAGCTCTCGCTCCGGATCGATGCCGATGACCGGATCGCGCTTCTGGGCGCCAACGGCAACGGCAAGTCGACGCTCATGCGCCTTCTCGCTGGCCGGCTGAACCCGGCAGCCGGTACAGTCGTCCGCTCACCCAAGCTGCGTGTCGGCTATTTCGCCCAGCATCAGGCGGACGAGCTTGACCTCGGCGCAACGCCGGTTGTCGTCCTCGGGCGCCGCCGGCCACGCGATACCGACCTGCAGGTGCGTCAGCACCTTGGCCGCTTCGGCTTTTCGCAGGCGCGGGCGGACACGACGATCGCCAACCTCTCCGGCGGCGAGAAGGCACGCCTCCTGTTTGCCTTGATGAGCGCCGAAGCGCCGCATCTGTTGCTGCTCGATGAGCCGACCAACCACCTTGATCTCGCGGCCCGTGAGGCGCTGGTGCAGGCCATCAACGCCTTTTCCGGCGGTGTTGTGGTTGTGAGCCACGATCCGCACCTGATCAGCCTGACAGCGGATCGGCTGTGGCTGATCGAAGGCGGCACCGTCGTCCCGTTTGATGGCGACCTTGACGACTATCGCTCGCTCGTGCTGGAGCGCGGGCGGGCTGAAAGTGCGACCCGCAGCAAGGCCTCCGCCGGCGAGGGGCGCCGGCCGGGGCGACAGGAACAGCGCCGCCTCGCAGGCGAGCGGCGCCTCGCCTTGGCGCCGTTGAAGCAGTGTCTTACGGCGGCGGAGGCGGCTGTCGAGCGCCTGCACGCGGAGCAGAGCCGGCTTACCAGCCTGATCGCCGATCCTGCGCTCTACGCGGGGGACGCGAGCGCTCTCGTCGCATTGCGCAAGCAGTTGGCCCAGGTGGAAAAGGACGTCGCCCAAGCGGAAGCGGCCTGGATCGCCGCGCATGAGGCCTGGGAGGATGCGCAATCTGCAATGGCGACGGAGACGGAGACAGCATCCAGCCGTTAACCGCGCGCTCACCGCCTTGGCATTAGGCTTCAGGCCCAGCGGCCGGGCCTTGGCCGAGGGAACGGGCAGGTGATGGCGACTGAGGTTACCGGCATCATCGAGTCGTTCTTGCGATCGATCGGCATGCTGTTCGGCGCGGCAGAGGCCGATTCGGCGACCGAAGGCCTGTTCGTCGTCGCGATCGTTGCCGGCTTAGTCCTCATCGTCGGCAGCTGGTTCTTTCGTCCGGGCACCGTCGATTCCTCCGATTACGGCGTCAATCACTTTGACCATGGCGGTTGCTTCGGCGGTGACGGCTCCGACTGCGGCGGTGACGGCGGGTGCGGCGATTGAGCGCTCTTGACGGGCGAAACCGCTTCAGCGCAAGATTCAAGGCGAAAAGAAGTCGCGCAAATGCGCGAGGCTAGGCTGGCCGGCGGGCCCGTCTGGCAATTCATCGGGGAGGCTGCCATGGCTACGGATTCGCCACCGCATGCGCGCGGCAACGTTCTACCCTACGCTGACCGGATCAACGTGTTGAGCACCGACGAGCCGTTCAAATGGCTGATGGCGGGCTGGCGAGATTTCGGGAATTCCGGCTGGGCCAGCCTGGCATACGGCGGAATTTTCACCGTGACGGGAATCGTTCTGACGATTGGACTGTATCTGGCTGGGTTCGAGTATCTCATCGCGCCGATGGGAGCGGGCTTCATGCTCGTCGGGCCGGCGCTGACCGTCGGTCTTTATGCGATCAGCCGCGATCTTGAAGCCGGCCGCAAGCCCACCTTCAGCTCAGCCCTAAACGCGTGGCGTGCGAACCCGGTGCCGCTCCTTGGCCTGGGGTTGGCGCTCGTCTTGTTCCTGATCATCTGGGTCCGGCTCGCGGTGATGATCTTCGCCCTCTCATTCCCCTACAAGTCGACCAGCCTGCAAACGATGGTGAGCGATACCCTGTTCACGCTCGATGGCAACGTGTTCCTTCTGCTCGGGTGTGCCGTCGGTGCTGTCATGGCGTCGCTCGCGTTCGTTGCCAGCGTCGTCTCGTTGCCGTACTTGCTGGACCGCAAGGTCGATCTGATACAGGCAGTTGTCACCAGCGTCGTCGCTGTGATCATGAACTTCCGCGTCATGGCGCTGTGGGCGGCCCTGATCGTCATTTTTGCCGCTGCGGGGCTTGTCTCGTTCTACATCGGCCTTACCATCATTCTGCCGCTGATCGGACACGCGAGCTGGCATGCCTACCGAGCGACCATCCGGCCGCAGGCGGAGGCGACAAGCACCGGTTAGGGCAGCACGGGAGCGAGGCAGGCGGCGACCATTTGGCGGAACGCATCGGCACGGTGGCTGATGCGGTGTTTCTCTTCCGGCTCGATCTCACCGAAGGTGCGGTTGTCGCCGTCGGCAACGAAAATCGGGTCGTAGCCGAACCCGTTGCTGCCGCGCGGCGGCCACACCAGGTGGCCGTCCACCACGCCCTCGAAGATCTCGTGATGGCCGTCGGGCCAGGCGAGTACCAGCGCGCACACGAAAGAGGCGCGCCGGTCGCTCTTGCCGGCAAGTGCGTCCTCGACCCGGCGCATGGCAAGCGCGAAGTCTTTCCCGGGGCCGGCCCAGCGCGCCGAGAAGACGCCGGGCGCACCATCGAGCGCCGGCACCACGAGCCCAGAGTCATCGGCAAGTGCCGGTAAGCCGGCCGTGGTGGCCGCTGCTTCCGCCTTAATCAGGGCATTGTCGCGAAAGGTGGCGCCATTCTCCTCGGGTTCCGCCAGGCCGAGCGCGTCGGCGGCAACCACGTCAAGGCCGAACGGAGCCACGAGGTCGCCGATCTCGCGGACCTTGCCGGCGTTGTGGCTGGCAATCACGAGACGGCCGGCGCCAAGCCGGCGCGGGGCTGCTGCGTCCATCATGGGTGCCCTAACCCAGCGTCAAGCGTGCGGGTTTCAACCGACGGCCGCCAGGGTGTCGCGCTGCAAGGTGACGAGCCGGGCGATGCCGCCTTGGGCCAGCCGCAGCATCGCCTGGAACTGCGGCTCGGTGAAGGTCTGGCGCTCCGCCGTGCCTTGGATCTCGACGATGCGCCCGGAGCCGGTCAGGACGAAGTTCGCATCAGCATCGGCCGACGAGTCCTCGTTATAGTCGAGATCCAGCACCGGCTCGCCGTTGTAAAGGCCGCACGAGATGGCGGCGACTTCCTCGCGGATCGGCAGCCGGTTCAACAGGCCAAGGTCGATGATCCGCTGCAGCGCCTGGTGCAGGGCGACATAGGCGCCGGTAATCGCAGCCGTCCGCGTGCCGCCATCGGCCTGGAGGACGTCGCAATCGACCCGCACCTGCATGTCGCTGATCGCGCCGAGGTCGGTGATGGCGCGCAAGGAGCGGCCGATCAGTCGCTGAATCTCCTGCGTGCGCCCGGTCTGCCGTCCGCGTGCGGCCTCGCGGTCGGTGCGTTCCGCCGTCGAGCGTGGCAGCATGCCGTACTCGGCCGTCACCCAGCCTCGGCCCGAGTCCTTGAGCCACTGTGGCAGCCGATGTTCGACCGTGGCCGTACACAGCACCTGGGTGTCGCCGAAGTGCGCGAGGCATGATCCCTCCGCGTACTTGCTGACACCAAGTTCGAGGCGCACAGAGCGAAGGGCATCGGGAGCGCGGCCGGAAGGGCGCATCTCGGTCTCCAAAAGTTTTGCGGGCCGGAGCAGTAAGGGCGGAAACCTAGCGCCGGCTTCCGCCTCGGTAAAGGTCTGCGCGTTGACGCGCGCACCGGGCACGCTTACATCAGGGCAGCGTGCGCGCTCAATTGCGAGCCTTTGCAAGGACTTGAGTTGTGGCGCCGGGTGAGGCCAAACGCGCACGAGGTGACAGAGGATGGAACCGGCGGGAGCCATGATCGCGGAACTGAACGAACGCTCACGGCAGATCTTCCGGCAACTCGTCGATGCCTACTTGGAAACGGGCGAACCGGTCGGCTCGCGCACCCTCTCCAAGCGGTTGGCGACCAATCTGTCGGCGGCGACGATTCGCAACGTCATGGCCGACCTCGAAGAAATGGGCTTGCTGTCGCAGCCGCACAGCTCGGCTGGGCGTCTGCCGACCGCAGCGGGCTTGCGCCTGTTCGTCGATGGGCTGCTGGAGGTGGGCGATCTCACCGAAGACGAGCGCCGCAGCATCAGCCGCCAGTGTGCCGGCAAGGCAACCTCGATCGAGGGCCTGTTGGAGCGCGCGAGTACCGCGCTCTCGGAGCTCTCCCATTGCGCCGGCTTGGTCGTGGCGCCCAAAACGGACGTCGCACTTCGCCACATCGAGCTGGTGAATCTGAGCCCGGGCCGGGCCCTTGTCGTGCTGGTGACCGAGACCGGCATCGTCGAGAACCGGATCGTCGAGACGCCGGCCGATCTTCCGCCCTCAGCCCTCGTCGAAGCCTCGAATTTCCTTTCAGGCCGGCTGGTTGGGCGCTCGATCCAGGAAGCGCATGACGAGATCCTGGCCGAGCTCAAGGTCCAGCGGTCGCAGCTCGACGAACTGACGCGCAAGGTGGTGGAGGCGGGGCTCGCCACCTGGGCCGGCGATGATGCCTCGGGCGCGCTGATCGTGCGCGGCCAAGCGCATCTGCTTGAAGATGCCGAAGCCATCGGCAGTCTGGAGCACATCCGGGCGCTCTTCAGCGCGCTGGAAACAAAGGAAATGATGCTGAAGGTGCTGTCGGTGGTTGACACCGGTGCCGGCGTGCAGATCTTCATCGGCGCCAGCAATGCGCTGTTCAACATCGCCGGCTGCTCGATGATCGTGTCCTCCTATCGGGATAGCCGGCAGCGCATCGTCGGCGCCTTGGGTGTCATCGGGCCAACGCGGATGAACTATGCGCGCATCATTCCCATGGTCGACTACACAGCAAAATTGATCAGTCATTACATTGGGTAAGGGGCAGGGACTGCAGGCATGGTGACGACGAACGGAATGCCGAACGACGAAACGACGGCCGGCAAAGCGGCGCCGGGTGCGGCTGCCGCCCCGACGGGAGCTGCCGAGATGCAAACAGCCGAGGGGACGAAGGACATCGATTGGTCCGAGCAGCTTGCGCGCGTCGAGGCCGAGGTCGCCAAGCTCAAGGACGATTATCTCCGCGCGCTCGCCGAGACCGAGAACGTGCGCCGCCGCGGCGCCCGCGACCGCGAGGAGGCGAGCCAGTACGCGGTCGCCGGATTTGCCCGTGACATGCTCGCCGTCGCCGACAATCTGCACCGTGCGCTTGGGAGCGTCGGCGCGGAGGCGCGCGCGGCCGATCCTGCCCTTGACGCGCTGATGAGCGGGGTCGAGATGACCGAGCGCGAACTCGCGGCCGCGCTCGAACGCCACGGTGTCAAGCGCATCGAAGCCGAGGGCCAGCTGTTCGATCCGCACTTCCACGAAGCGCTGTTCGAGATCCCGAACGCGGAGGTACCCAACAGCACCGTCCTGCAGGTGCTCAGCCAAGGGTATACACTTAACGAGCGCATCCTCCGCCCGGCCAGGGTCGGCGTCTCGCGCGGCGGGCCGAAGGCGGCCCCGGCTGCAGCGCCGCAAGCAGATGCGCAGGCCCGCGCCCGTGCGTCGGCGGAAGCCTATGAGATCGGAAGAGCACACGTCT
>ERZ795053.5597-NODE-5597-length-12902-cov-5.522301_pt1 | contig 12902 bp, 9 predicted proteins | sample MGYA00375137_ERZ795053 | MGnify/ENA primary metagenome ERZ795053 (study PRJEB30182, sample SAMN05720284) | activated sludge metagenome | isolation source: Anaerobic digester | place: Hong Kong | collected 2014-12-17 ... | reverse complement strand
AAGAAACAGCCAATCATACATCAATCTTGTCTTGTATAAGTCTTTTTATTCAGACAACAATTCATACTGTCGATATTGTTACATGCCTCTTAGACAGAGAAAATCTACTTCTCTCCAAAATAATCTCTATAGATTTTTTCAAATTTTCATAATTTAAGAGTGGTTCTCACATTCACATAAATACCACATTTCTCACTGCCCACAAAGTTCAATCTTCTTTTTTACCAAATTTATTTTTTATATAATTGTTTACATAAAGTATCTGTGAAATTATTTCTTGCCAAGTTAGGTTTCTAGTAAATCACATTTTTCCTGTCACACAAAATTTACATCACATAGGACATCCTATCTGACTAGAAAGACACAAAGTGATTCTATTTAATTTTCATTCTTCACGCTTGCTCCAGTGGTACATTAGTACTGCTTCTATTACAAACCTATCCTCTGTCTTAAAAGAAAATTTTGTAGTTTTTGCGCCTACCCCGTCTTTAACAGGGTCTTCAAAAATTTTATCTATTTTCAAATTTATTACTTCAAATTTTTCACCCAAATCTTTTCTAAGATCTTTTGACAATGTAGTCATATCACCCAAATCAATATTTTGATTTTTAAATAATTCGTAAAATATTTGTTTTACTTTAAAATCTTGCAATTTATTTTCTTTTGCAAATTCCATAAGTCTATCTTGATCAAAAATTACGCTTTTGCCCAAAACAAAATATAAAAAAATAAAGAACAAAGCCTTTATATTATTTTACTGCAATATTTCAATTTATTATAAAAGACAAATTATATCAATCATCACTTTTCTATCTTTTTAATCAAATCTTCATCCATCTTGTTTTCTTTTTGTTCTATTTTTTGAGTTTTCTCTTCATTTTTAAACTCTTTAATCAAAATCTCAGTCTTATCATATCTTTGATAGTCTTCTTGATATTTTTTGGTAGTATCAAAAAATTTATTTCTAAATATCTTTGCTACATACTGCAGCATATTCATCTCTGATATCTTGAAAAAAGCTATTAAGATAAAAATAATCAATATTGGTATAGCAAACACTACTCAAGCAGCTTTTGATCAAGTTTTAGATACAGAGTTAAACACAACCAAAGCTAAACCAATACCCAAAGCTACCAAAAATAATTGTATAACAGATAAAGATATCGGTCACAAACTTAATGTCATACCGGCTAATATTCATTTTTTGATACTTTTTGGAAATACAACCTTCATATAAATAGTTATAATCTATATTAAACAAAATAATTATAAACAAAAAAAAAGAATTTGCAAGTTTCTATATATCATCTAAGTCACTTCTTATTTTAGTTTTAAACTCACTTACAGTCACTATAGTTGCCAATCAATGTAACAATATCCAATACGGTGTATATTCTACAAATAATTGAAAATATTCATTATTGGCAAAAAAGTCTATATTGTATACCAAATCATTGTAATTAAATACATCTGTACCCAAAAATACTATTTCCAAAGTCAATATCATACTAATGACAGTCAATGGAACCAAAAATATATACATAGATTTTTGCAAAATTTGGTCTCCTGGTATATCAATATTTATTTTTGATTTATGGTACAATAAAAACAACAACATAGCATACACAATAAATACTATTGTAGACTTAGCATTGGTCAAAAAATTCATAAAACCTTCGCCATTCACCGTCCCTATAGCTATATCAATAGACATTGAAAATGCTAAAGCCACCAATCACAAAATATAATTTCATATAATCACTTTTATCATCTTTTCTAAGCCTATAGCAAAAGACAATATCACCAATAAAGATAAAACTCAAACTAGTATATAAAGTATTATACTATCTGTCATCCAAAAATAATCATAAATAAATTGAAATAATCATTTCAATAACTAATATAATTTTAATCTATCCATTTTCAATTTTAAAAACTCCAAAAAAAATGAAAAAAATAAAAGCCTTTACTATGCTAGAAATACTTATAATCACAATAATTGTGGGTATATGACTAGTCACTATGATGCTCATAACACAAAAAGTAAGAATTTCGATCAATGAAACAAAGCAAAATATGATAGCCAATCAACTAGCTATAGAATGAATTGAAAAAATATATCAAATTAGAAATACAAATATACTGAGACATCAAGATTATCTTGGTCCATGTCGACTAGCAGAAGATTCATTTATTTGATGTGATGGTAATAGTACAACACGACTTACTGAACTAAGCTATATCATAAGTACAGATTGATCATTGAGCTGAACAAGTGAGATATTGGACATCTGAGACTGAATAAGTACTTGAGAACAAATATTCAATCTCTGTCTAGAAAACTGAGTACGAATATCTTGTCCATGATCTTGAAATCAGACAAAATATGGAAAGTTTTATAGATCCATAGAGTGAAAAGGGTTATACCTAAAAGATACCAACACTACAGGTGGACAAAAAATCTATTGTAATAGCTGAGCATCAGAAAGCTGCCACAATGACGATGCAAAAGAATATCGCTTTTGTAGTAAGGTAGAATACATTTCTACAAAAACATGATCTGTAGAACTTTGTTGAGTTCTGACAAATTTCTTTGACTAAATCTTTTCAAAAATAAAAACTCCTCTTCAATCTTTTATTATATTTTCTTTTAGCTTAAAATTATGTTCTTTAAAGAAGTTTATCAATCAATCTTTATCATATGTATAAATTTGTTGTAATTCTATCCTCTCCTGAGGTAAAATAGTAATCTTATCAGACCTGATCTTTATATTAGTCTTTTTATTCAAAACAAAACTAAATTGAAATTTTAACGCATTTAAAGCTTTTTCTTTGTGTGTAGTTAAAACCATCTTTCAATTTTCAAAAGGTATTCACAAATTTTTTAAAGGATGAAAATAAAGATTAATCTGCTCTTTTGTTTTCAACCAATTATGATAATATTCACATGCTACCATATCATCTTTAGCGGATGTTCATTTCCTCAAACGCACATCAACCCATATTTCTTCTCATTTATGCAATAAATTATATAGTATATCTATGATTTTTGTATGATTCTTATTCCCAAAAGTGTTACTAAAAAACACAAAAATTCTCTTATCATAATCTTTTGTAAATTGATCTAACTCTCTTCTAAATTCATTTGTAAATATGTCTGCACATATAAAAGATTGTTTTATGTTTGTTATTTTGCTTAGATTCTTAATCGACATATCAAGCATATCCTTAGAAGAATCAACTCATATATAATCTAGATTATATTTACTCTCAATTTCTAAAAATAAATCCTTCTCCATTGAAGAATTACCACAACCCAGACTAATAAAACATATTTTTTTATGTTTTCATTCGTTCTTTTTCCAAAGCTTAACAAGATCTTTAGAATTAATGTCATTTTTTATATATATTGTATCTGCATCTTTGTTTTCATAATACAAATCAGCTCATTCTCACAAATACAAAAACTTTTGCTCTAAATCCCTATTTAACAAAGAATCAGCAAGCTGATCATTTAACTCTCAATCAGACATAAGATTATAAATTTCAGACATTTAATCTATTTGTTAATATTAAAATATGTATCTTGTATAGATACTTTAGCATTATGCTTATAAAATCAACCCTTTTTATATACAAAAGTACATAAAAAACTATCATCCAATCATCGCTCTATAGACAACACATCAACATTTTCATCAAAATTCTTAGTCTCTACCAACTTTTTATACATTTCTATATCTTCAATTTTCCATATAACATTTTGAGTATTTTTATACACAACATTAAAGGTCTCTTTATCAAAATTATTAAACAATTTTGAATATAAAAATCACTTTAATTCATCAAAATCTGATATTTTATACTTTTTTAGATAATCATCAAAATTCTTTTGAGCTACGTCTATCTTTATATTACCATAATCACAATTTAATATCTCTTTTAATGGTATGTAAAGAGCTTGAGTTTCAAATCACATCCTAATTTGTTTTTTTTCTTTAAGTCAATCAAGAGTTTTTAAATTATGCTCTCTATCAAATATCTTTAATACAAAACATCTTATATCCTTCATACCACCATACAGAAGCTTATCCACCTTATCATCAAAAATATTGTCTTTTTTTTGATAATAATAAAATACATTGTCTGTCACAGAATCAACCAAAAATCAAACTTCATCTCAAAATTCTTTGTATATTGTTTCCATAGAAACTTTTTCTGGTGAATCCTCCACTGTATCATGAAGTATTGCTGCCAATATCAAATCTAAGTCATCACACCTTTGCGCAACCATTATAGCAACCCTCAAAGGATGCAAAATAAAAGGCTTACCAGAATATTTTCTAAATTGTCATTCATGAGCAATCTTTGCAATATCTACAGCTTTTTGAATTATAAAAAGATTTTTATCAAAATCTTTATAATTTTGTTTTAATTCTTTTAAATATTTCTTTATTAGATTATCTATTTTGGACATAAACAATTACAAAAAAAATAATTAAAAGAATTATATATACAAAAACAAAAAAATCAAATTAAATTTGAAAAAAAAATAACTTTTCATATACAATAAAATATAATAAATAGTATTTTACTTGATAAAAACAAAAATTGGATATAAATAAATTAGAAAATTTTTTGAACTACAAAATAGATTTGGATATAAAACCACAAACACTAGTAGAAGAGATCATAAAAAAAGCAAAAAAATATCTACCAGATGATTGTGAATACGAGATCCAAAAAGCTTTTAATTTTGCCAAAAAAGCTCACAAAAAAGAAAAAAGACTTTCATGAGAGCCATATATTATACATCCAATAAAATCTACCCTCATATTGATGGACTTAAAGCCAGATATACAATCTATACAAACATGTCTATTGCATGATGTAATAGAAGACACTAAAATTACTAAACAAGAAATTGAAAAAAAATTTTGATTGGAAATATCAAATCTATGTGAATGATTAGTAAAGGTTTCCAAAATAAAATATAAATGAGAAGATAGACAGCTAGAAACTATAAAAAAAACATTTTTAGCAATGGCCAAAGATTTGAGAGTAATATTCATAAAACTAGCTGATCGCATACACAACATGCAAACATTAAACTTTCATCCAGAATTACAAAAAAGAAAAACTATTGCTGAGGAGACTATGAAAATATATGTGCCAATTGCAAAAAGATTATGATTATACCAATACCAAGTAACCCTTGAAAATGCATGTTTTAAAACACTCAAGCCAAAAGAATATAATCAAATCACAAAATATTTAAAAAACAACTTTTCTATATCAGACAAATATATCAAAAGATGAATCAAATTGATGTCAAAACTATTACAAAAAGAATGAATAGAAGATTTTAAGGTAAAATGAAGAATGAAAAGTCCATACAGGATACGAGAAAAAATGGAATATAAATATCAAACAAAAGATATTAGAAATATTATGGATTTATTGGCCTTTAGAATTATCACAAACAACGTTGGAGACTGTTATAACACACTGTGAATCATACACAAACATTATACTCCATTGATCAAAAAAATTAAAGATTATATAGCTGTACCAAAATTTAATGGATACAAAAGTATACATACCACAATACTTGGTATGTTTAGATTTCCAGCTGAAATACAGATCAGAACACAAGAAATGGATGAAATAGCAGAATACTGAGTAGCAGCTCACTATGCATATAGTGACCCAGATAGCAACAAAAAAGTAAACCAAAAACAAGCAGAACGAATGCAAAAATTGCAAAAATTGGTAAACGCATACACAGAAAGTGAGTCTAAAGAAAATTTTAAAGATAAGTTAGATATAGAACTTTTAAACAAAGAAATATTTATCTATACTCCAAAGTGAGATATAATAGAAATGCCAAAAGGTAGCACAGTACTAGATTTTGCCTTTCAAATACATACAGACATATGACTTAGATTTAAAAGTGCTACTGTCAATTGAAACATAGTACCAATATCACACATACCAAACACATGAGACATAATAGAGATAAAAACATTTAGATATAAATACACAGCAAACAAACATCGAGTGTCAATACTAAGGACACCAAGTGCAAAAAACAGACTAATAAAATTCACAAAAATGGAACAAAAAAATGAATCTATAGAAAAATCTACAGAAAATTTAAACAACAAATTAAAATCTTTAAGCCTACCTACACTAAAATCCAAAGAAGATAAAATTAGTAATCTATATAGCAAAAAGAAATTAGAAGATAAGTTACTAAACGCTCTAGATGACAAGTGAATATACAACAATATAATTAAAAATACATATCCAGATACATACAAACAAAAAATAGATAAAATCAAAATCAAAGACAAGAAAAATGAAAAAAAACAAACAAATATAATAATAGATGAAGATAAAATATTAAATTATGAATTATGCCCAGAGTGCAGTCCAAAATTTGGCCAAAAAATAATTGCAAAAACTTGAAAAGACGGTATTAAAATACACAATATGTGATGTAGAGCTATCAAAACAATAGCACCAAAAAAATTTTTGGAAGCACATCGACAATGAGCAGAAATAAACAGATATACAATCACTTCGATCATAAGTTGTGACCAAAAAATGGATCTAATAAATTTATTAGAAATATTTACAAAATTTAATATAGAAGTAAATAATTTTTCTGTAAAAAATGATGAAAAAAATAATAAAAAAATAATAAAAATCAAACGAGATGTAAACAATCCATGACAAATATGAATGATATACGAATATACAAAAAAATTCTGAAACAAAATGAAAGTAATAAAAAGATTTATCGAATAAAAACAAAAAAAATGATTGTAGACAAGATCTCATGACTTGAAAGCATATACACATGACTCATCATAATATGAATATTTTTGTGGATAATCAGTATTTTGCGAGTATCCAAGGACATATCTGCCAGGACAAACAACAATTTATTACAAATAGTTTGTATATTGATAGTTACAATATTTACACCAATAATATGACTACCGCTATATCATATCATCAAACCAATTGGATACAAAAAAGACAAAATACCACGAAGAGAAGCTTGTATAAACAACATGATTAAGTGTCAAAACTGTCAGACACTAAATCCTAAAGAGTATAAATGTTGTATAAGTTGTGGGAATAAACTCACAACAGTTTGCAAACAATGCCAAGAAAACTATCCTCATTATTATCATTATTGTCCAAAATGTGGTGCACCAAATATAAATATTAACTAAAACAAAAAATGTTTTTACTGATTGTAATAATAATACTAATAAGTTCTGCATGAATACTGTGAAGTATATATGTTTGATATTTTTCCTTTTTACAAAACTACGCCGATGGAGAAAATTATCATAGCACAAACTATGCAGCGATTTCTTCAATTGAAAGGGGCTTGCTCAGTACCAAGTATAAAAATCCATGATACATATGAAGTTGAGGATTTATTCAATCCGAAAGTCGATGACCACAAAGTGATATCATTACTTGAAACTTTTGAAATATAAACAACACAAGCAATTGACTTTATCGAGACACAAATTCTAGGACTCAAACAATTAGCTGAGATATCACATATGACAAAATTTTGTGAATCATTCTAATGCCAGACATATCTACAAACCCATACACTTGAGACAACACCTATGAAACTAGCTTTTTTGATGATAGTGAATATATATCATGAATTATATATCTAGCAGATTGACATGAAAGCTTATCGCCCAATACAGGAAAAAACGTAAATCGAAAATTAGATATATCTACATCGGATGAATATATAATCGCATCTCCAGAAGGCGAATGAAATCAAATCAACAACAACAAAATCAACAATCACAACACAATATATTTTTTCAAAGATACAACAGACCTATTCAACTCAGGAGCTACTACATGATCAGGATTTGTTTCTTCATGAACTTCTCATACATCAGGAACAAATATATGAACCATAATAAGTAGCTGATATTGAGAAAATCTAAATATTTATATTACTTGAAATCTAATAGATATATCAAACAATTTCATCTGAAAACTAAAATACTACTTTGAATCCAATACATGATTTGCTGATGTATACTACAATATCACATGATCAGCAATTATATGAAATTATAAAAAAGAACTGTTTATACAAAAGCCTACATCAAACATAAAAAATCCAAATCGACAAAGTTTTATATTCCCATATTATGAATAAATGAACAAAGATCTAAAAAACATCATAATACTATGACTAGTCTCTGTAATAATTAGTTCAATAGCCCTTTACAGTTTTAGAGATATAAAATTTAAAAACACAAAAAAACTACAAGAAAATACTATAGAAGAAATACAACAAGAATACGAAGCATTGTTGGATGACCCAAATGATATTTTCCAAGAAGAAATAAACCAAAAAACTACTTGAGAATTAAATATTATGTTGCCATGATTTTTTATGAATCAGAAATTTGACAATATATCACAAAACCTATCGTGACAAGATATATTCACAAAATTTCACACCACAACAAATCTATCTACTTACAAAAATATCATCAACTCATGACTAAATGATTATGATATATATTTGTTACCAAGCATACGAATAAACAAATTAGATCTAGCAAACATAAACATATGAGAAAATCCAAAACCATATTTCCACCAAATATTTCAAAACATAATAAATATACAAAACAACAAATTTATACCATACTCTATTGATCCGCTCATCACGCTCAAAAAAGAATGAATCAATATATGAAATAGTTGGGAAAGCTTATTTTCTTATACCACACTACGAAAGCAAAACAAACCGTATTCTATGCCCACAATATGGTGAATATGAAAAAATGATCTTAGACTGATAGAAAGATGATCATGACCATTTCAATGATATGAAATATTGTTAGATCAACATATAAGACAAATCCAAGAAAACAAAAATCTAAAAGAATTAAAAAATATGATAAACACAAAAACTATAAACTTAGACTACAAATATAACTTCGCAAACTTTAAAAAACTATATGAGACAATACAAAAAAGAGACAATAACTGTCAAGATTTTCCAGCAATATGTCTCATGTCTTACAATTTCTGAGATCTTAAATTTGGATTGTTGTCAGACTTAAATATATTACAAAAGCACTTCTCATGAAATCAAAATAATTTTTATATAGACAATTTTTACAACGTACAAAGTAGTTATCCAACAATCTGACGAGTATTTGTAGTACCACAAAACAATGAAAACATATATCTAGCAAATCAATTTTTCAAAGAATATTTGTCACAAGCTATACAAAACAATACTTGATTGCGAAACAACACTTTGTCGGCAGTAAACAATATTTATGATTTACAAAAAAATCAAAAAATATATCAAAAAATCATTCCAAATGAAAATAATTTTACACTAATTCAAAGAGGTCTTGATTATAAAATCAATGAAAATACTTTAGAAATGTTAAGATGAAATTATAATCCCGAAATATACATAAACTGATCTAAATAATTTCCCAACAAATAAAATTTATTTTAATAGACTATTCAAAAAATGGATAGTCTCAAATTTTTTATTACTTATTATCAATCAACTTTCAATCATCCAATTCAATTATATCGTCGGCAAATTGTAAGATATTTTTATCATGTTCTATCATAAGTATAGTATCTCATGTATCCAAAAATTTTTGCAAAACTTTCATAAGTTTTTCTATATCTTGTGGATGTAAACCCACGGTCGGTTCATCCAAAAAATAAACAGTATGTCATCTATAATCTTTCAGTAGATGTTTTACCAATTTTAGTCTCTGACTCTCTCCTCATGACAAGGTATGTGCAGGTTGTCACATTCTAAGATAACCAAGACCTATATCACACATAAGCTGTAATTCTTCATGGATATTATCAATTTCAGAAAAGTACTCCAAAGCGTCTTTTACGTACATCTCCAATATTTCTGCTATATTTTTTCATTTTCGTTTTATATCTAAAATCTCAGACTTATATCTATGTCATTTACAAAGATCACAGGGTACATAAGTATCAGGCAAAAATTGTAATTCTACTTTTTTATAACCATATCCATTACAAGCAGGACATGCTCATTTATTTGAGTTAAAACTAAAATAAGAAGGAGAAAATCAAAGATACTTAGCTTGAGTAGTACCAGCAAACAAATTTCTAATCTTATCAAAAGTACCTATAAAAGTAGCTGGACAACTCCTAGGAGTTTTACCAATACTACTTTGGTCTACATATATAGTATTTTTTATCTCCTGATATCATTCTATAGTATCTACAGCCAGATCTTTGTAAAATTCTTGCAAAGCTAAATTTTCATAATGTTCATAAGTCTCTTTTTGTATCACTGGAGCAGAAATTATTTCTTCCCAGCTCATTCACTTTTTTAACAATTGAAGTCTGATAAAACTTTGTACAAATTTTTGTTTATCATTCAAAAATTTATATAAAGTAGTATACATCAAAGTAGTTTTACCAGCACCACTTGGACCAGTAATCACAGTGAATCAGCCAAGCCTTACATTGATATCCAGATCTTGCAAATTATATTTATTTGCTTTTCTGATTTTTACAAATTTATTTCATTTAGAATGACTAAAATCTGCTTCAACCTTTTTCTTTCAAATAATGTACTGAGATGTCAAAGATCAACATTTTAAAAAGTCTTCATAGGTACCATTAAATATTTTTTTACCACCAAAATCTCAAGCACCAGGTCATATCTCTACTACCCAATCAGCAGATTTTATAAAATCTTCATTATGCTCTACTACTATCACAGTATTTCACATTTTTTGCAATTGACGTATCGCAACTATAGCTTTTTCTATCTCTCTTTGACTAAGTCATATAGTTGGCTCATCCAATACATAGATAATTCATGTCAATTTATTTCCAAGCTGTTTAGCAAGTCTAAGTCTTTGTACTTCACCACCAGACAAAGTATCTATGGTCCTACTCAAATCTATATAACCCAAACCAAGATCTTGTATTGTCTTTAGTCTATCTACCAATGGTCTAGTAATCCTAGATACCAACAAATCTGATTTTTTAGATTTTTCTTGATACAATACAAAAAACTCAACCAATTCACTCAATGTCATTTTTTGCAATTCGGCAATATTATATTTTTTTCTTCATGCTTTCACAAAAACATTTAGACTTTCAATCCTAAGTTTACGACCATCACATACAGGACATTTTTTCATCTCCAACATAGCTTGAAAATCTACAGTCAATATTCCTTTTATATACTGCTCTTTAAGTATTTCCTGTATACCCTGATATTTCAAACTAGTATATTTTCATCAAGTATTTACTCTAATTAGTTCTTCATCTCAATTGATTACTACATGTTGAAACCATTCTGGCAAATCTTTCCAAGCTTTATCTATATCTATAGAATATTTTTCAGCCAATTTTTTTAATATAGTTTGACCAAAACTACTATCTCTCCAAGGAAGTATAGCTTTATGATAAGGACTGTATTGATCTATCACTTTGTCTAAATCTACTTGCAAAACTTCACCTATACCATGACATTCTGGACAAGCTCATTCTTGTCTATTGGGAGAAAAATGCTGAGGTGTAAACTCAGGATATTGTATATTACAATCTGCACAATACATCTTATCTGTAAACCAACTTACATCAATATCACCTTCTCAATCCACATACACACCAAACTTCTCCGTTTCACCAAGTATCTTAATCACATCTTCTTTTACCCTATCAAGTTTATCTGATTGCACAGTGATACGATCATAGATACCATAGACTTTAACTGGAAAATAATCTTTTGGTACACTAGGTTCTTCAAGATAAAAATACTCTACAGGATCTTTTTTTTCACCAAAAATCAAATATCTAGTAAATCAATTTCATTTTTCTACTTTATTCCTATTTTTTTTTACAAATTTAATTAATTCGTCAGATGTCTTAAAATCAGAAACTTCCTTCAGAAGAAAAATCTTCTTTTTGAGATAGTTCTTTTTGATATCATTCATTATATTTTCTATAGAATTTGGCTTTATCTCTTTACCACAACTATAACAATAACTATCACCAAGTTTGGCAAACAACAGCCTCATATAATCATCTATCTCAGTCAAGGTACCTACCGTACTTCTACTATTTCAAGCTTTTTTATTTTGTTCAATAGCAATTGCTGGAGACAATCCCACACAATGATCTATCTCTGGTCTTGTTCACAAATTAAAAAATTGTCTAAGATAACTAGACAAAGATTCTATATAACGAAATTGTCACTCTTTATATATCGTATCAAATGCCAATGAAGATTTACCACTACCAGACACTCAAGTCACTACTATTACTTTGTTTTTTGGCAAAGATATGTCTATGTCTTTTAAGTTGTGTGTTTTCACTCATTCAAAAACTATTTCATTTTGATATTCACTCAAATCAATTTTATCCTTTTTCACCATTAAATTTTTTGAAAAACTAAATACAATATTACCATTATACAATAATGAAACATTGAAACGTTTTAGCTTTGAAACATTTTGTTAGTATTCATTGTCCAACTCTCGCTCCAAAGCTTTTATAAATTGTGGAAAGATCCCATATCTTGTTGCACCTGAAAAATCTACGCCATAACCATCAAAGAGATAATTTTCATTGTTTGGCAATATTACATCACCAGACTTATTCCCACCATTGTAAAGCGCTGCAAAATTTGATATTCAAGTTAGGTCAAAGCCAGTATAAGATAAATATCATGTTAACTCACCATCATATCTATCAAACTTTGATTTTGTAAATTCCATAAAATCCTCCACTGTATCTACAAATTGTGCTTGTGTTATTTCTCATGTACCATAATCTTCATTTACTATTTGAAAAGGTCCATC
>ERZ795053.5595-NODE-5595-length-12902-cov-6.444540_pt1 | contig 12902 bp, 10 predicted proteins | sample MGYA00375137_ERZ795053 | MGnify/ENA primary metagenome ERZ795053 (study PRJEB30182, sample SAMN05720284) | activated sludge metagenome | isolation source: Anaerobic digester | place: Hong Kong | collected 2014-12-17 ... | reverse complement strand
GTCGGGCGGAGGGCGGACGAGCGCCGATCAGTCGGCGACGGGTGGCGGCGGGGCGCTGGGCGGACGCGGCGCCTGGGCCCGAGGCGCCGCGGGCGGCCGGGTGGCTGGTGCCGCTTGGGGTGCCGCAGGCGGGCGGGTGGCTGGCGCCGCTTGGGGTGCGGCGGGCGGGCGAGGCGTCTGCGCCGGCGGCGGCGGCGCGACGGGAGGACGAGGGGCTGGCACCTGGGCCGGCGCGGGAGGCGTCGCCGATCGGACGACGGGCGCGGTGGCCGGCGGCGCGGCCGCCGGCCGGGCGGGGGCGGTGGATCGGGCGCGCGGAGCGGCGGGGGGCCGCGGCGACGCGGCGGGACGAGGCGTCGCCGGCGCCATCGACGAGACGACGGCCCCGGGGATCTCGGTGACCGACAGGGGCCGGTGGAACAGGTAGCCCTGGGCCCGTCGGCATCCCAGGCGCTTGAGCGTCGCCGCCTGCTCCTCGAGCTCGATGCCCTCGGCGATCATGTCGATCCCGAGCGAGTGGCCGAGGCGGACGATCGCCTCGAGCAGCACGGTGTCGGTCTCGCCGTCCACCGTCTGGGCGAACGCCCGGTCGATCTTCAACATGTCGACGGGCAGCGCCCGCAGGTAGTTCAGCGAGGAGTACCCGGTCCCGAAGTCGTCGATGGCCAGACGGATGCCGAGCGCTCGCAGCTGCTGGAGGACGTCGACGTGGGCGGCGCCGATCTCGACGGCGACGCTCTCGGTGATCTCCAGCACCAGGAGCTGGGCGGGGAGGCCCGTCGAGGCCAGCACCCGCCGGATCTTCTCGACCAGGTAGGGATCCTCGAGCTGGCGGCCCGACAGGTTCACGTGGAGCTCCAGGCTCGCCGGCACCTTCCCCTCGGCCCGCCAGTTCGCTGCCTGCCAGGCCGACATCTGCAGGACCGCCATGCCGATGTCGCCGATCATCCCCGACTCCTCGGCGAGCTCGATGAACGACGCCGGTCCCACGAGGCCACGCACCGGGTGGTCCCAGCGCAGGAGCGCCTCGAGGGCGACGATCCGCCCCGTGACCAGGTCGACGATCGGCTGATAGTGGCAGAAGAACTGGTTCTGGCTGATCGCCTGGCGCAGGTCCTGGCTGAGCTCGAGGCGCTCGAGGGCACCGACGCGCATCTCGCGCTCGAACTCGCGGAAGGTGGACTTGCCCGAGCCCTTGGCGGCGTAGAGGGCCACGTCGGCGTCCGAGAGGAGGTCGGCGCCGGCCCCGCTCCCGGCGGGGTCGGCCGTGGCGACGCCGACGCTGGCGCGGGTGAAGACCTGGCGGCCGTCGAGCGGGAAGGCGACGTCGAGCGACTCGAGGATCCGCGTGGCGACGTGGGCGGCGTGCTCGCGACCCTCCATCTCCTCGAGCAGCACGCCGAACTCGTCACCGCCGAGCCGGGCCACCGTGTCGCCCGGCCGCACGCAGCCGCTCAGGCGGGTCGAGACGGCGGCGAGCAAGCGGTCGCCGGCGGCATGGCCGAGCGAGTCGTTCACGGTCTTGAAGTCGTCGAGGTCGATGAACAGCACCGCGGTGAGGTCGCCGGTGCGGCGGCTGCGCTGGAGCGCGTGCTCCACCCGGTCGCTGAAGAGCCGTCGGTTGGCCAAGCCGGTGAGGGGGTCGTGGAACGCCTGGTGGCTGAGCTGCTGCTCGCGGGCGGTCAGCTCCCCGATCTTGCGCTCGAGCTCGTCGGTGAGCTCCTGGTTCTCCCGCATCGTCATGAAGTACCGGGCGAGCACGAGGGCCACGGTGATGACCGTGACGGTGCTCGGGAACCGATCGTCGGGGGCGCCGGTGATCACCTGCCCGAAGCGCACCACCCAGGCGATGGCCACGACGGTGAGCGGCAGCGCGGCGCGGCGCAGGCTCAGCGACCGGGTGACGTGGGTGGTGCCGCCCGCGACGCGACGGGGGGAGCGGGCGGCGGCGAAGAGGATCACCAGGTAGCCGCTGATCCAGCCGATGTCGGCGATCGACACGGCGGTCTCGGTCTCGTTGAGCGTGGTCCAGACGAACACGCTGTCGGCCGCGATCAGCACGAGGTAGCCCACGGCGATCTCGGCGAGCGGGATGGGGTTCCCGTCGCGGTCGCTGCGCATCAGGGCCAGCAGCGCGATCGACGCCACCACGAGGTTGCCGATGGGGTACGCCAGCGTGAGGCCGAACTCGAAGGCCGAGTCGCCCCCGGCGTCCCAGCTCGGGCCGAGGATCACGGGCCAGCTGATGGCCAGCAGGCCGCCGGCGAGGATGAGCCCGTCGAGCACGGCGACCGCCCAGGCCGAGCCGTGGATGCGCTCGCTGAACGACCAGATCCCGGCGAGGGCGAGCGGCACCGCCAGCAGGTAGCCCACGTCGGCCAGGGAGGGGAAGGGGGCGGCGGCGCCAGAGACCTCGTAGTACGTCCAGACCACCTGGCCGAGCGACCACGACGCCGCGCTGGCGGCGAGCAGCGACCACCCTCGGCGATGCCGGGCGTCGACGGCTCGTTCCGACGCTCGCCAGCAGGCGAGCGCGGCGGCGGCCGGGGCGATCGCCTGCCCGACGTTGGACAGCAGCACCGCGGCCCGCTCGGTGGGCTGCTCGGTCAGGACCGCGACGGCGAAGGCGACGACGGCGAGCGCGGTGGCGAGCTCGGAGCGGCGGAGGGTGCGGTCGGTCATCGGGGTGCTGGTCGGGGCGGCGCCGAGCGGCGCGCGCCACCGGGACCCATCGGTCCGGTGGACCCCGATCCAAGGGAAACGGGAGCGGGCGCTCACCTCGAACGGGTGGCGATGGGCCGAACGGCCCATCCACGGGTGCCGGTGGCGTCGCGACCAGCGACGCGAGGCCCGGGGCCGGGCCGTGGACGCTCAGCCGATCGACAGGCGCGCCAGCGTCGTGAAGCTGCACAGGTACGCGTCGCGCCCGAAGCCGGCCGCGCTGAACACCACGGACTGGATGGGGCTGCCCGTGGCGACCCGTGCCCGCTCGTGGCCGGTCTCGATGTCGACGACCACGGCCGACTCGCCCGCGACGGGATCGTGGTCGGCGAGCAGCACCTCGCCGGTGTCGGGCCACACGATCGGGTGGCAGCCGTGGTCGAGCTCGATCCGCCAGCGCGACGTGGTGGCGCCGGCCTCGTCGTAGTCGAAGGCGTGGACCACCCCGTTGCCCGAGTCGTAGGCGACGACGATCCGGCGCGTCGGATCGACGGCCGGCGGGTTGGCCACGATGCCGCCCGGGAGGCCCGACACCTCGGTGAGCGACACGGCGCCGTCGTCGAGGTCGACGCGCACCAGGTGCAGCGGCACGCCCGAGGTGCCGCAGCCGCGCAGCGAGCCGGCGTAGGCCTGCGTGCCGCGCCCGTCGTCGAGGAACCAGGCGGCGTCGTCGGCGATCACGGCGTCCCAGCCGTAGGTCTGGCCCTCGTGGAGGAGGTAGCGGCCGTCGAACCCCTCGTCGCGAGCGAGGGCGGCGCCGTCCCAGCGGACCCGGTGCAGGGTGGTGTCGCCCACCACGTAGATGACGTCGCCGTGCGCGCTCAGCCGGGCCACCGAGGGCTCGGGGAGCACCAGCGAGGCCACCGTCGCGAGGGACTCGGGATCGAGCACGAGCAGCTCGCACGGCGCCACCGGATCGGCGTCGGTGGTGGCCTCGGGGAGCTCGCCGCCGAAGTCCTTGGTCACCAGGTGGCCGCTCGGGAGGGTGATGAAGCTGTTGTAGGGCCGGTTGCGGGGCAGCTCGACCGAGGCGAGCAGCGAGCAGTCCGGGCCGAGGCGGTGGGCGTGGCGGCCGAAGACCACGTGCAGCGAACCGTCGGCGTGGGCGGCCAGGCCGCCCGGCCAGGTGGGCCCGCCCGGCAGGTCCGGCGAGCGCTCGACGACCTCGAGCGTCTCGGGGTGGAAGCGCTCCACCCAGGCGATGGCGCCGTCGCCGCCGGTGTGGCAGAGGAGGTACGCCTCACCGGGGTCGCGCAGCACGACCATCGTCGACGCGACCGCCATGCGGCTGGTGGCGACCAGCGGCTCGCCGGGCCCGATGCCGAGGCCGCGGGCGCGGGGCACCTGGAGGCGCCGCGGGCCGCCGTCCTCTGCCGGCCAGGGGCTGGGCCAGCCGAGGCTGGCGTCGGCGCCGGCGGGGACGCTCACACCGGTGCCTCGACCGGCCGCGGCGCGACGAGCGCCGGCTGGTGGTCCCACAGGTCGGCCAGCAGCTCGGCGCGACGGGCGGCGCAGCTCGGATCGTCCCAGCGGTTGACGCGCTGGAGCGGATCGTCGGTGAGGTCGTAGAGCTCGCCTTCGGTGCCGTCGTGGTGCGAGCCCGGCAGGTAGGCGGTGCAGACCCAGCCGTCTCGGGTGATGGTGCGCAGGTGGACGTCGACGCCGAACAGCTCGCTGTCCCACTCGGTGAGCACCCGTTCGAACCCGCGGTCGGCGGCATCGGCGTCGTCCACGGGCAGCGCCGAGCCCTCCATCCAGCTCGGGGCGTCGAGCCCGGCGATCCGGCAGAACGTGGGCGCCAGGTCGACGATGCCGACCGGCGCGGTGACCGTCGCCGGAGCGGGGGCCGACGAGGGGGCCGGTCGCCAGATCAGCGGCAGCCGCATCAGCCCGTCGACGTGGTACGGGCCCTTGAACAGGAGCCCGAAGTCGCCCTGGAGCTCGCCGTGGTCGGTGGTGAAGATCACGTCGACGTCGTCGGCCCAGCCCTTGGCGGCGATGGCCGCCATCACCCGGCCGAGCGCCTCGTCGATCAGCTCCACCTCCACCGCGTTGACGGCGTTGACCTCGCGGACCTGGTCGGCGGTCATCTCGGCCGGCACCCAGTCGAGCGGCGCCTCGTAGTTCGACACGAGGGTCCCGTCGTACCAGCCGCGCCAGTGGCGCGGCTTGGCGTCGAGCAGGGCCTCGCGCTCGGCGGCCGTCTCCGGGTAGCCCACCGGCAGCGGCACCTCTCGCCACGGAACCCGGTGCAGCTCGGAGGCCGGCGGGTCCCACGGGTGGTGGGGGTCGGGGAAGCTCATCCAGCAGAAGAAGTCGTCGTCGGCCCCGAGCGAGTCGAGCCACGAGATCGTCCGATCGGCCACCCAGTCGGTGTGGTACCACTCCCGCGGGACCGGGTTGACCTGCACCTGGGGCGCCCCGGTGTCACCGCCGCCGGCGGCGTTCACCTCGAGCTGGTCGTCGAGCACGCGGTAGAAGCCGCCGGCGGCCTCGGGGTGCTCGGTGAGCAGCCAGCGGGCGTAGGTGAGCGGGCCCATCGGCGAGTGGGTCGCCGACTCGAAGTGCTCGAAGCCGCGGTGGGCACCGGCTGCCAACGTCGGCTGGTTCTCCTCGAAGCGGCCGAACGGGTCGAGGAACGGCTGGAAGTGGGCCTTGCCGATCAGCGCCGTCCGGTACCCGTGCTCGCGCAGGAGGGCAGCGACCGAAGGCGCGTCGGCCGGGAGCGGCACGCCGTTCATCCAGACGCCGTGGGTGGACGGGTGCTGGCCGGTGAGCATGGTGGACCGCGACGGCATGCACACCACCGACTGCGGCACGGCCCGCTCGTAGCGCACGCCCTGGGCGGCCAGGCCGTCGATCACGGGCGTGCGCGACAGCTGGCCACCGTTGCAGCCGAGCGTGTCGTAGCGCTGCTGGTCCGTCGTGACGAACAGGATCTTGCGGCCCATCAGGCCTCCTCCTCCATCTGGCGCTTCAGCTCTCGCAGCGCGCCGAGCGTGCCTCCGCCGATCGTGAGCGCCATGGCCCGCGGGTCGGCCTCGGTCGAGTACACGACCAGGCAGCTGCCATCCCCCAGGTCGATCACGTCGATCGTGCCGCGGTGGTGGCTGACGATGGGCACGTCGAGGCGGTACTGGAACCGGCGGGCCCGATCGTCGGTCACCAGGATCAGCTCGGGCAGCGCCAGCCCGCTCGTGGTGGTGACGGTGCGGCGGTCGCCGTCGACCTCGCAGGCGTCGATGCCGGGGAACCACTCGTGGAGCCGGGCGGCGTCGCCCGCCAGCGCCCACACCTCGTCCGCCGGCCGGTGGATGCGCACCTCGTGGCGCACGGTGCCGTACATGACGGCAACCTACCATTTGTCAGTCGCCGTGCCACTAGATCGTCGGTCCCCACCCGATCCACGACCGGTCGGGCGCCCGAGCGCTACGAGCCCGAGGGCGGTGGGGTGTCCGGGCCCGGGGCGAGCTCGACGGTGGTGGGCAGGCGACGCGTCGCGCTCCAGCCGGCCGCGGCGAGGATGGCGGCGACGAGCAGGCCGAGCTTGAGCGCTTGGAGCTGGCTGTCGCCGTAGTCGTCGAGCAGGGCGTCGGTCTCCCCCGCGGACAGCTCGGCCGCCTCGGCGGCCGCCGCAGCCTGGTCGAGGGGCACGAAGGCGACGCCCGCCTGCAGCGCGATGGTGACGCGGTCGCGGGTCTCGGCGCTCACCGCCGGGTTGGTGGCCACGGCCTTGCCGAAGCCGGTGGCGAGCGAGCCGATGACCACCGCGCCCATCAGCGCGGTGCCCAGCGCCGAGCCCAGCTGCTGGGCGGTCTGCTGGAGCCCACCGGCCTCGCTGCGGGCCTCGGCGCCGACCGCACCCTGGATGACGTTGCCGAGCTGGCTCACCACCAGCCCCATGCCGATGCCGAGCAGCGCCATGCCGAGCGCGAACCGGACGCCGTCGATCTCGGGCTCCACCTGGCTGAGGAGCACGAGGGCGGCGGCGAGCAGGACCCCGAGGCCCACGCGCACCGTGGTGCGGGGCCCGAGGCGCACCGCCACCTTCGGGCCGGTCATGGAGGCGAGCAGGAGCGTGATCGACACCGGGAGCATCCGCACGCCGGTCTCGAACGCATCGAACCCCTGCACGACCTGCAGGTAGAGCGGGATCGTGAAGAAGATGCCCATGAGGATGACGTTCTGCACGAGGGCCATCGAGAGCCCGGCGCGCAGGGTGGGGATCTCGAGCTGGTCGAGCACCACGAGCGGGGTGCGGCCCTGCGCCTCGCGCCGTCGCTCCCACGAGGCGAAGGCGCCGAGCAGGCCCAGCCCGGCGCCGATCACGAACAGGGTGGGGGCGAAGCCGAAGGGCTCGAACGGGGCGTTGCGCGGGGTGATCCAGCCCCACGACCCCGACTGCAGGACGCCGAAGACGCCGGTGGCGATGCCGGCGGCGCAGAGGATCGCGCCCACCACGTCGAGCTCGGGCTTCGGCCCGGTGCGGGGCGCGTCGTCGAGCGCCTTCACGAAGAGCAGCGTGGCCACCACGACGAGCACCTCGCCCACGAACACGTAGCGCCAGGTGAAGTTGGCGGTGACCCAGCCACCGAGGATCGGACCGACGGCGACCCCGGCCCCGGCCACCCCGCCGAGCAGGCCGAACACCGCGGCCCGCTGCGACCCCTCGAAGTTGCCGGCCACGAGCGCCGCCAGCGCCGGGAGGACGAGCGCGGCACCGATGCCCTCGAGCACCGACCAGCCGAGCGCCAGCGAGGCGACGCTCCACGACGCGGCGGTGAGCGCCGAGCCGCACGCGTAGATCGCCAGGCCGACGGTGAAGGCCCGGCGGCGGCCGATCAGGTCGCCCACCTTGCCGCCGGTGATCATGAGCGCCGCCATGACGAGGGCGTAGAAGGTGATGACCGCCTGGATGGTGGTGACCGTGGTGTCGAAGTCGGCCACCAGCTGGCTGATCGACACGTTCATCACGGCCGAGTCGAGGACCATCACGAACTGGGCGGCGGCCAGGACCGCCAGCGCCTTCCGGTTCACCTCGTCCTCCTCGACGACGCCCCACGCGCCGTCGGCATCCTCCCACGGCGGAGGGGCGGGGCCCGAGGATCAGGCGGGACGCGCCTCGACGAGCTCGACGATGGCGGCCCGGTCGGCCGCCGACGGGGTGCCCCACCCCGCCTCGTAGCCGTGGCGCTCGGCGAGGGTCTGGGGGATGGCGTCGGCGTCGAGGATCTCAAGGTCCGATGGCTCGACGAGGCCGGGATGGCGATGACCGGTGGCTCGGGCGAGCCGCTCGAGCTCGTAGCGCAGGGCGGCGACGTGGTTGGCGACGCGCACCGACTTCAGGGCGGGGTCGAGGCCGCGCTCGAGCCACGGCGACTGGGTGGCGACCCCCGTGGGGCAGCGTCCGGTGTGGCAGCGCTGCGACTGGATGCACCCGAGGGCGAGCATCGCCGTGCGCCCGACGTTGACGAGGTCGCAGCCCAGCGCCATGGCCACCAGGGCCCGCTCGGGCAGGCCGAGGCGACCGGAGCCGACGAAGACCACGTCGTCGTGGAGGCCGGCCGCGGCGAACGCCCGGTAGACCCGCGGGAAGCCGAGCAGGAACGGCAGGGCGACGTGGTCGCTGAACGCGAGCGGCGCGGCGCCCGTGCCGCCCTCCCCGCCATCGACGGTGATGAAGTCGACCCCCCGGCCGGTGGTGGCCATCAGCTCGGCGAGCTCGACCCAGAACCCGCTCTCGCCCACCGCCGACTTGATGCCCACGGGCAAGCCGGTCGCCTCGGCGATCGCCTCGACCACGTCGAGCAGCGAGTCGGCGTCGTGGAACGCGGTGTGGGCCTCGGGGCTGTGGCAGTCGACGCCCACCGGGATGCCGCGCATCGCCGCGATCGCCGGGGTGACCTTGGCCGCCGGCAGCAGGCCGCCGAGGCCGGCCTTGGCCCCCTGGCTCAGCTTGATCTCGATGGCCCGGACCTGGGGCACCTCGGCCACGCGGGCCACGAGCTGCTCGAGGTCGAAGCGGCCGTCGGGCGTGCGGCACCCGAAGTAGCCGGTGCCGATCTGCCAGACCAGGTCGCCGCCCTGGAGGTGGTGGGGAGAGATGGCGCCCTCCCCGGTGCCGTGGAGCGCGCCGGCCATCGCCACGCCGCGGTTCAGCCCGATGATCGCCGACGCGCTGAGCGCGCCGAAGCTCATGCTCGACACGTTGACCACCGACCGGGGCCGGAACGCGCCGGCCCGCCCCCGAGCGGCGCCCAGGACCTTGGCGCACGGCAGCTCGAGCGCCGGGTCGGGGCGCCCGGGATCGCCGGCCGTCGGGCCGAGCGGGAACGCCGCGTGCTTCGCCACCGGATAGGCCGTCGCCCGGTCGAGGTCGTTGTCAGTGCCGAAGCCGAAGTTGGGGTCCTCGCGCTTGGCCGTCGCGTACACCCACCGCCGCTGATCACGGCTGAAGGGCCGCTCACCGTCGTTGTCGGTCACGATGTACTGGCGCAGCTCCGGACCGATCGCCTCGAGCACGAACCGGAGGTGGCCCACCACCGGGAACGTGCGCAGGAGGCTGTGGCGCCGCTGGAGCAGGTCCCAAGCGGCGAGGCCGCCCGTGGCCGCGGCGGCGACGCCGGCGACGGCGCGCGCCCGGCTCACGTGAGGAGCTCGGCGAACCCCTGGCGCAGGCAGTGGGCGAAGACCGAGGGATCGGGCACGGCGGCGGCGTCGGTGTTGACGCCGATGCAGGCGGTTCCGGCGTAGGACATCAACGTGATGTTGGCAGCCGAACCGAGGGTCGCGCCGTAGGCGTGGAACCCGATCACCTTCGCGCCGGCCAGGAACACCTCACCGGGGAGCCCCGGCACGTTGCTCGCCAGCAGATCGACGTGGCGGAGCATCCCGCCCGTCACCGACACCGGGAGCAGGTTGAGGGCGGCGGCGATCGCCTCGGAGCGGTCGATCCCCCGCTCGGCCCGCTGCTCCCGGCAGATCTCGTGGATGCGCCACATCCGCTCCTGCGGGTGCTCGATGCCCACCGGGAGGTCGAAGCGCACCAGCGTCACGTGGTTCCCGCCGATCTCGTCGTCGTCGGCTCGGACGCTGATGGGCATGGTGACGCGCAGCGATTCGACCGATGCTCCGTGGTGCTCGTGGTACCGGCGCAGCCCGCCGGCGAGCCCGCCGACGAAGGCATCGTTGAGCGTGCCGCCGATGCGGTCGGCCGCCTGGCGCAGGTAGGGCATCGGCACGTCGACCCGCTCGAGGTGGCGCACCAGGCTGCGGTCGCGCATGACCGGCGAGCGGGTGTCGGTGACCGGCCGGACCATCCGCAGCACCGAGCGGGCGTCGGCCACCGCGCCCGACGCCGCGCCGAGGGGATCGCGGGCGGCGGCGAGGGCGGTGGCCGGGAACGTGCGCAGCGCGCCCGACGCGGCGCCGGCCACCCGGCGAGCGTCGTGGCCGAGCGCCTCGGCGAGGTCGCCGAGCGGCGAGGTCCGCTCGGGCTCGGGGGCAGGCGGAGGAGGGCCGAGGTCGACGCCAGCCCGATCGAGGTCGACGACGTGGGCGGCGATCTGGACCCCGCCGATGCCGTCGGTCAGGGCGTGGTGGACCTTCAAGACGAGCGCGGCCGAGCCGTCGGCGAGGCCTTCGACGAGGGTGAAGGTCCACAGGGGTCGAGCCGGATCGAAGGCGGCCATCGCCGAGGCCCGGGCGATCTCGAGCACGGCGTCGGGCCCGCCGCCCTCGGGCACCGCGATGCGCCGCAGGTGCCAGGCGAGGTCGAAGTCGGGATCGGTGACCCAGCGCGGCGTCGCCAGGCGGAGCGGGCTGGGCACCAGCCGTTGGCGGAAGGTGGGCAGGGTCCGCGTCGCCCGGTCGAGGCGATCGACGAGGCGCTCCCAGTCGGGCGCGCGGTCGAGCGAGGCCACCGCCACGATGGTCGCTCGCAGGCCCGGATCGCGCTCGAGCGCCAAGGTGAACGCGTCGGAGTCGCTCACGTGCACGGCCCGATCGTCCACCGGCTGCTCCGAGGGGCCAAGGGGCGAAGGACCCTTGGACGCCGGCGGGAGCGGTGGTCCACTCGGAGCATGGACGGAACCCGCACCCACGACGAGGACATCGACGGCGATGGCGCCTTCGACGCCACCATCACGGTGACCGAGCGCCACACCGACCACGCCGGCGAGCACCCGGGGGACGACCTCGAGGTGACCACCGTCGAGGAGGTCGACCTCGACGGCGACGGCCACGCCGACATCGTCGCCACGACCACCACCACCTACCTCGACCTCGACCACGATGGCGTGGTCGACGAGATCCACGAGCACACCATCACCCGCACGGACCTTGACGGCGACGGGGTGGTCGACATCGTCGACATCGTGGCGACGACGCGCCGGGACCTCGACCACGATGGCGTCCTCGAGGTGGTCGACCAGTGGGAGGCCACCGGGTTCGATGCCGACGGCGACGGCCAGATCGATGCGACGGAGATCGTGATCGACCACGTGTCCGACCACGCCCACGATTCGTGAGCCCCGAGCGCCGCTACCGCCAGGAGGAGGAGCTCAAGCCCTTCCAGGTGGAGCTGCTCAAGCTGCAGCGCCACCTCGAAGACGCGGACCGCCGCATGATCGTGCTCTTCGAGGGGCGCGACGCCGCGGGCAAGGGCGGCACGATCCGGCGGGTCACCCGCTACATGAACGAGAAGCACTACCGGGTGGTGGCCCTCGGCAAGCCGACCGCGGAGCAGCGCTCCCAGTGGTACTTCCAGCGCTACGTCGCCCAGTTCCCCACCGGCGGGGAGATCGTGCTGTTCGACCGGTCCTGGTACAACCGGGCGATGGTGGAGCCCGTCTTCGGGTTCTGCACGCCCGAGGAGCACCAGAACTTCCTCCGCGGCGTCGTCGGCTTCGAGAAGGACCTGGTCCGCCAGGGGACGATCCTCGTCAAGCTGTACTTCTCGGTGACCAAGGACGAGCAGGCCCGACGCTTCGAGCGGCGCCGCACCGACCCGCTCCGCCAGTGGAAGCTGAGCGAGATCGACGTGCAGGCCCAGGAGCACTGGGACGACTTCACCGCGATGAAGCACCTGATGCTGAAGCGCACGTCGACCGCCGACGCCCCGTGGACGATCATCCGGTCCGAGGACAAGCACCGCGCGAGGCTGAACGCCATGCGCGTCATGCTCAACGCCGTGCCCTACGAGGGCCGGTCCGCCGAGGTCGACTTCGTGCCCGACCCGACCATCGTGGTGTCCGGTGCCGAGGAGCTCGCCCGGATGGAGGCCGAGCGCATCCGCGCCGGGCAGTTCCTGTCGTGAGCCGGCCCAAGGGTGGCGACATCGTCGCCGAGCGCAAGCCGAAGCTCGACCGCGCCGTGTACGAGGCTGAGCTGGCCCGGCTGCAGCGCGAGCTCGTGAAGCTCCAGGAGTGGGTGCGCCAAGAGGGACTGCGGCTCTGCGTGCTCTTCGAGGGGCGAGACGCCGCCGGCAAGGGCGGCACGATCAAGCGCATCGTCGAGCGGACCAACCCGCGCGTGGTGCGGGTGGTCGCCCTCGACAAGCCCACCGAGCGAGAGCGCACCCAGTGGTACTTCCAGCGCTACGTGGCCGAGCTGCCCGCCGGCGGGGAGATCGTCCTGTTCGACCGCTCCTGGTACAACCGCGCCGGCGTCGAGCGGGTGATGGGCTTCTGCACCGACGAGGAGTACCACGATTTCCTCCGCGCCTGCCCGGCGTTCGAGGAGCTGCTGATCCGTTCGGGGATCGTGCTCGTCAAGTACTGGTTCTCGGTGAGCGACGAGGAGCAGGAGCGCCGCTTCCAGGAGCGCATCAACAACCCGGAGAAGCGCTGGAAGCTGAGCCCGATGGACCTCGAGAGCCGCGTCCGCTGGGCCGACTACTCGCGCGCCAAGGACACGATGTTCGTGCACACCGACACCCCCACCTCGCCGTGGTGGGTGGTGAACGCCGACGACAAGAAGCGCGCCCGGCTCAACTGCATCGACCACCTCCTGGCCCAGGTGCCCTACGAGGACGTGACCAGCGGACCGGTGGTGGAGCTGCCCGAGCGGCCGAAGGACGACTACCGCCGTCCCCACCTCACCCACACCACCTTCGTGCCCGAGCGCTACTGACGGCGCGGCCCCGCCCGCACCCGCGACGTTCTCCGCCCGATCCACGCGCC
>ERZ795053.5594-NODE-5594-length-12902-cov-21.975247_pt1 | contig 12902 bp, 7 predicted proteins | sample MGYA00375137_ERZ795053 | MGnify/ENA primary metagenome ERZ795053 (study PRJEB30182, sample SAMN05720284) | activated sludge metagenome | isolation source: Anaerobic digester | place: Hong Kong | collected 2014-12-17 ... | reverse complement strand
GCAGGGGCCGGGCCGTGCGGGATGCGGTGGACGGCGACGAGACCCCTGCCATGGAGGCAACGTTCGTGCTGCTCAGTCAGGCGCATCACTGGCTGGCGCATGGGCACTACGACGCAGCCGCGGGCGCAGCCGAGATGCTTGGCCGCCAGGCACTGGCCTGCGGCCGGTTACGCCTGGCCGCCAAAGCCGAGATCGTCCGCGCCCGCGTCGCCTTCGCCCTGCGCGATGAGCGCACGGCCATCGCTGCGCTGGGCCGTGCGTTGGCCATCGCCGCGCCCGAGAACAGCATCCGCCTCTTCGTCGACGAGGGTGAAGAGATTGCCGAATTACTCACCCTCTGTCTGCGCCGCAAGATTCATACCGAGTACGTGGCGCAACTGCTCGATGCGTTCGGCGCTGGGCCGCTGCCCGCAGCCACCGTGGACCGCGATCGGCCCCTGCACCGCGGCATCCCCGCCGCCGAGGATGGGCTGATCGTGGAGGCGCTCAGCGACCGCGAGGTGGAGGTGCTGCGCCTCATGGCCGACGGCCGCTCCAATGGCGAGATCGCCAACCGCCTGGGCATCGCCACCAGCACGGTCAAGAGCCACGTGCACGCCATCTTCCACAAGCTGAACGCCACGCGCCGCACGCAGGCCGTCGCCCGCGCCCGCACCCTCCAACTCGTCTAGCAGGCGGCGTACAGCGCCGATCCCCACCGGCTGTACTTTGTGCCCCTTTGTATGCTTCGTGTCTGCGCGGCTGCGGGTCAGGCAACCACTCCTCATGTTGCGACTGCGCGGTTGCCGGCGGCTCAATCCATCCACCGTTCCACCCTGGGGTGGATGACGCTCCACCCGGCGCGCCGCTATGCTGGAGGGCGAGTAGGCGCCTCATGTCCGGGTTCATGTGTCAGAATCGTATGCGCTGACTGCGTAGTACGGATACTCGTTCCGAGAAGGAGGGACGATATGTCGCGAACATGGTTGAAACCACTGAGCGTAGGGTTGTTCGTCGTTATCGGCCTGTTGCTGGCCGTAGTGCCCGCCGCAGCGCAGACGCCGCTGGGCGCAGGTCCCGATAACCCGATGGCCCCCCCTGCGGATTGGGTATCGATCCAGCCGGGTGAAACGCGGTTCTATGGCTTCCACGTCGGTAAGCCTGTGCTGAAGGAGGGCGAGGACACGGAGTCCGCCGTTCTCAGCAGCCTCAAGGATATCGAAGTGAAGCTACAGACCGTGGCTCACAAGGGTCTGCATGTCGAAATCTGGTCTCAGGAAGAGGTCAACAAGTGGGCGGATGAAGTCAAGTTCGATCCCGTCGGCAAGTGCACCACCTCCTGTGGCTGCAAGCCTGAGGATGAAGTCCAGAAGATGAACTGGCGCGGCCAGTTCGAGCCCGGCGACTACTTTGCCGTGCTGAAGAACGATCGCGGAGCGGCAACGACCTACTACAAGCTGTCCATCATCGGCGATCTTGTCAGCTTCCCGTTCAAGATGGCGGAAGAAGTAGCACCGGCGGCGGCTGCGCAGCCCGCGGCGGCGCCCGAGGCTGTAGCGGCGGCCAAGGCCGTCCCGGCCAAGGGCACGACGCCTGGCTTGGCGATGGCCGTCAGCGGCGACTGGACCGAACTCCCCAGCGGCGACCACTGGTACAAGTTCAACTACATTGCCGATACCGGCCCGAAGCACGACCAGGATCCGCCGAAGATTGAGATCCTGCTGAACGTCGACAAGCCGGTGGACAATGCCCGATTCACCGTGTGGACGCAGGAAGAGGTGGATAAGCTCATCGCCGAGGGCGAGGACATCCTGGGCGAGGACGAATCCAAGGGCACCTGCGTCGGCTGTGGCAGTGATAATGAGGACTTGAAGGGCGACTACTCGTGGAGCGGCAGCTTCTTGAAGAGCGGCACCTACTACGTGCGTGTCGAGCACACGCCGTGCCGCTGCCAGCCGGCATACTACCAACTCCAGGTGACTGGAAAGAGTGTGTCGTTCTAGCTGACGCAAGGTGGGCTGGATTGCAGGCCGCCGCCGAGCCGGCATAGCGCCGATAAGGCGGCGGCCTCAATCAGCAGTCTGCCAGCCAATGGGACAAGGCAACCGCCCAACCAAGCGAGGGTCTTGTCCCATCTTCTTGAGGTGCGTCATGAGCCAGGGTCTGAATTGCCGTATCCTCGTCAAACAGCATCTCTCCGACCGATGGGCCGAGTGGTTCGGCGGGTTGCATGTGCAGAATCTGCCGACGGGCGAAGCGCTTCTCTTCGGCACCGTGCCCGACCACGCCGCCCTCTATGGCGTCCTCACCCACATGCGTGACCTCGACGTGCAGATTCTCTCCGTCGACGCCATCCCGGTCGATCTCCCCGAACCGCATGCCGATCTTCCCGCCGCCACTGCGGGCCGGTGAATTCCGGCGCCGGCCTGCACGGTAGCCTCCTGCGTCCTCTACCCAACCTGCCCGTATTGCCGATCGCCTGCTACCCGATCGGTGGATGTCGCGCGCCTGCCCGGCGTGGCATATTGGAACCGGACAGTGGGAAAGCGTGGCGGCCGGCCCGGCGCAGCGTAGCGTGTGGGCCGGCCACCCAAACCAACAGGGAGCAACTATGTCTGACATCCTCAAATCCGTTTCCGAAGCAATGGCAGGGCTGGCCGAAAGTGCCGGCCAGAGCGTCGTGCGCGTCGAGGGGCGCAACCGGCTGCCGGCCAGCGGCGTGGTCTACGCGGCGGACGGCATCATCGTCACCTCGCACCATGTGGTCGAGCGCGACGACAAGCTGCGCGTCGGCCTGCCGACCGGCGAAACCGTCGATGCCGAACTGGTGGGTCGCGACCCCGGCACCGACCTGGCCGTCTTGCGCGTCGCCGCAACGGGCCTTATCCCGGCGGCGTGGGTCGATGCCGGCGACCTGCGCGTGGGCAATCTCATCCTGGCGCTGGGCCGGCCGGGGCAGAGCGTGCAGGCGACGCTGGGCATCGTCAGCGCGCTGGGCGGTGCGTGGCGCACGGGCGGCGGCGGCGAGATCGATCGCTACCTCCAGACCGACGTCGTCATGTATCCCGGCTTCTCCGGCGGGCCGCTGACCACGGCGGACGGCCGCTTCGGCGGCATCAACTCGTCGGCGCTGGCGCGCGGCGTGAGCGTGACCATCCCTGCCGCCACGGTGGCGCGCGTCGCCGGTACGATCCTGGCGCACGGGCGCATGCCGCGCGGCTATCTGGGCGTAGGCATCCAGCCCGTGCGGCTCGACGCCGCTTTGCAGGAACAACTCGGCCAGGCGACCGGTCTCATGCTCATGTCGGTCGAGGCGGGCGGGCCGGCGGCAGAGGGCGGCCTGCTTCAGGGCGACGTGGTCGTGACGCTGGATGGCGAAGCGGTGCGCCAGTTGGACGACTTGCAGGCGCTGCTGACCGGCGATCGCGTCGGCCGGCGCGTGGCGGTGCGCTATGTGCGTGCCGGCGCCGTGCAGGAAGCGGCCGTCACCGTGGGGCAGAAGTGAGCGGGTGATGGCCACGATCCTTGCCGACCTGAGCAGCGCGCTGGCCGACGTCAGCGACGGCGTCACCCGCAGCCTGGTGCAGGTGCGCAGCAGCGAGCGCAGCGGCGGCGCCGGCACCATCTGGCACGCCGACGGGCTGATCGTGACGAATGCCCACGTGGTGAGCGACAGCGGCTCGCGGCGCAGCGCGCCGCGCCGCATCAGCCGCGGGGCGATCTCGGTCATCCTGCCCGACGGTCGCGAACTGCCGGCGCAAGTACTGGCCGAAGATGCCGAGCATGACCTGGCCGCGCTGCGCGTCGACGCGCACGACCTGCCCGCGGTGACGCTGGGCGACTCGCGGCGCTTGCAGGCGGGCGATCTCGTCGTGGCGCTGGGCTTTCCGTGGGGTGTCACCGGCGGCGCCACGACCGGCGTCGTCATCGGCACGGGCGATGCACTGCCCGAACTCGCCGGCAGCCAACGCGAGTGGATCGCTGCCAGCCTGCACCTGCGCCCCGGCCACTCGGGCGGCCCCATGGTCGACGCGCACGGCCGCCTCGTCGGCATCAACACGATGATGAACGGCCCGGATGTGGGCATCGCCGTGCCGGTGCATGTCGCGGTGGCGTTCTTGAAGCAGGTGTTTGGTGACAAGATGACCTGATGACAAGGTGAGGGGGTGAGGGGGTGACAAGGTGAGGGGGTGAGGGGGTGACGGAGTTGTGGGGTGTTGAGGTGTTGGGGTCGTGGGGTCAACACCCTGCATCTCCCCAATACCCCAACACCACAATACCTCAATACCTCAACACCCCAACACCTCACCCCCTCATCCTGTCACCTTGTCATCCTCTCATCACCTCATCCCCCCCTACCTCGCAATCCCCGGCAGATAGAGGCGCTCGCCGATGAAGACGTTGATCGTCGCCGTGCCGCTCTGGCCGTTGGCGTCGGTCGCCGTCAGCGTGATGGTGTGCTGTCCGGGCTGCAAGGTGTTGACCGGCAGCGATGGCCCGACTCCCAGCGCGCCCTGGCGGTTGCTCGACCAGGCGAGTTGGCCGTCCGGGACACGGCCATCCTCCATGTCGACGCCGCTGCCGCTGAAGATGACCAGGTTGCCCGGCGAGTAGGCGCCGCCATTTTCCGGGTTGACGATGACGGCGTAGGGCGCCTGGTTGGGGATGCTCACCGGCGCCGACTCGCCGGTGCCGATGTTCACCCCATCCGTTGCCACGACGCGGAAGCGCGCCGTGGGGCCGCCGGCGAAGGCGTTGACGTCCACCACGTAGCTCGTCGTCGTGAGATCGCTGGCGACCAGGTCCCACGTCGCGCCGTCGTTGTACGAGTAGAGTACCGAGTAGCTCAGCGTGCCGCCGTCGGCGTCGCTGCCCGTCCACGTGAGCGTCTGCTGCGTGCCGGCCGGCCACGTTGCCGGCGACGCCGGGTTGGTGACCGTCACCACCGGCGCGTGGGCGCTGACCGCGCGGCTGTCGAGCACCGTGCTCCCCTGCACCAGCGCGATGGACGTGGCGCCGTCCACCCACGGGATGATGAGCGACAGGTCGGCCTGCGGCGAGTCGGCCGACGGGAAGGGGGGCGTGTCGTGCCCGACCTCGCCGTGACCGTCGTATTCGCTCTCGAAGCTGACGCCGAACTCCTCGCTGGAGAGCACCGTGGCGCCGTTGCGCAACTGCACGGCATAGCCCGTGCCCGGCAGCGGGTAGGCGATGCCGCCGTCGACCTTGTGCATGGCGTTGAGCGTGCCGGCCTTGGCCGGGCTGGTGGCCGGGTTGAAGATGGTCAGGTCCACGACGAGCGACTGGCTGGCGCCGGTCACCTGCATGTTCTCCGCGCCCAGGCGCACCAGCGTGCCGTCCGCGCCGGCGGCATCGGCTGCCGCCGCCAGGTCGATCTTGCCGGACATGTAGTTCCACGTGTAGGGCGAAATCCACCCCTCGCGCGAGCCGCCGGAGGGGCAGTAGCTCAGCACATCGTGCGTGTTGTTCGGGTTGTAGATCTTGCCCGTCAGCGGGTTGAAGCCGAACTCCTGAATGCTCGACGAGCCGTACGGGAAGGCCGAACTGCTGTCGTTGGAGCCACAGGCATCGGCCGTGTTGGTGTGCTTCAGGTCGTAGTCGTGGAACAACTCGTGCACCATGATGTAGCTGCCGGCGCCCGGCGTGTCGGTCGTCGTGCCGGGCGCGTCCGTGCCGATGCCGACGACGCCCAGCCCGCCGGCGTGCGGGTAGACGGGCATGTCGGCGTGGCCGCAGGGATAGCCGGCATTCGGCACCCAGCCGTAGACATGGTCCGCCCCCAGGAAGTCGCTGCCGAACATCCAACTCAGCGCGTTCTGCAAGATCCACAGGCTGTTGAGTTGCTGGATCAGCGCGTGCTGGTTGTCGCCGCCGGTCGTGCTGCTGCACGGCGTCAGCGAGGCAGTCCAGTCCAGGTAGCCGCTGCGGATCGAGTAGTCGATGCCGTTGTTGCGGATGGGCATCAACTGTTCCATGTAGTCGGCGGCGCCGCCGTTGACCGCCCAGCCGCCGGCGTTCTGCGTGCCGGCGTACCCTGACGGGTGGTAGCGCAGTCGCTGGCCGACGATCTTGAGCGTGTCGCGCTTGCGGAAGGTCAGGCTGATCGTCCCCGATGCCGGATAGCGGTTGTTGCCCTCGTTGGACTCGCTGATGGTGTTGGCAGGGTCGACCTCGGCATAGAAGGAGACGGCGATGTCGTTGTTGAAGTTGACGTTGAAGTAGATCTCGGCTGCGTCGCGCACGCCGCGGTTGATGGATGTGGTCGCCTTGCCCGTGGCGTTGGCGATGTACTCCACGCCGTTGGCGAAGATGTGCAGGCGCACCGGCACGCCGGAGAGGCTGCTCGACAGCAGGCTCTGGTTGCGCAGATAGATGCGCGCGGTAGCGTCCTTCTTGTTGACCAACGGCAGTGAGTTGTCGGCGCAGGTGGTGAGACCCTGGCTCGTATCGAAGCACTGGATGCCCTGCGTGAACTCGATGCCGAAGATCGACAGGTCGGGCTGCAGGACCGACGGGATCAGCGCCACATTGGCCGGGAAGTAGGGCATGGCGACGATGGGCGCGACTGCGATCGGCGTGGGCGTCGGCGTGAAGGTCGGCGTGGGCGAGGGCGTCACCACGGGCGTGACCGGCGCCGGGTTGTAGGTGAAGTAGAGGTCGTCGATGGATTCGCTCAGCAGCGTCTTGCCGTAGTCGAGCGTCACCGTGGCGATCTGCCCGCTCGGATCGTAGAGGCCGATGAACTCGGTGTAGCTTTCGGGCACGGGGCGGTTGCTCACGCGGCAGATGAGATTGCCCGCCGCGTCGTAGGCGCTGAGCACGCCCGTCAGCCCGGCCGTCTCGCCGTTGCCCATGAACATGCCCACATGGCTCTTGCGCGCCGTGAAGTGGAAGGTGAGCGGCACGCCGTCGCTCGTGTTGGGTGAGACCGCGTTGTTCGCCGCCACGTTGGGCTTGGAGAGCGCCTTGGTCGGGTCGCTGGCGCGGTCGGCGTAGATGATGGCGCGTGTCACCGAGGTGTCCTCGAACTTCACGCCGAAGCCCGGCTCGTAGTGGTTGCCGATGACCGCAGCGTCGGGCAGGTCGTCGAAGGTAATCTTGGCGGGCGACGGGATCTCGCGCGGGCTGAAGAGTTCGCGGCAGGCGGCCTGCGGCGGCACCGGCGTGTTCGTCGGCGTTGGATCCTGGCTGCCGATGACCGGGATCAGCGGCGTGGCTGCGCTGGCCAGCTTGTCCGTGCCGGCGAAGAGGCAGCGCACGAACTTGATCGCCGGCGAAGACGAGTAAACATAGGTCTGGAAGGTGCCATCTTTCAGCACCGTCGCCAGGCCTTGCTGGGGCAGCGGAATCACGCTGCCGTCGCCGGCATAGGCCACGGCCAGCACCACCGGCGGCACGCGCGAATCATAGAAGTCACCCAGATTGGTGAGCGTTCCCTCCACGCCGATTTCGTTGAAGTCACGCGCCGTGCAGCGAATCTCCGGCTTTTGCAGGACGCGCGCCTCCACGCGCACGCCGCCCAGGATGTTGGCTTCCTGGTGCTTGTCGCGCGCGTCCAGGTCGCTGGTCAGGATCTTGAGGCTCGACGCCTGCACGTCCACGCCAAAGATGCTGCCGACGACCGCCGTCCCCACCGGCTTGATGGTGATGGGGATGTCGCGCACCTCGCCCGGCGCCAGGTCGACGCCGAAGTTGCCGCCATTGACGTCCACCAGCCAACTGGCCGGGATCTCGTCCTTGAAGCTGAGGTTGAAGTACTTGCGGTTGACCAGGTCGTCGTTGTGCAGGCGGATGAAGTTCGTGTAGGTCGGGTCGCCGCTGCTCGTCGCTTCGAAGTAGCCGATGTTCTCCTGCTCGCGGTCGCCGTTCTGATTGCCCAGCACCAGCTCGCCCGGCACGGGGTCGATCTTGACGCGCACGCAGGTGTGGAAGGCGAAGACGCCCGCCGCGATTTGTTCCGGCGTGAGCGCGATGTTGGGCGTCCACTCCACGTAGACGTCGACGTAGGTGCCCGGTGCGATGCTGGCCAGGCCGGGGAATGACGTGCTGTCCACGGAACCGAGCGACGCCCAGCCGCTGGCGCCGGCAATGCCCAGCCCTGGTGGGTCCGTCACCTCGAAGGAGACCTTGACGTTGGTCGCGGTCTGGTTCCCGACATTGCGCACGCGTGCATAGAGGCGATTGACGAGACCCACGGCCGGGTCATCGCCGTTGCCGCGCGGGACGATATCGCCCGCCAGGCTGGCCCACGTGCCATAACGGAAGGTGCCGTAGCCGTTGACCGGGCTGTCGACCCAGATGTCGGTCGTCTCCCACGTGTTGCCGGGCGGCGACGTCCACGGATAGATCATCACGTCGGGCTGGTTGGCGTTCTTGTTGTAGCGGATGGTGAGACAGTAGTTGTCGACGTCCGGCTGCTGCGTGATGACCACCACAATACCGTCGGCGCCGCTGTCGAAGGTGTCGCCCGCCTTCCACAGCACGTTACGATTGCCGCCCTTGCCCTTGACCTGCACCCAGGGGTCGGATCCCTCGGAGACGCGCTCGATGAGCACGCCTTCGTCGGGGATGCCGTTGAAGTCGGCGTTGAGGTCGTCGCCCAGGATCTTGCGGCGCACGCTGAGCATGTAGTAGAGGCTGCCGGTGATCGAGACCTTGACCGCCTGCGGGTTGGGTTGACCCGTCGGGTCGTACTCCATGGCCCACAGGCAGACCGTGGCGCCGCCGTCGGTGTTGCTTACCTCGACGTACTTGCTCGGCGGCAGCCAGCCGGGGAAGGCCATGTCGTCGAGCTTTTCGAAGACGCCCGTCTGCCCCGGATAGTTGGAGTCCATCAACTCGAACTCGTTGTTGTAGTTGCTGGGGTGGGCGGGGCCGGCCTGCTGGAAGGCGTGGCCGAACTCGTGACCCATGCGGCCGTAGAGTTCCGTCGTCGTCTCCGTCGGGTTTTCGGACATGATGACGCAGCCCACGTACTTGGTGGCGCCGCCCGGCCCCATCTTCAGGGTGCACTTGTCGGCCTGGCCGCGGTGAAATTGCGTGTTGCTCGTCTCGGCCATGAGCACAAAGACCGTGTCGACGTTGGTCCAGTCGAGCCCGGCGGGCGCGTTGTCGATGGCGTCGTTGAGCACCTTGAGAAACTTGTCGCCGCAGGAGAGATCGCCCAGCGGCCGGATGGCCGGGTCCGGCTCGCACGGCGGGCTATCGTCGATGTACTCGCTGCGATTCTTGGGGAGTTGGTAGAGATCGCTGACGACCGAGACGACATTGATCTTGCCGTACGAGGTCTTCTGCCACAGGTCGTCCATGGAGGTGATGAGATTCTGCACCTGCGCCTGGCTGAAGCGGCTGGTGTTGGCGTAGTCCTTGAAGTAGACGCGCAGCACCATCGCCTTCTTCGACCCCAGCACGGGCGCATCGACCGCCGCCGGGCTAACCTGACCGCTGTTGGCCGCCAGCCACTGGTCGAGACCGGCGACCGGCGCGTCCGGCGCGCCGCCGCCAAAGTCGATCACCACGGGCGTGCTCTCGCCCGTCTGCGCGTGCCAGTGAAAGCCCAGGGCATGGGCGGCTTCCTCTAGTTGCGCTGCGCCCATGCGATAGGGCGAGCGCGCGCCGGCCGCGCCTGGTACAGGCCGCCAGCCAAAGTACACGAAAGTCGCGATGACCGCCAGCAGGGCGCCGCCTGCCAGCCATCCGCGCCGATTCAACATAGCTTGCATGGTTCCTCCTCCTCAGACAATCATCAACCACTACACACAGCAAGACATGTGCCTGCTTGCAGGCAAAGTCATGGCGATGAAGCGACGGTGAACAATACGGGGACGATTCGACACAGCCGGCGGCGAGGTGAGGGGCGTGGTGTGGGGAGGCCGCCGGCAAAGGCGACGTAGAGTCTAGCACACGACTCCGCGCCTGCCAATCGACTTTTTCGCCCGGTTCGCCCGACAAAACTGGCGACGTAGACTCCGGCGTTTTCAATAATAAGGTGGATGGCGCCGCGCGACGATGGGGTGACCTACACCGGTGCTGTGAACTGGGTCACACCGGCGCGGGGGGTGAGCAGCGCGCTGTGGTTGATTTTATGGCGGGTGACTGGCAGCTTCGTTTAGCTGAAGACCACGGCCGCAATGACGCCGAGCACGAAGATGTGCATGGTCTGATCGACGACGATGCGCACAAAGTCGCTCTGCGTCTGGTTGACCACGCGTCCCCAGATCTCGGCCAGGTTGAAGCCGTCGATCACCCAGTGGGTGAAGATGGTCACGGAGAAGAGAAGGCCAAGCTGGGTGATGGTCGCCGTCTGGCCGCTGCCAAACCAGGCAAATATGAGCATGATCACAGTGTAGACGATGCAGTGAATGACGCACTGGGAACTCCACCACCGGCCGCGCTTGTCACGCGCCATCCAGTCGTTTTGGAACATCCAGTCGCCTACAAAGTGGCCGATCAGCAGCCACGAGAATATTGTCATGTACGCCATCGTTTCCGGTCATGGCGCACGTCATGGTGCGCTGACCGTCTGTTGAGATGCAAAATTGTCATCCTATGTGATAGACGTTGAGCGGTATCAATTTGATACGTTCTCTGCGAATGGTTGCACATCCATTCACATTGAACCATAATCCAGGGTGTATGCAAACGGGCAAATTGTCTGCATTTTACCGCGCACTTTTGATGTGCGATTCTTCACAGCGCGCCAAGATCGTACTTCACTGCCGATTTTCGCGCGTTCACCTATAGTAAGGGAGGTCGCGATGCAGGACAAAGCTACGGCACGGAGAATCATGTTGCTGCAGGGTATGCCGTTGTTTGCCGGCCTTCCGGAAAAAGATCTCGAAACGATCGTGCTCGATCTGCGTCTTAAAGAGTACGGCCGAGATGAGGTGATCTTTCGCCAGGGCGACGAAAGCCGCGAAGTCTGTTTCGTTCTGAAGGGCAAGGTGCGGATCTTTACGACCAGCCCCTCGGGCAACGAGACGTCGATCGCGATATTCAGCACCAACGATGTGATCGGCGAACTGGCGGCCGTCGATCACGCGCCGCGTTCGGCCACGGCCAAGGCTATCAGCGCCGTCTCGCTGCTGAGCATGTCGCACGAGCGCTTTGTCTACCATCTGGAGACGCTGCCGCGCTTTGCCATGGCCTTCATTCGCCTGCTGTCGGGTAAGGTGCGCTGGACGGCTGCCTATGCCGAATCGATCGCTCAGTTTGACGCTGCCGGCCGATTGTTGCACATTATCTTGCTCAACAACGATCAGTACGGCCGCGAACTTGAGGCAGGCAAGCGCTACGTCGTCGATCTGGGGCTCAACCAGACCGACCTGGCCAGCATGATCGGCGCCCGGCGCGAATGGGTCAACCGCATCCTGAGCGACTGGAAACGCCGCGACCTGCTGGAATTCAACAACGGCGAGATTACCATCCTGGATCTGCCGCGTGTTGTCGCCGAACGCGATAGTCGCATCGAAGCCAATCGTAGTGATACGGGCTGGTAAGTAGCGAGGCAAGCTGCATGGCTGGGCTGCCTCGCACGTAAAGAGAGGAGAACAGCTTATGCAGCGGAGAATCAACTTTCGGTTTCTGGCACTCGCCCTCACAGTCGCCGCCCTGGCCGTGACATGGGCAGTGGGTACTGCCGGACCACTCTACGCACAGGACACCACGCCCGAAGCCGGCGCCGCCGCCACCACCGCGACAGACGTGCAGACCTTGCGCATCCCGCCGGCACAGGACACGACCATCGACAACTACTTCCCCAAGACCCCGGCCGGCACGGCGCCGGTCCTGCTCGTTTCCTACGACGTGGACAGCACCGCGCAGCCGGTCCGCGAGCGCGCTGCACTGATTCAGTTCGACCTGTCAGCCATCCCCGAAGGCTCCACGGTGACACGGGCGGAGCTGGGGCTCTACCAGCGCGCCTCCATCCAGCCGCAGGCCATGGACCTGGCCATACGCCAGGTCATCGCGCCATGGAGCAACGCCACCACCTGGGAGACGCGCCCGGGCGCAATCACCCTGAGTATCCCGCTGTGGCCCATGGCCAAGAGCGACGGCGCCTACATCACCGTCGAGGTCACCTCGCTGGTCGATGCGTGGGTCAACGCGCCGGTGAATACGCCCAACTACGGTATCGAACTCACCACGGCCGATCGCGGCGACCGCGTCGACTTCGACAGCGTCGAGGGTCGCTTCAAGCCCTATCTCGCCGTCGAGTTCAGCCTGCCGCCCATCCGCGTCTGCGTTGATCATAGCGAGTTCTGCGAGCCTGCCGGCGGGGCGACGGTCGTCAATCTCACCCAGGGCGGGCAGGAGTACAAGACCGACATCAACGGCCTGGTGCTGGACGACGGCGCCATCCGCCTGGGCGATTCGCTCTTCGCAAGCGTGTTCGCCGAGCCGATTCGACCCGGTCTGAACCAGTACTGCGTCACGCGCCGTGCGGTCGCCGTCGTGGCGTCCAACTTCGTCCCCTCCGACCCGGGCACGGAGCTGCGCCTGCCGGTCGATTGCATGACGACGGTCGCGTTGCAGGACCTGGTCGTCAGCAGCCAATCCTACGTCGAGGATGACCCGGCGCGGGTAGAATCGCTGCGCGCCGACATCATCCGCGCGTCGGAATATCTCTATGACTTCACGGAAGGGCGCTTTGCCCTGGGCACCGTGCGCGTGCGTCAGAACGGCGAGGGCTGGGACGCGCTCGGCACGACCAACATGCGCCTCTACACCAGCAACACCCTCCACCCCAACGCCAACATTGGCGGCATCGTCACCGGCGAGACGCCCGACATTGCGCCCACCGTGGCCATCAGCTATACGCCGGGCTATGTCTCCATGGGCTCCTACTGGAATCGTTTTGGCACGCCGCCCAACCAGGTGAACATCTACCAGGGCAGCGTCGT
>ERZ795053.5593-NODE-5593-length-12903-cov-3.990193_pt1 | contig 12903 bp, 8 predicted proteins | sample MGYA00375137_ERZ795053 | MGnify/ENA primary metagenome ERZ795053 (study PRJEB30182, sample SAMN05720284) | activated sludge metagenome | isolation source: Anaerobic digester | place: Hong Kong | collected 2014-12-17 ... | reverse complement strand
CTTCCAGCCGGGCAGTGAACTCGGAAAGAGGAACGGGTTGAATGTGCATGCGTGTGTGAAGCGCGGCTGCAGTCATGCCGCAAAACAGGCAGGCCGAAGCGACGAGCCCGCGCCAGAGCCTTGTGTGATGCTGCATGCGCAACGCCACAAGGGCCGGCACGAGAGTGGAAACGGCAAGTACCAAAAGGGATGGTTCCGACGGCGCCAGGTAGTAGAGAGCAATTCCGGTGCCCAGAATTACGGGAATGAAATTGAAATAGCTTCCAAGTGCCTCCTCATCTGCGAGAAGGCGTGCGAGGGTTGAGACGACCGCATCACGATACAATCCGGCACGAATTGCAACGCGGCCCGGATAACCTGGGCCCGTTGCCAACCCGAACACGGCGGAGGGCTTTTCGTTCACCGGTTCGATACGGAATTCGTCCGGTGTTTGTTCGTAGTGCGCGAGCGCATCTTCCTGATCTGATTGGAGCGCGCTGCGAAGCGAGGGAAGATCGGGTACGGCACGATCTGCCATGCTCCCAATTGGGGTACGCGGATATTCTTCTTTGGCAGTAGGTGCTACCGCCCAAAGTTCCGTTTTCGCAGTGTGGTCATTATCCGGCCTTGGAGAACCGGAACTGCGCCCAAATCGCTGAAAGAAACTCGCCATTGCCACACTGCGGCCCTTCAGGACGCAACTCGTCTGCTTCGGCCGCATAACCTTTTGCAACCGGGTTGAGATCGTGTGGGTTTGAACGCACCAACCGGAAATGCCGGATCAAGGGCAATTGCGGGGGTACGCCGCAACGGCAAGGGGTAGGGCGCTATCGCGGGTAATGCGCCGTCTCCCCTTGTGTACGGTGACGATCATGCTACATCACCGCGCAAATGAATTACAACCGCGCCCGCAGAGCAGCCGCACCACTCGTGCGGAAAGTGCCGGGCCGATGGAAGGTTTCCCCATGAGCGATATCAGCAACAGCGGCAAGGTGGTAACGCGCTTTGCACCGTCACCCACCGGTTTTCTGCACATCGGCGGCGCCCGTACAGCTTTGTTCAACTGGCTCTTCGCCAAGGCCAACCAGGGCGAGATGCTGCTACGCATCGAGGATACGGATCGCGAGCGCTCGACCCAGGAAGCCGTGGACGCGATACTTGATGGGCTGACTTGGCTTGGACTCGACTGGTCGGGTGAACCGGTCTCGCAGTTCGAGAGAGCCGCCCGTCATCGCGAGATTGCAGAACAGCTCGTCGCGCTGGACGCCGCCTATTATTGCTATTGCACGCCGGAAGAACTTTCGGAGATGCGCGAAAAGGCGAAAGCCGAGGGTAGGCCACCCCGCTACGATGGCACTTGGCGCGACCGCTCGCCCTCCGAGGCACCCGATGGGGTAAAGCCCGTGATCCGTCTCAAGGCTCCACTCGAGGGCGAAACCGTGGTCGACGACAAGGTTCAGGGTGTTGTCCGGTTTCCGAACAAGGACCTCGATGATTTCATCATCCTGCGTTCGGACGGCACTCCAACCTACATGCTTGCGGTAGTCGTGGATGATCACGACATGGGTGTAACGCACATCATCCGTGGCGACGACCACCTGACAAACGCCGGCAGGCAGACGCTGATCTACAAGGCGCTCGGCTGGAATGTGCCGGTAATGGCGCACATCCCGCTCATTCATGGTCCAGACGGCGCCAAGCTCTCCAAGCGTCACGGGGCGCTCGGTGTGGAAGCCTATCGCGCTATGGGATACCTGCCGGAAGCGCTGCGGAACTATCTTGTACGCCTCGGCTGGGCGCATGGCGACGATGAGATCATGTCCACGCAGGAGATGGTGAACTGGTTCGGTTTCGATGGTATGAACAAGGCTGCCGCCCGGTTTGACTTCAAGAAACTCGAGGCCTTGAACGGGCACTACATCAGGGAGGCGGACGACGCCTATCTCGCAGACCGCGTCGCCGAAATCCTGGGTGAGATCGATCTCGACACGCCCCTGGGTAAGACGCTGGAACCGCAGAAGCGAGACAAGCTGGTAGAAGCGATGCCAGGCCTAAAGGAGCGTGCCAAGACTCTTGTCGAACTGATAGACAGCGCCGCCTACCTCTACGTATCCGTTCCGCTGCAGATGGAGGAGAAGGCCGAGGCAATCCTCGCTGATGGAGGTCGGGAGGTGCTGGCGGGTCTCATTCCCGATCTGGAAGCCATTTCTGAATGGACCGTGGAATCGACGGATGCGGCAGTTAGAGCCTATTCTGAGAAAAGCGGCCTCAAGCTCGGCAAGGTGGCCCAGCCGCTTCGCTGCGCACTGACGGGCCGCACGACTTCACCCGGTGTGTTCGATGTCCTGGCGGTGCTCGGCAAGGAAGAAAGCCTCGCACGCCTCAAGGCTCAGGTTTGACCTTTTAAATGGTTTGAATTCACAGGCAGGGCCCGTCGGCGCAAATATTTCGCGTCTACGGCCCGACCTTGCAGGCGCATTACTGTACAGAACAATACGGTTCTACTTCTGTGTATGGTGTGTCCACTTGTCTCGTAATGGTAAATGGGCTAGGAAACACGCACTGCAACAGAGTTATTTTGCAGCGCACCATCCGCGACCTTTGGGGTTGATATATTGGCATTCGCGCGAATGACCAACCTGCCTGGTGAAGGCGGGTATGTGGGCGGGCTGCATGAATTCGAACAAGAGGAGCGCTAATATGACGGACGGGAATGCAACGCTGAAAGTTGGCGACGACAGCTGGGAGTTCGGCATCCGCTCGGGTACCCATGGTCCCGATGTTGTGAACATCAGTTCGCTCTACAAGGATACCGGGATGTTCACCTACGACCCGGGCTTCACCTCCACGGCATCCTGCGAAAGCTCGATCACATTCATCGATGGTGAACAGGGAATTCTGCTTCATCGCGGTTACCCGATAGAGCAGCTTGCAGAACACGGCGACTTCATCGAGACCTGCTACCTGCTGCTTTACGGCGAGTTGCCGACCAAGGCTCAGAACGAGGATTTCCACAATCGCATCACGTACCACACCATGGTGCATGAACAGATTCACCGCTTCTTTACGGGCTTCCGCCGCGACGCACACCCAATGGCTGTCATGACCGGCGTGATCGGCGCTCTGTCGGCGTTCTACCACGACTCCACCGACATCTCCGATCCGCATCAGCGCATGGTTGCCTCGCTGCGCATGGTCGCAAAGATTCCGACCATTGCTGCAATGGCTTTCAAGTATCACATCGGCCAGCCCTTCGTGTATCCCAGGAACGATCTCGACTACGCTTCTAACTTCCTGCACATGTGCTTCTCCGTGCCGTGCGAAAAATATGAGGTGAACCCGGTTCTCGCCAGGGCCATGGACCGCATCTTCATCCTTCATGCAGACCACGAACAGAATGCATCGACGTCGACCGTGCGGCTCGCCGGTTCGTCGGGAGCCAACCCGTTTGCATGTATTGCTGCGGGTATCGCTTGCCTGTGGGGACCGGCCCATGGCGGCGCGAACGAAGCTGCCCTCAACATGCTTTCCGAGATCGGATCGGTCGACCGTATTCCCGAGTACATCGAACGCGCCAAGGACAAGGACGACCCGTTCCGGCTCATGGGCTTTGGTCACCGCGTCTACAAGAACTATGACCCGCGTGCCAAGATCATGCAGAAGACCTGCCACGAGGTCCTCAAGGAAGTTGGCGACGAAAACGATCCGCTGCTGCAGGTCGCGATGGAACTGGAACGCATTGCGCTGTCCGATGAGTACTTCATCGAGAAGAAGCTCTATCCGAACATCGACTTCTATTCGGGCATCACGCTGAAGGCGATGGGTTTCCCGACCAACATGTTCACCGTGCTGTTTGCTCTCGCACGTACGGTTGGCTGGATTTCCCAGTGGAAGGAAATGATCGAAGACCCGCATCAGCGCATCGGCCGTCCCCGCCAGCTCTACACTGGGGCTGCGCAGCGCGATTACATTGCGGTCGAAGATCGCTAGTAACTTCGACATCCATGACGAAGAAAAAGGCGCGGGCTTTCAAAGCCCGCGCCTTTTTTGATTAGTGATTTCCGTATTGAGCTTCCGAACCACCGAAGCTATCAGCGCTCCGCGCTCAGTTCATCGAGCAGTCGGCGCATTTCATCATCCGCGCTTTCTGGCGAAACGGAAACGTCCGGGGCCGCAGAAGCAACCTCGTTGGTGCTATCCGTTGCGGTTTCTCCGGCATCAAGCCCCAATGCGTCATGAAGGCTATCAGCAAGGCTACCTCCCAGATCCACGCCATCATCATCTGCGGTATCTGCAGCAGGCTCGGGAGAAGCTGAAGCAAACTCCGCAAGCGAGGCCCGGACTTCCGAACTGGTATCGCTCACCGTCTCTTCGGACAGAACCTCCGCTTCCGCGACCGGTTTATCCGAACTCGAAACGGTAGGTGCATTGGAAATGGAAGCCTGGGCGTCTTCGGTTCCAAGGTGCGCGACGGCTGCGGCTGCGGCAACGCCCGTGGCAACAGCGCCGGCTGCAACTGCGTCACCCGCACGGCTGGCGGTTGGCGCACTTGCCGGGGCCGGTTCGGTTGACCTTCCGGTGGAAACGCCCGGCGCGATTGGAGCAGTCCCGGTCTGAGAAACCGGATTGCTCTGAGCCGGCGCAGGGCTCGTTTCCACTGGCGTGCTGGCGTGTGCGGGCGTTTGTGGAGTAGCGTTTTGCGGTACAGGGTTCGCTGGTGCCGCAACCGGCGCGGCACGCACGATATTCGTTTCGACAACGATATCTGACGGCCCGCCGATCATGACCAGGTGCTCTACATTGTCACGCCGTACCAGCACGAGACGCCGCTTGTCATCGACGACGGCAGCATCGGTTACCGAAAGGCGTGGCTGGCGGCCTTTGGAGAAACGCGTTTGCCCGCCACCGAAGATCTTCCGGAACAGCCAGAAAAGCAGCAGTAGCGCGACGACGAGCGCCACGAAAATGAGGGTGAGTTGCAATCCCATATTGCCGGAATTGCCGAGCATTTCTTGTAGCCAGGCCATTCAGACGTCTCCTTGTCTGCTTACCGGAAATCAATTCCGCTATTGGCTTCAGGTTCCCGGCCACTATAGGACGCACATTCTAGTTGGTGCAATCATGGCCTGTTGCACGAATAAAATTGGCATCGTTGCGTTAAGGAGTGATTAAACATCGGATTTGGCGATAATTCGCGATGCTGCGCACCTGAATGCGCCAAAGCCGCACAAAGTCTGGAACTTGAGGTTACTTCCAACGCCAATTCGAATATGTTCCAAATTAAACCTCAGTACAGGGATTCGCCGTGGTTTGGGTCAGGCTGGCGCGGCGTCAGTGTCAGGGCAGGGTTCGATTGAAAACGAAAGACGACGCGGATCAGGCGACCGCAGACAGGACCGCCTCGAAGGCGCTTGACAGAAACGCCGCGGCGCAACGGCTTGATCCGATTGTAAACCGGCATGGAAACAGTGCCGGGCCCTGGGGGCTGCTGCTTCTGGGCATTCTGGTGGTCGCCGCTGCCACGGTGCTGGTCTACACGGCCAGAAATGAAATCGGCCAGCCTGTATTGCTCGCTGTCATGGGAGCACTTGCCGGAATTGGTGCGTTTTTCCTGTTCGTCTTTTCACTTGGGTTCATTCAACTCTCTGCCAACCGTCGCAATGACGAGTTTTCGCAGAACCTTGTCAACGGAATGGATTCCGGAATTCTGGTTACCGACCGGGAAGGCAGCATCATTTATGCCAACCGGGCCTATGGCGACATAACGGGAGCGCAAAGCGAACTCGAGATTTCGGGCATAGAGAAGATATTTTCGCGCAACACGCAGGCGGCGGAGGCTGTTTACCGCTTAAGCGCCCGGGCGCACGAAGGCGTGCCGACATCCGAGGAAATCCGTATTCCAGACGGATTTGTGCCCGGACAGAGCGGCGCGCGCTGGTTTAGGCTGCGTGCGCGAGCCATGTCGCATCCTTCTTACAAGGACGGGCTTACGGTATGGCAAATCCTTGATGTCACAAACGACCGCCAGGCTCAGGAAATTGCCTTCAGGGAACTTCAGAACGCGATCAATTATCTCGACCACGCGCCGGCCGGTTTCTTCTCAAGCAGTGAAAATGGGGAGGTCGTCTATCTCAACGCCACTCTTGCCGACTGGATCGGCGTCGACCTTGCCTTGTTCGAGCAGGGCAGCCTGAAGCTCTCCGATTTTCTCGGGCCTCAGGGCACAACTCTTGTTTCGGCCGTCAAACCGGAAGAAAACGAACCCAAGACCGCGGTCATCGATGTCGATTTCACGCCGTCGTCGGGGCACAGCTTCCCGGTCAGGCTCTATCACAAGGTTTCCCCATCCTCGGATGGTTCGCCCGGTACGTCGAGAACGCTAGTCATCAACCGTCTTGGCAAGGAGGAAACCGATAGCGCGCTCCTCGATGCGGAACTTCGCTTCACGCGGTTTTTCAACAATACGCCGCTCGCAATTGCGTCGGTCTCGAGCGCCGGGGAGACAGTTCGCACAAATGCGCCCTTCATGCGCATGTTCGAGAAGTCTCTGGAGAAGCCTTCCAGCGCTAATGGGGTCACCCTTGAGAGCCTTGTTCAGCCCGAAGACAGGGAAACGATTGCAAATGCGCTCAAGGCAGTCCTGAACGGCGAAATGGAGGAGGCGAGGCCGGTTGAACTCGCCATGGCAGCCGACAGGACCAGATATGTCAGGTTTTTCCTCAGTCCGGTTGATGACGGCGTGGGCGACGATTCCCAGCGTGAGGGCGAAAACGAGCGTGTCATAGTCTATGCGCTGGAGACGACCGAACAGCGCGCGCTCGAGGACCAGTTTGCCAAGGGGCAGAAGATGCAGGCGGTTGGCCAGCTTGCCGGTGGTGTGGCCCATGACTTCAACAATGTCTTGACTGCAATAATCGGATTCTCCGATCTGCTTCTGGCCAATCACCGTCCGTCGGATCCGTCGTTCCAGGACATCATGAACATCAAGGAGAATGCAAATCGCGCTGCCAGCCTTGTGCGCCAGCTGCTTGCATTCTCGCGCCGGCAGACGCTCCGCCCGCAGGTTCTTCAACTGGGCGAAGTGCTTTCCGACCTCCGCATGCTTCTCGACCGGCTGCTAGGTGAAAAGGTAACGCTTTCTGTAACGCATGGTCGCGACCTGTGGCCCGTAAAGGCAGACCTTTCACAGCTCGAACAGGTAATCGTCAATCTGGCCGTGAATGCCAGGGATGCCATGCCCGATGGCGGCAAGCTTACAGTCACGACATCCAACCTTCAGGCAGACGGTGTCGCCGCCTATGGCTATCAGGAAATGCCGAACGAGGATTTCGTGCTTCTCGAAGTCAAGGACGAGGGCACCGGCATGCCCAGGGAAGTCATCGAAAAGATATTCGAACCATTCTTCTCGACCAAGGAGGTTGGCAAGGGAACTGGCCTCGGCCTTTCGACCGTCTACGGTATCGTCAAGCAGACTGGCGGGTTCATCTATCCGGAATCGACCGTGGGAGAGGGAACAACCTTCCGCGTTTTCCTGCCGCGCCACATACCCGTGGAGAAGGAAGAGCCGGATGCTGCAGAAAGTGTGGTCAAGAAGGACGCCCCCCGCGATCTGACCGGAAGCGCGACGATTTTGCTCGTCGAGGACGAGGACGCTGTCCGGGCCTTTGGTTCCCGGGCGCTTGCGTCGCGCGGCTACGAGGTCCACGAGGCGGTTAGCGGCGTGGAGGCCCTCGAAATTCTTGAGGAATACGGCGACGAAATCGACCTGATCGTATCCGATGTGGTCATGCCCGAAATGGATGGACCGACGCTGCTCCGCGAAGTGCGCAAGAAGCATCCGGACCTGAAGTTCATTTTCGTTTCGGGTTATGCCGAGGAAGCGTTCGCAAAGAACCTCCCCGAAGAAGAGCGCGACCGCTTCGGTTTCCTCCCGAAGCCGTTCTCGCTCAAGCAACTCGCGACGACCGTGAAGGAAATGCTGGACAGCTGACGTGGCATTGCGGGCGCTGCCGCTGCCCGGCATGACCGTTGCCGCATTACTGGAAGTCTTTGCAGGCAAGGGGTTGGGGCAGAATCAGCGTCATCCGATTCGCGCAAAAGTGGATTTGCGAAGTGAAATTCACCCTTGTTGGGGCTCGACATCGCATCGCTTGCTCGAAAAATCACAGGCAATTCGCCCAAAACCGGACTTTTCCGGGCTTTTGAACACTTTTTGGTTTGTATTTGGCGCTTCAAAAGGCGAATTTACCGCCGTCTCTTGCAGAAACGACTGCATACATATTGGAGGACAATATCATGAACAAGAACGAGCTTATTGCAGCCGTGGCGGACTCCGCCGGCCTCACCAAAGCGCAGGCATCGGATGCAGTTGATGCGGTGCTCGACTCCATAACGAATTCGCTCAAGGGAGGCGACGATGTGCGCCTTCTCGGTTTCGGCAATTTCGTTGTCGCTGATCGCAAGGCCACCACGGCCCGCAATCCTCAGACCGGCGCCACCGTTGATGTGCCCGCAGCCAAGGTTCCGCGCTTCAAGCCGGGCAAGGCGCTCAAGGATGCCGTAAACGGCTGAACCGGTATCTCCCGGCATATGCCGGATGTTCACCGGAACTGAATGGGCCCGCTTCCTGCAATGCAGGAGGCGGGTTTTTCATTGCGTGAAATTCGCGCGCGCAATTGCAACGGTAAAAGGCAACCTGCTCGAATTTCGTGCAAGCGTATTCTGCCTGTGAAAAAAGTGGCGGGCGCCGGGTTGTTTAAACGTAACGCCACTGGACATGAGGAATTATTTGTCGTCCTATCTTCAAAATGGGCATTGCAGATCACAACTCCGTTACCGCTTCCAACACCACCCCGCTTCTTGATGTGAGGGGGATCACGAAGGTATTCGGGTCGCTGGTTGCAAATGATCACGTCAATCTGACTATAGCGCCTGGTGAAATTCACGCACTTCTCGGAGAGAACGGCGCTGGCAAGTCCACGCTCGTAAAGATGCTTTTCGGTGTTCTGGACCCAAGCGAGGGCTCGATCATCTGGAAGGGCGAGGAAGTACGGATTTCGTCGCCAAGTGAGGCGCGAAAACTCGGCATCGGAATGGTGTTCCAGCATTTCTCGCTGTTCGAGGCATTGACCGCAGCAGAGAACATTGCGGCCACCACGCCTATTTCCCAGATCGCCGACACGGCCCGCAGGCTTTCCGTCGATTACGGTCTGCCGCTCGATCCGGATGCGATGGTTGGAGACCTTTCGGTCGGTGAGCGCCAGCGCATCGAGATCATTCGCTGCCTGCTGCAGAAGCCGGACCTGATCATCCTCGACGAGCCGACGTCAGTCCTTACGCCGCAGGAAGCCAACAAGATGTTCGAGACCCTTGAGCGTCTCAAGGCCGAGGGCAAATCCATTCTCTACATTTCCCACCGGCTGGACGAAGTCAAAAGACTTTGCGACACGGCGACGGTGTTGCGCCATGGCAAGGTGGTAGGGCACTGCAATCCGCAGGAGGAAACGGCCACAACGCTTGCCAACATGATGGTTGGCACCGATGTGCAGAATGCCAGCCGAGAGCTTTCACAGGCTGTCGAGCCCGGCGAACCGCTCATTGAGATCAACTCACTCGATCGCCCGCCTGCCACGCCTTTCTCGATACCCTTGCGGGGTATAAACCTGAAAGTCCGCGCCGGTGAGGTGGTTGGAATTGCGGGTGTAGCCGGAAACGGCCAAGGCGAATTCTTCGAAGCGGTATCGGGCGAGGCACTGCAGACCCAGTCGGACAGCGTCCGGCTCAACAAGGTTGATTGCGGACGTTTGGGCATTTCCGGCCGGCGTCTTGTCGGTGCGGCTTTCGTTCCCGAAGAGCGGCTTGGTCACGGTGCAGCTCCGGGCCTGAGCCTCTCGGACAACATGCTGCTTTCGCGCCACACCACCGACAGCAAGACAATGCTCGGTGCGCTCGGCTACGTTGTCACAAGCGCAGTCACCGCGGCGCGCAAGCGCGTCGTCAAGGAGATGGACGTCCGCAAGAGTGGCGAAGATCCTGAGGCCGCAGCACTCTCGGGTGGCAATCTGCAGAAATACCTGATCGGGCGCGAACTCGACCGCAAACCCAAGGTTCTCATCGTCGACCAGCCCACATGGGGCGTCGATGCAGGCGCTGCGGCGCGCATCCGCCAGGCGATCATCGAACTGGCACGGTCCGGTTCGGCGGTTCTCGTGATCAGCCAGGATCTCGATGAACTGTTCGAGATATCCGATTCAATCGCCGTCATGCATGACGGCCGGATATCGGCTCCGCTCCCGATCGCGGAGGCGACTTTCGAGAAGATCGGCCTTCTGATGGGCGGCGCAGAACCAGGCCACATGGCATATGAAGACGTAAAGACTGCGGAAGAGACGGAGGTCTGATGCGGCTCGAATTGATCAAGCGCCCTCAGCAATCGGCCTTCTTTTCGGCAGTCTCGCCGCTGTTTGCCCTGCTGCTGACACTCATTGCCGGGGTAATCATTTTTACCCTCCTTGGAAAACCGCCGCTAGCAGCGCTGTATACCTATTTCATCGAGCCGCTAAGCGAGGTCTGGCAGCTTCATGAACTGGCGATCAAGGCAGGCCCCCTGATCATGATTGCCGTCGGCTTGTCGGTGGCTTACCGCTCGAACAACTGGAATATCGGCGCCGAAGGCCAGTTCATCATGGGCGGCATAGCCGGATCGCTCATCCCGATCCTGGTTCCCGGGTTCCAGAACTTCATGACCCTGCCGCTTATGCTCATATTCGGGTTCGCCGGCGGCGCGCTTTACGGAGCAATTCCCGCACTTCTCAAGACCCGCTTCAATACCAATGAAATTCTCACCAGCCTGATGCTGGTTTACGTGGCCCAGCTCTTTCTCGACTGGCTGGCGCGCGGTGTTTTCCGCGACCCGAACGGAAACAATTTCCCCGGCTCGATCCGCTTTCCGTCAGCCGCAAGATTGCCGGAAATCGACCCGGCGCAGGGAGCGGCCCATTGGGGATTCGTGCTTTCCATCGTCGCTGCGGTCATCGTCTGGGCCATGATGCAGTATTCCCTGAAAGGGTTCGAGGTAAAGCTGCTGGGCGAAAGCCCAAGGGCAGGGCGCTTCGCAGGTTTCTCGTCTGCGCGCATGGTTTTCTTCGCCTTCCTGCTTTCGGGAGGGCTTGCGGGCCTGGCCGGCATTTCGGAGGTCTCCGGGGCAATTGGCCAGTTGCGTGAAAACATTTCGCCTGGATACGGCTTTACCGCAATCATCGTCGCCTTTCTTGGACGCCTCAACCCGATTGGCACCATTGCCGCCGGGCTTGTTCTGGCTCTGACTTATCTGGGCGGAGAAGGCGCACAAATGTCGCTCGGTATTTCAGACAAGGTTGCCCGCGTATTCCAGGGGTTGATCCTTTTCTTCGTGCTGGGTTGCGACACACTGATCCACTACCGGATCCGTCTTGTCTTTGGTGACCCGGCGGCGAAGACCGCGGCTGAGGGGTAACGCCATGGACATGTTTCAGAATATCCTGCTCACCATTGCCACAGCCTCGACCCCTCTGCTGATTGCAGCCATTGGCGAACTTGTGGTGGAACGTTCGGGCGTCTTGAATTTGGGCGTCGAAGGCATGATGGTGATTGGTGCCGTGTGCGGTTTTGCAGCCGCGCTCATGACCGGTTCGCCGTGGATAGGTGTATTGGCCGCGATCATCGCAGGAATGCTCCTGTCGCTTCTGTTCGGCTTTCTCGCGATCAGCCTTGCTACCAACCAGGTCGCCACCGGCCTGTCCCTGACTCTTCTTGGGATTGGTCTCTCAGGCATGATAGGAGAGAATTTCGTCGGGCAGGCCGGCATCAGATTGCCCAATCTGGACATTCCGGTGCTCACTGATATCCCGATGGTGGGAAGGCTCATATTCGGTCAGGACCCGCTTTTCTATATTTCACTGGCGCTTACAGCAGGTGTGATGTGGTTCCTGTTCAAGACGCGGACCGGCCTGACATTGCGCGCCATCGGCGACAGCCACAAGTCGGCGCATGCCCTCGGTATCAACGTACTCAAATACCGCTATCTCGCCGTCATGTTTGGCGGTGGTTGCGCAGGTCTTGCAGGTGCGCATCTTTCGCTGGTCTACACGCCACAGTGGGTGGAGAACATGACTGCAGGCCGCGGCTGGATCGCTCTGGCCCTGGTCGTCTTCTCTTCCTGGCGTCCATGGCGGGTCATCGGTGGTGCCTATCTGTTCGGTGCCGTGACGATCGGTCAGCTTCACGCGCAGGCGCTAGGCTTCGGCATTCCGTCGCAGTTTCTTTCATCGTTGCCATATGTGGCGACAATCGTGGTTCTTGTTCTAATATCCCGGAACAGGAGGCTTACGGTCATGAACACGCCGGCCTCGCTCGCTCAACCCTTTGTTCCGGATCGCTAGTGTCCGGACCATCCAGACAATCAAGTAGCCGGTAATCCGGTGAAACAACAGAGAGGTGAATCCATGAAAAAAATTCTGTTTGCACTTGCCGCCAGCGCGGCGCTGACCGTCGCCAGTGGCGCACTTGCTGCCGACAAGTACAAGGCTTGCTTCATCTATGTCGGCTCGAAGACAGATGGCGGCTGGACTCAGGCGCACGATATCGGCCGTCAGATGGTCGACAAGGAACTCGGTGACCAGGTCGAGACCGCCTATGTCGAGAACGTTCCCGAAGGCCCGGATGCAGAGCGCGCGCTTGAGCGTTTCGCCCGTTCCGGCTGCGGTATCATCTTCACCACTTCATTCGGGTTCATGGATCAGACGCTTGCGGTCGCCGGGAAGTTCCCGGATGTGAAGTTTGAACACGCCACCGGTTACAAGACCGCTCCGAACGTAACGACCTACAACTCGCGCTTCTATGAAGGCCGCTACATCATCGGCCAGATTGCCGGAAAGATGTCGAAGA
>ERZ795053.5591-NODE-5591-length-12906-cov-3.698778_pt1 | contig 12906 bp, 12 predicted proteins | sample MGYA00375137_ERZ795053 | MGnify/ENA primary metagenome ERZ795053 (study PRJEB30182, sample SAMN05720284) | activated sludge metagenome | isolation source: Anaerobic digester | place: Hong Kong | collected 2014-12-17 ... | reverse complement strand
ATTCCCAAACCGATTTCCTTCAGCGCCTCAAAAGCGTCCTCGTCGGTCACATCGGCCTTGACGAAGGTGCCACCGATCTTGCCGACCAGCTCGACTCCCTTCTCCTCGTTCAGGTCCGCGACCATCACCTTGTGGCCGGCCTCGGCCAGGCGGCGGGCGGTCGCCTCGCCCAATCCGGAGGCACCTCCAAAGACGATCGCGCTTTCAGATTCCATCTGTCCTGCTCCTCGCTGTTGTTGCCATAGAGTTGGGCGCATGAAACGAGCGAACTTCGAACCCGAACATCAGGACTTCCGTGAGACCGTCGGCCGCTTCGTCACCGACGAGATCATGCCGAATTTCGAGCAGTGGGAGGCGGACGCCATCGTTCCCCGCGAGCTGTTCCAGAAGGCCGGGGAGAAGAACATGCTGGCGATGTCGGTTTCGGAGGAGTACGGCGGGCTCGGCCTCAAGGACTTTCGCTTCAACCAGATCGTCGGCGAGGAGGGCTACTACCAGGGCGCGACCGGCGCGATGCTCGGCATCACCCTCCACAACGATGTCTGCCTCCCCTACTTCGAGGAGTACTGCACCGACGAGCAGAAGGAACGCTGGCTTCCCGGGATCGTCGACGGCAGCCTGATCACCGCGGTCGCGATGACCGAGCCCGGGATCGGCTCCGATTTGGCGAGTATGTCAACCAAGGCGATCCGCAACGACGACCACTACGTCGTCGACGGCTCGAAGACCTTCATCACCAACGGCATCAACGCCGACCTGATCATCACCGCGGTCAAGACCGACCCGAAGGAGAAGCACCGCGGCATGTCGATCATCATCATCGAGCGCGGCATGGAGGGCTTCGATCGCGGCCGCAACCTCGAGAAAGTGGGCATGCACAGCCAGGACACCGCCGAGCTGTTCTTCAGCGACGTGAAAGTCCCGGTCGAGAACCTGCTCGGCAACGAAGGTGACGGCTTCAAGTACCTCGTCTCGAACCTCGCCCAGGAGCGGATGTCGATCGCCGTCGCCGCGGTCGCTGCCGCACAGGCCGCGCTGAACTGGACCCTCGATTACGTCAAGGAGCGCTACGCCTTCGGCTCGCCGATCGGCACCTTCCAGAACTCCCGCTTCCAGATGGCCGAGATCAAGACCGAAGTGGACATCGCCACGGTCTACATCGACCGCTGCGTCGAGGCTCTGAACGAGGGCACCCTGACCGTCGAGGACGCGGCCGAGGCGAAGTGGTGGAGCACCGAGATGGCCGACCGGGTGATCGACAAGTGCGTCCAGCTCCACGGTGGCTACGGCTACATGCTCGAGTACCCGATCGCCCGCGCCTACGCCGACAACCGGGTCACCCGCATTTACGGAGGCACGACCGAGATCATGAAGGAGATCGTCGGCCGCTCGATGGGCCTCTAGGCGGTACAAACCACCGAGGTTGAAATGGAGAGCGCTATTTGACGCTCAGTTCAATCTCGTTGACCGAGTATCCGGATCATGCCCGCCGCCCGAATAGCGAAGATCGTCTCCGGCGGGCAGACCGGGGTCGACCGGGCGGCACTCGACGCGGGGATCGCCATCGGCATCCCGTATGGAGGCTGGTGCCCGAAGGGCGGCCTGGCCGAGGACATGCCCGATCCCCCGGGCCTGCTCGAGCCCTATCCGGAGCTGACTGAAACGCCGTCGGACGACGTCAGCCAACGCACCGAATGGAATGTGCGGGACTCGGACGCGACCCTGATCATCAGGCCCGAAGGTTCAAAGTCACCGGGGACGGACCTGACGATCGAACTGGCAGCACGGATGAACCGTCCATGCCGAACCGTCGACCCGGAATCGAACGATGCCGTTGCCGAAGTCCTCGCTTTCATCGAGTCGATCGGGCCAGAGGCAGTCCTCAACGTGGCCGGTCCCCGGGAAAGCGGGGCACCCGGAATCTACGAGGCCGCCCGGGACCTGCTCACCCGATCGCTATCGAACTGACCGGGTTTCCGGAGAACTGCATGCGGATGCCGGCCGCGGCCGAGAAACAAACGTACCTTCCGGTAAGACCTGCTGAGCTGGCGAGGTTGAGGAAGTGGTTCGCAGGGGACCACAAACTCAATCTCGAGGCCTACTGGGTGGTCATTGCCTTCTTGGGAGTGGGCTTCTTCTTGACCTTGGCCTTGCGGTACTCGCGGTTGAGCATTCCGATCACGTCGATCGAGATCTCCTGGGGGCAAACCCGGGAGCACTCTCCGTAATTGGTGCAGCCGCCGAAGCCCTCGGCGTCCATCTGCTCGACCATTCCGATCACGCGGGACTCGCGTTCCGGCTGGCCCTGGGGCAGGACGTTGAGATGGGTGACTTTGGCGCCGGTGAAGAGCATCGCCGCGCCGTTCGGGCAGGCCGCCACGCAGGCGCCGCAGCCGATGCAGATCGCCGCGTCCATCGCCTTCTCCTGGGTCTCCGGGGAGACCGGCATCGAGTTCGGCTCAGGCTGGGGGCCTGTGGTGGTCGAGATGTAGCCGCCGGCCTGGATCACCCGGTCGAGTGCACCGCGGTCTACCGCGAGGTCGCGGATCACCGGGAAGGTGTTGGCCCGGAACGGCTCGACCTTGATCGTCTGGCCGTCGATGAAGTCGCGCATGTAGGTCTGGCAGGAAGTGACCTGCTGGGGACCGTGCGGGGTGCCGTCGATGACCAGCGAGCAGGCGCCGCAGATGCCTTCACGGCAATCGGAGTCGAAGGCGATCGTGCGCTTTTTCTCGTGGCTGAGCCGCTCGTTGAGCTGGTCGAGCATCTCGAGGAAGGACGCGTCGGGATTGATGTCGGTGACCTTGAAGGTCTCGAAGCGGCCCTGGTCGGTTTCGTCGGCACCGTCGAACTGACGCCAGATCTCAAGGGTGAAATTCACTTGTAGCTCCTCGTCGCCAGCTTGATGTCCTCGAAGTTCAGGGCTTCATCGTGGGGAACCGGATCATCGCCACCGTACTCCCAGGCGGTGACCTTGGCGAAGTGGTCGTCGTCGCGGAGCGCCTCGCCGTCATCGGTCTGGTGTTCCTCGCGGAAGTGGCCGCCGCATGACTCCTCGCGGCGGCGGGCGTCGTGGATCATCAGCTCGCCCAGTTCGAAAAAGTCGGAGACCCGGTTCGCGTATTCGAGCGACTGGTTGAATTCCTCGTCGCCCGGATCGACCCGCAGGTCACGCCAGAACTCCTCCTTGATCGAGCGCACCTCGGTCAGTGCCTCGTCGAGACCCTCTGCGGTGCGGGACATGCCGCACTTGTCGAGCATCACGTGGCCCATCTCGCGGTGGAAGGCCTGGGCGGAAGTGCTGCCGCCCACGTCCATCAGCTCCTGGATGTGCGAGCGGACATCCGACTCGACCTCATCGAAGGCGGAGTCCGAGGTGCTGACCTCGTCGTGCTTCTTCGCCAGGTGGTTGGTGACCGTATGCGGCGAGATGAAGTAGCCGTCGGCCAGGCACTGCATGAGTGCCGAGGCGCCGAGACGGTTGGCGCCGTGGTCGGAGAAGTTCGCCTCGCCGATCGCGAACAGGCCCGGGATTGTGGTCTGGAGCTCGTAATCGACCCAGAGCCCGCCCATCGCGTAATGCGGGGCCGGGTAAATCATCATCGGCGTCTCGTAAGGGTCGTCGCCGGTGATCCGGGTGTACATCTCGAAGAGGTTCCCGTACTTGCGCTCGATTTCCCCCTTGCCCTGCTCGGCGATCGCGTCGCGGAAGTCGAGGAAGACGCCGCGGCCGGTGCCGCCGACCCCGAGCCCGTCGTCGCAGACGACCTTGGCGGCACGGGAGGCAATGTCACGAGGGGCGAGGTTGCCGAAGGCGGGGTAGCGCTCCTCCAGGTAGTAGTAGCGCTCGGCCTCGGGGATCTCGGCCGGCGGGCGGTCGTCACCGGACTTGCGGGGCACCCAGATCCGTCCGTCGTTTCGAAGCGACTCGCTCATCAGGGTCAGCTTCGACTGGTACTCGCCGGACTGCGGGATGCAGGTCGGGTGGATCTGCGTGTAGCAGGGGTTGGCGAAGAACGCGCCCCGTTTGTGGGCCCGCCAGGTCGCGGTCACGTTCGAGCCCATCGCGTTGGTCGAGAGGTAATAGACGTTGGTGTAGCCACCCGAGGCGAGTACGACGGCGTCGGCGGCGTGGCGTTCGAGCTCGCCGGTGATCAGGTTGCGGACGATCACCCCGCGGGCCTCGCCGTCGATGACCACCACGTCCTGCATCTCGTGGCGGTTGAAGACCTCGACGTTGCCGGCCTTGACCTGATGCTCGAGAGCCGAGTAGGCGCCGAGCAGGAGCTGCTGGCCGGTCTGGCCGCGGGTGTAGAAGGTGCGCTGGACCAGGACACCGCCGAAGGAGCGGGTCGCCAGCGCGCCGCTGTACTCGCGGTTGAAGGGAACTCCCTGGGCGACCGCCTGGTCAATGATGTTCTCCGAGAGCTGGGCGAGCCGCATCACGTTCGCCTCGCGGGAGCGGAAATCACCGCCCTTGATCGTGTCGTAGAAGAGCCGGTGGGCGCTGTCGCCCTCGTTGGCGTAATCCTTGGCCGCGTTGATGCCGCCCTGGGCGGCGATCGAGTGGGCGCGGCGCGGCGAGTCCTGGAAGCAGAAGCTCTTGACCTTGAAGCCCTGGGCACCAAGGCTGGCGGCGCAGGAGGAGCCGGCGAGGCCGGTGCCGATCACGATCACGTTCTTGCCGGCCCGGTTGCGGGGGCCGACCAGGGTGTGGGCGTCCAGCCAGTTTTGCCACTTGTCGGCGAGCGGCCCGGCGGGGATGTTCGAATCGAAGACGGTCATGCGGCGACTCCTGAAAGCGCGGTGAGCATCGCCGTCGTCTTCGGCGGGTCGAGGACATCGGTGAAGAACAGGACCGGGATCGAGCCGAAGCCGATGATCAGGATCAGGACGAAGACGGTGGCGCCGTGACGCAGCATCGGGTTCCGGTTCGGATTGTCGAAACCGAGGGTCTGGAAGAGGCTCCAGACGCCGTGGCGGAGATGCATCCCGATCAGGAGCAGCGCCGCCAGGTAGATCACTACGAAGTACCACTTCTGGAAGGCGTAGTAGAGGTTGGCGTAGACGTCGCCTTCCTTCAGCGGCGTGACATCGATGGTCAGCGTCGTGAACTGGAGGATGTGGAAGATGATGAAGGCGAGGATCAGGGAGCCGGTGGCGAGCATCAGGGTCGACTCGAAGCTGCGGCCGATCCGCTTGGCCGGGATGTTCACCGGCCGGGCCTCGCGGTTGCGCTTGGTCAGCTGGACGATTCCGGTGATGTGGATGAGCAGGGCACTGAGCAGGACGACCCTGACCACCCAGACGATGAAGGCGTAGGGCAGCAGCGGTTCGCCGAAGTCCCGGAGCCAGTGGGCGTACTCGTCGACCCGGGGTTCGTTCGCTCCCGGCCCGAAAGCCGAGTTGAGGTTGCCGAGCATGTGGAGGATCAGATAGCCGATCAGGATCGCCCCGGTGACGGCGACGATGTTCTTCTTGCCGACGCTGGATCGCCAGAAGTCGATCATCGGCTGATTTCAGGCTGGACGGACTTGATCACGGAAGCCGATTCTATTGCCCGGCGGCGACCGAGGGCTTGCCGCATCTGGCTTTGGGAAGCCTAATTCGCACCCCACAGGGCGGGATAAGGCCTACTTCCGTGCGGTGATGCGATCGAGCTCCACTTCGGTGCCCTCTTTGCTGTCTTCCAGCACCACGTATGCGAGCGGGGGGCCGCCGAAGAAGGTTGCGTTCTCGCCGTCGCCGACGTATATCGCGGGAACCTGGCCGCCTCCCCGGGTGTGGACCCAGACCTTCTCGCCCTTCTTGAAACCGACGAAATCGGGGACGTCCGGCTCCTGCCATTCGCCTTCGGGCTTCGGCTTTCCGTGCTTGTGCTTGCTCATGGCAGGGAGCCTACTTGCTCTCCGAACCAGTCGGTGAGAGTCGCTGCATAGGTGGCGCTGAGGTGAGTCATGTCGCGGTAGACGACCATGTCATTGTGGGCGGAGCTGCATATCCCTCCGGGGCAGACGATGTCCGAGAGGTCGACCAGCCTGACGCCGCCGACCTGACGGGCGGCGGCAAGGTCGAAGCCCGGGGCGTTCTTGCGGAAGCCCCGGAAGTCACAGGCGGCGAGATCGTCCGGGTTCTCGAGCAGGCAGTCCGGCGGACGGAAGGAGGCCCGGGGCAGGTCGCGTATGACCATCACCCCTCCCGGTCGGTCACCGGTCATCCCCTCCAGCCGTTCAAGGGTGCGGGCATAGGCGGCCCGGAGCAGCGGTTCGCTCGCGTCCCTGGTCAGCCTTTCCCCGTCCTGCCAGAGCGCATAGCCATTCCCGGTGTCGGTAGACGTGACGACCAGGTCGGGCTGCTCTTCCTCGATCCGTTCGAAGGCATTGGCCCGCCAGGCGTCGCAATTCGGTTTGTAGGGAGTGTCGGCGGTCAGGCAGTTGCCCCGGAACATGGTCACGAGGCGCCAGCCCCGCTGCTGGGCCAGGCGGACGAAGGGTGGCAAGTACTGCATCGCATGCGAATCTCCCCAGAGGACCACGGTCTGTTCCGACCCCGGATCCCCGTACACGCAGCTCCAGGCTTCGGTGTGAGTGGTACCCGAACGGCATCCGTCGAGGATCGCCGGACCCTTGTCCTCCTTGGCCGCACCGGGGGCCGGAATCAGGTCCGCGATGGTCGCGGGACGAGTGCCCGCTTCGCAGCTTCCGAGCAGGAAGGCGGCAACGACCGTCCCTGTCAGGGCGGCAGCCAGACGCCCTTTGGGGGACCGGAACATCCGGGAACCGTACTTCAGAACCCGATTCTTCTTCCCAGCCAGTCGGTGAGTGTACGCGCGAATGTCGCGGTCAGATGGTCGGAATCGCGATAGATCACGACGTTTCCGCGGGCCGAGTAACACCAGCGGGGAGCACAAAGCGCCTGCAGCGGATCGATCGCCGGCAGAAGACCCAGCTTCGTAGCTCCGGCCACGTCGAACCCGGGACCAAACTTGCGGTGGCGGGCGAAACGGCAGAACCCGGGGTCATCCGGGTGGTTCGCCAGGCATTTCGGCGGCAGGAAGGGCGCAGTGATCTGGTCCCGGATCAGCTTGACCTTCTGCCCGCGCCGGACCAGGCTGGGCATGCCGGCCAGGCGACGCAGCGTCCGGGTCATCCCGCGGCGCAGCATCTTTTCGCTGCCCCGACGGGAGAGGCTCCGGCCACGGACCGAGAGCGTGTAGCGGCGGGCGATCGAGGTCGAGACGATGATGTGCCCGGGTCGCTGGTCCGCCAGTTGCGTCAGGGCCAGATCGCGCCAGCGGTCACAGTTCGGTTCGAACTTGACGTCGGCGATCGGGCAGCCCATTCGCAGGAAGGTGACCAGGCGCCATCCCCTTCTCTCCGCGAGGCGGATCAATGGCGGGCCCCATTGCATCGCGTGGGAATCGCCGATCAGGGCGACGGTCTTGTCCGCGTGGGGATCGCCATAGACGCACATGACGGGTTGGATCTGATCCGGCTTCGTCCGGCAATCGTCCATCGCCATCTCCCCGCGATCGCGAGAGGCCTTCTCGAGCGGCGGTATCCACTCCGGTCCCTCCTCCGCCCACGCGACCCCCGACAGGACGAAAAGTGCGACGAGCGACGCGGCCAATACTCCCTTGATCATCTTGATCCCCCTTTGGACTGGTTGGTGACGCTGACCCATGAACACGGAGGCGGAGAATTTGTTGCTGCCAGATCGGATTCTGCTTCCCCTAGAGTGGAGCCATGTCCGAAGGCTTCATCCACGTCTTCGAACCCGGCGACCCGTCCCGGACCCTTCTGCTGCTCCACGGCACCGGCGGGGACGAGAACGACCTGGTCTCGCTCGGCCGCCAGCTGGCACCCGGAGCCGGGATTCTCAGTCCGCGTGGCAAGGTGCTGGAGAACGGGATGCCCCGGTTCTTCCGTCGTCTGGAGGTCGGCAAGCTCGACATCCCGGACCTGCTTGCCCGCACCGACGAACTGGCCGACTGGCTGGGAAGGGCTGCCGGCGACTACGGCTTCGATCCGGCCGGGGTGATCGGCCTCGGGATTTCCAACGGCGCCAACATCGCCGCCAGCCTGCTCTTCCGTCGACCCGAAACCCTGGGGGGCGCGGCGCTGCTCAGGCCGATGCTCCCCTACCCGCCGCCGGGGGACCTGGACCTCGACGGCGCTCCCGTCCTGGTCGCCTCGGGCGGGCAGGACCATTTCGTGCCCGCGGCCGAAAGTGAAGAGCTTGCTCAGCAGCTGGAGGCTCACGGAGCGGAGGTCGAGTATGTCTTCGACCCCGCCTCGGGCCACGGGATCACCCAGGACGACCTGCTCGCGGTGCGAGCCTGGCTGGCAACTGCTTTCGGTTGAAGGACCGATCACATAAGATCCGGCGCATGAAAAGAGTCGGAGGCCGGATTGCCTCGATCCTGGGAGTTGTTGTCATCGCTTGTGCATGTGCAAGCGCGTCTACTGCTGCTGCCTTGCCACTGAAGAAGTCAACTTTCAGGGGAAAGGTGATCCGACTCGACAAGTCCGAATGGAAATCACTGACCGGCAAGAACCGGAAAGTGACCTGCGATATCCGATCCGGTGCTGGTCACCCGGCACGCATACAACGGCCGGGAACGAGACTTTCGGGTCCGCGGCTCCCCAGTGGTTCGATCTGGTTCGTTTCCCTCAAGAACCAGGCGGCGACCTACCGGAAACGAGCGACATCGGGCAAGGCCCGCGAGTCGACCCGGAAGAAACTGCGAAAACAGGCCAATCGTCTGAATTCGCTCGCCAACAAATTGAAACTCACTTGTCCGGTCAAGTCAGACCCGGGGTCTGATCCGGACCCGAAGCCGGACCCGGACCCGGACCCGAAGCCGGACCCGGACCCTCTCACGTTTGACTTTCGCAATGCCTCGGCGCTGGCCTTGCTATCAGGGTCGGCCCGAAAGCAGAAGGTGTCCCTTCGTGGCGCTTCCCCCAGCGAATCAGGATTGATCGCCTGGGGACAGAACCAGAGCGCATTCGATCCGGTCGCATCGGGTGAGCTGGACGGTTCGATCATGCTCATGGCTTTGGCGCCGGACAACGACCTGATCTTCGTTACATCGGCCGCCTTGACATCGAACACGTCCTGCAAGCTGTACCGGGCAGATTTTGAGACCGGCGATGTCGTTTGCATATCGGCTCAATGGCTGACCTATCCGGACCAGGTCAGGTTCGACGACGCGGGCAACGCGTATTTCTGGGGCACCGGATTCGGTGGCTCGGACTACGGCACCTACCTCAAGAAATCGACTCCTGAAGGTGACACCTCCGATGTGATCGACCCTGCCGTCGTTGCGAACATCGCCAAGACTTTGCCCTCCACTTCAATTGGCGAAGCCCTCGTGCCGTTTGAAGTTTCACCGAACGGAGACGTGCTGATCGTCGTGGGCGAAAAGCTACGTCGAATCAAGTCCGATGGAACTCCGGAAGTGGTCTGGCCGAACGACACCGAACTTTGTGGATTTCATGACGGGAAACTCTTCGTGGTGTCGCAAGGGCAGATATTCACTTACACACCCGGAGCGGCATCTCTGGATGAGCCTGCCTGGATCGGTCCGCCAGGGTCTGGAGCCACCCACAGCACCACGGAAATATCGGACGGGTGGATTTTCTCCTGGACCCCGACCTGTCCGTCGGCCGCACTCGGGGATGGCGCGTTGATCGGCACGCAAACCGTTTCAGGAAGCGACCCTCTGCTGGGCCCCACCAGCACACTTGGGCTAGTCGAGATCTACCCCGCCGTGAAGCGGCTCAACTTCGAAGAGAACTACTCGCAGATCACATCCCGACCCAGCTTGACCGTGGTCGGATCAAGGCTGGTCATCAACCACAGGGATCCTGACGACAAACTGACCATCGACATCTATGACCACACTTCAGATTCGGCAGTTCATCTCATACCGCCGACCGGTGATCTTGAGGTGATTCACATGGTCTATTCACCGGGTGATGACCTGATCTACTTCGATGGCATCAACTACGAGACTTTCCAGAACTTTCTCGGAACGATCGATCCGGACACCGGTGAACAGCAGTACCTGGATTCCTATTCGGGAGATCTGGGTCAGATTTTCGCTTTCAACTGATTGCCGACACCGGGCGTCTGAACCCCGGCTCCCCGGGTGCTGTGTTTCTCATCTGAGCTACTAGGCTTTCCGGTCGCGATAGCGTCAGAGGACCACGCCACCCAATCAGGAGAGAAATGAGCGACGAAGAGAAGCAGTACGGCCCGGAGACGAACGCCCTGCATGCGGGCCAGGTGGCCGACCCGACCACCAACGCCCGGGCGGTGCCGATCTACCAGACGGTCTCTTACGAATTCAACGACGCCCAGCATGCCCAGGACCTGTTCGCCCTGGCCGAGCCGGGCAACATCTACTCGCGGATCATGAATCCGACCTGGAACGTGCTCGAGGAGCGGATGGCTGCCCTCGAGGGCGGGATCGCCGCCCTGGCCACCGCCTCGGGGCAGGCCGCGGTCACCTATTCGGTGCTGAACGTCTGCCGGACCGGCGACAACATCGTCGCCCTCTCGACCCTGTACGGCGGCACCTACAACCTGTTCGCCCACACGCTCCCGCAATACGGGATCGAGGTGAAGTTCGTCGATCCGGACAAGCCGGAAGAGCTCGAGCGCCACGTCGACGAGAAGACCCGCCTGGTCTTCGCGGAGACGATCGGCAACCCGCGCCTGAACGTTGTCGACATCGAAGCCTGGGCCAATGCCGCGCACGCCCATGGCCTGCCGCTGGTGGTCGACAACACGGTCGCGACCCCGGTGCTGGCCAATATCTTCGAGCTCGGCGCCGACATCGCGGTCCATTCCGCGACCAAGTTCATCGGTGGTCACGGCACCACCCTCGGCGGCGTGATCGTTGACTCGGGCAACTTCGACTGGGTGGCCAACGCCGAGCGTTTCCCGGGACTGACCAAGCCCGACCCCTCCTACCACGGAGTGGTCTGGGCGGATGCGATGGGCCCCGCCGCCTACATCGGCCGGGTCCGGACGGTGCTGCTCCGCAATACCGGCGCGGCGCTTTCGCCGTTCAATGCATTCCTTCTGCTGCAGGGCCTCGAAACCCTGCCGCTCCGGATGGAGCGCCACAGCGAGAACGCGATGGCGGTCGCCCGGCACCTGAGCGACAGCCAGGATGTGCTCTGGGTCAACTACCCGGGCCTGCCCGGCTTCAGCCACCACGGAACGGCGAGCAAGGTCCTGACCGGCGGCTTCGGTGCCCTGGTCACCTTCGGGATCAAGGGCGGCCGCGACGCGGGCCGCACGTTCATCGACTCACTGGAGCTGTTCTCGCACCTCGCCAACATCGGCGACGCGAAGTCGCTGGCAATCCACCCGGCGACCACCACCCACTCGCAGCTCAACGACGAGGAGCTCGAGGATTCCGGGGTCACCGCCGACACGGTGCGCCTCTCGGTTGGCATCGAGTCGATCGCCGACATCCTCGGCGACATCGACCAGGCGCTGGCAAAGGCCCAGTCGTAGCTAGTTGAACGGGGTCGGCACTGTCGGGACGCAGAGGGCGGTCGTCTTCACCGGCGACCGCCCGCTGACCCTTGCCTCCGGGGCGAGGCTCCCCGAAGTCGAGGTCGCCTACGAGACCTACGGCGAGCTCAACGAGGACCGCTCCAACGCGGTCTTCATCTGCCACGCACTTTCCGGTGATGCCCACGCGGCCGGAGTCCACGAAGGCGACGATCCTGACCGCCCCGGCTGGTGGGACAACATCATCGGTCCGGGACGGCCGCTGGACACCGACCGCTTCTTCGTGGTCTGCGCGAACGTGCTCGGCGGCTGCAAGGGCACCACCGGCCCCTCATCGGTCGACCCGGAGACGGGCAAGCCGTACGGCCTCCGCTTCCCGCTGGTCCAGGTCCGTGACCTGGTCGAGGTGCACCGGGCCCTGCTCCGCGAACTCGGGGTCCAGCGGCTGCTGGCCGCGGTAGGAGGCTCGCTCGGCGGCATGCAGGCGCTCCAGTGGGCGATCGACCATCCGACCGAAATCGACGGCGCCGCGGTGATCGCCGCCTCGGCGCGGCTGTCGGCCCAGAACATCGCTTTCTCCGCGGTCGCCCGCGAGGCGATCATGCGTGATCCGGACTTCGCCGAAGGCGACTACTACGAAAACGACCGCCGCCCGGACGCGGGCCTTGCGCTCGCCCGCATGATCGGCCACATCACCTACCTCTCGGAAGAGTCGATGCGCGAGAAGTTCGGTCGCCGGATCCAGGACGCCGAGGTGCCCCGATTCGGCTTCGACGTGGACTTCCAGGTCGAGAGCTATCTCCATTACCAGGGCCAGTCCTTCGTCGAGCGCTTCGACGCGAACACCTACCTGTACATGGGCCGGACCATGGATTACTTCGATCCTTTCGAGGACCGGGTCGCGGTCCAGAAGCAGATCAGCCAGGGGAAAACCAGCTTCCTGGTGCTCTCCTTCGACTCCGACTGGCGCTTCTCCACCGAACATGCCCGACTGATGGCCAGCGAGCTGCGGGGGGCGGGGGCGCCGGTCACCTTCCAGGAGATCTCCTCCCCGCATGGACATGACTCCTTCCTCTTCCCCGACCCGCCCGAGTACCACCGGACGGTCGCCGGCTACATGGACCGGCTCGCCGTCCAGCGCGGCATCCCCGCGAGGAGAGCAGGTTGAGACCGGACCTCGACATCGTCGCTTCGCTGGTCGGCGAAGGCCAGCGGGTGCTGGACCTCGGCTGCGGTGACGGGGCGCTGCTCGAGAATTTGATCGATGACCGGGGCTGCCGCGGCCTCGGGGTCGAACGGGAACTCGACGACTTCCACGCCTGCGTTTCCCGGGGCGTGCCGGTCACCCAGGGTGACCTCGAGAAGGAACTG
>ERZ795053.5588-NODE-5588-length-12911-cov-4.243233_pt1 | contig 12911 bp, 11 predicted proteins | sample MGYA00375137_ERZ795053 | MGnify/ENA primary metagenome ERZ795053 (study PRJEB30182, sample SAMN05720284) | activated sludge metagenome | isolation source: Anaerobic digester | place: Hong Kong | collected 2014-12-17 ... | reverse complement strand
TGCTGTGGCAGAAGCTGGCGGGGATGGTCAAGACCGGCGGCGGCAATGAGTTCGGCCAGTGCCTTGACGGTCTCGCGGTGGAAGCTCGCCACGCGCTCGGCCTTGTCCGCGACGTCGATGGCGCGCTGGCGCACATGGTCCTGGGTGGCGACCCCCGTCGGGCAGCGGCCGGTGTGGCATTGCTGCGACTGGATGCAGCCCACGGCAAACATGAAGCCCCTGGCGGCATTGCACCAGTCGGCCCCCAGCGCCAAGGCGCGCGCCATGTCGAAGCCCGACGTGATCTTGCCGGAGCAGCCAATCTTGATGTGCTCGCGCAGGTTGGCGCCGGCGAGGGCCGCATGGACGAAGGCGAGGCCATCCCGCAGCGGCATTCCGAGATGGTCCATGAACTCCAGCGGGGCCGCACCCGTGCCGCCTTCCTTGCCATCCACCACGATGAAATCCGGCAGGATTTCCGTTTCCAGCATGGCCTTGACGATGCCGAGGAATTCCCACGGATGCCCGACGCAGAGCTTGAAGCCCACGGGCTTGCCGCCGGAGAGATCACGCAACTGCTGGAGGAATTGCAGCAACCCGGCAGGCGTGGAGAAGGCCGCATGGGCGGCGGGCGAAACGCAATCGCGATCCATCGGAATGCCACGGATCGTGGCGATCTCGGTGGTGATCTTGGCCTTGGGCAGCACACCGCCGTGGCCGGGCTTGGCACCCTGACTGAGCTTCACCTCGATCATTTTCACCTGGGGCCCGACGGCCGTCGCCTTGAAGCGGTCCGGCGAAAACGTGCCATCCTGATTGCGGCAGCCGAAATAGCCCGAGCCGATTTCCCAGATGAGATCGCCGCCACCTTCCTTGTGATAGGGGCTGATCGAGCCTTCGCCGGTGTCGTGGGCGAAGCCGCCCATCTTCGCGCCCTTGTTCAACGCGCGGATGGCATTGGCCGACAGCGAGCCATAGCTCATCGCCGAGATGTTGAAGATCGACGCGTCGTAGGGCTGGCGGCATTGGGGACCGCCGATCCTGATCCGGAAATTGTTGCCGTTCGGCGGCTTGGGGGCCAGCGAATGGTGCATCCACTCATATTGGCTGTCGTAGACGTCGAAATGGGTGCCGAACGGACGCTTGTCGAGCTCGCGCTTGGCGCGCTGATAGACGATGGCGCGCTTGTCACGCGGGAACGGCGTGCCGCTCTTTTCGTCCTCGAAGAAATACTGGCGCATTTCCGGCCGGATTTCCTCCAGCATGAAGCGCAGGTGGGCGAGGATCGGATAGTTGCGCAGCACCGCATGGCGGGTCTGCACGAGATCGTGGATACCGACGAGGGCGAGGATGCCTGCGATCGCCAGCGGCACCACGAACACGGCCCACCATGAGGGCAGCAGCAGGGTGAGCAGTGCCAAGACGGCCGTGGCAAGCACGGCGAGCGTGAGGGCCACATATCGCGGCGTGAAAGGCAGTGCCAGCATGTCGCTATCCCCTGGTCACGGATGTTTGTCGCCTGACAGCTTGCGCAGGTCTTGTGTCACGTACACTACACGATGCCGAGAGACCGGCCCACCTCCGCGAAGGCCGCGACCGCGGCATCGATGTCGGCCCCGGAATGGGCCGCCGACATCTGGGTGCGGATGCGGGCCTTGCCCTGGGGCACCACGGGATAGAAGAAGCCCGTGACGTAGATGCCCCTCTCATAGAGCTTCGCGGCCATCTCCTGCGCCAGCCTGGCCTCGCCCAACATGACCGGGATGATCGGATGCTCGCCGGGCAGCAGGCTGAATCCGGCCTTTGCCATGGCGGTGCGGAAGCGGGTGGCATTGGCGAAGAGCCTGGCGCGGAGGTCGTCGCCCTGCTCGGCCAGATCGATGGCCTTCAGACCTGCGGCGACGATGGGGGGCGGCAACGCATTGGAAAAGAGGTAAGGCCTGGCGCGCTGGCGCATCAGATCGACGATCGGCTGCGAGGCCGCAATGTAGCCACCGGCTGATCCACCCAACGCCTTGCCCAATGTGCCTGTGAGAATGTCGACCTTGATGCCGGCGCGGGCATGGGTGCCGCGGCCCTGGGGCCCGATGAAGCCCGTGGCGTGGCAGTCGTCCACCATCACCAGCGCATCGTGGGCATCCGCCAGACGGCGAATGTCCACGAGATTGGCGAAATAGCCATCCATGGAGAAGACGCCATCGGTGACGACGATGATGCGCCGGGCTCCCGCCTCGCGTGCGGCTTTCAACTGGGTCTCGAGATCATTCATGTCGCCATTGGCGAAGCGGTAGCGCTTGGCCTTCGACAGCCGGACGCCATCGATAATCGAGGCGTGGTTCAGCGCATCCGAGACGATGGCGTCCTGCTCGCCGAACAACGGCTCGAAGACGGCGCCGTTGGCGTCGAAGCAGGCGGCGAAGAGGATGGCATCATCGGTGCCGAGGTAGTCCGCGATGCGACTCTCAAGTGCGAGGTGCAGGTCAGACGTGCCGCAGATGAAGCGCACCGACGCCATGCCGAGGCCATGGGTGTCCAGCGCCTCCTTCGCCGCGGCGACGAGTGCCGGATGGTCGGCCAGGCCCAGATAGTTGTTGGCGCAGAAGTTCAGGACCTCGCGGCCGCCTGTGACCGCGATGTGCGAGGACTGGTGACCGAGGATCGGGCGTTCGGTTTTCCATAGCGACTGGGCGCGGATGGCATCGAGTTCGGCAGAGATGTCGGCGAGCGTGGTCATCGGCGGTCCTCCTCCGCACCTTCATGGAACGCTGCGGCGCTGCTGGCAAGTCATCGGCGGACAGCATGCCGATGTGCCCTGCAAAAGCCGCAATTGGCGACGACCACAACCCCCCTTTTTGATCGTGCGGCCAATATGCTCGTCACCTGGTTCTTCATCATCACGCTGGCGGCCGCGACCATCCTCATTCACCTCGAAGGACTGTGGCTGTTACGGAAGATGCCGAGGAGTTTCGATGACCTGCCGCGCCTCGGGGTGCTGGCCGTGGTCATGATGTGCCTGGTGATGCACGTCATGGAAATCTCACTCTACAGCTTCGGGTTCATGCTGGCCGACAAGGTGTTCGGAGTCGGGCAATTCAACAATGAACCATACCTCGATACCATGGCCTATTTCTATTATTCCGCCATCACGTATACGGCCGTCGGCTATGGCGACATCCTGCCATCGGGCGATATCCGGCTGCTGGCGGTGGCAGAATCGCTCAACGGATTGATGCTGATCGGTTGGTCTGGCGCTTTCACCTTCATCGCCATGCAGAAGCTGTGGTCGGGACGCGTCGTGGAACGGCGGGAGGCGCGGCGTGCATCACGCAACGCGACAAAGGAAAAGCGCAAGAATGGCAGCGGCCCCGGGGCGAGGAGCGGCAAGGTCAAGCCGGTCTAACCCGCACCGTATTCTTTGCCCCTGCCGCGGGTCCATGTTAGAGGCGGCGCCATGATCAAGCCTATCCACATCATCGGTGCCGGCATGGCCGGGTCCGAAGCCGCATGGCAGGCCGCCAACGCGGGCGTGCCCGCGGTGCTGCACGAAATGCGGCCGTCCGTTGCAACCGACGCCCACAAGACCGGCGGGTTTGCGGAACTCGTGTGCTCCAATTCGTTCCGCTCGGACGATTCCGACCAGAATGCCGTGGGGCTGCTGCATTGGGAGATGCGGCAGGCCGGCTCGCTCATCATGGCGACGGCGGACCGGCACCAGGTGCCCGCCGGCGGCGCGCTGGCCGTGGACCGCGAGGCGTTTTCGGCGGAGGTGACTGAGACGTTGACCCGCCACCCCCTTGTGTCGGTGGAGGTGGGCGAGATCGCCGGATTGCCGCCTCAGGATTGGGACAACGTCATCATCGCCACAGGTCCGCTGACCTCTCCGGCGCTGGCGCAGGCCGTGCTCGACGCGACGGGCGAGGCCTCGCTCGCCTTCTTCGATGCCATCGCGCCGATCGTGCACCGCGAATCAATCGACATGGACGTGGCATGGTTCCAGTCGCGCTACGACAAGGTGGGCCCAGGCGGTACGGGCAAGGACTACATCAACTGCCCGATGTCACGGGAGCAGTACGACTCTTTCGTCCGTGCCCTGATCGATGGCGAGAAGGGCGATTTCCGGGAATGGGAGAGGACCACCCCCTACTTCGATGGCTGCCTGCCGATCGAGGTGATGGCGGAGCGCGGGGCGGAGACGCTGCGTCACGGGCCGATGAAGCCACGGGGCCTGACCAACGCCCACAAGCCTGAGGAAAAACCCTATGCCGTGGTCCAGCTCAGGCAGGACAACAAGCTCGGCACGCTCTACAACATGGTGGGGTTCCAGACGAAGCTGAAATATGCCGAACAGGTGCGGGTGTTCCGCTCCATCCCCGGCTTGGAGAATGCGGAGTTCGCGCGGCTCGGCGGGCTCCACCGGAATACGTTCCTGAACAGCCCGCGGGTGCTGGACGATGCCCTGCGGCTCAAGGCCGATCCGCGCTTGCGTTTTGCCGGTCAGATCACCGGCGTCGAGGGTTATGTGGAAAGTGCCGCCATGGGACTGATGGCGGGGCGGATCGCTGCTGCCGAACGCAACGGCGAGGCGCTGGTGCTGCCGCCGGCGACGACGGCCCACGGTGCGCTGATCAACCACATCACTGGCGGCCACATCGAGACCACGGACGCGCGCGGGTCGTCGTTCCAGCCGATGAACGTCAATTTCGGACTGTTCCCGCCCATCGCCAAGATCAAGGTGAAGGACGGCAAGCGGCTAAAACATGCCGAGCAGGCGGTGGCCCGCAAGCAAGCCTATACAGCGCGCGCCAAGGCGGATTTCGCCGCCTGGCTCGCTGGCGCTACGGCTGCGGCTGCTGAATGATCCAGAAGTGGACGCTGCCCAGCGGCTGCGTGCCCCCCAGATTGCCGGACAACTGGTCGATCACCATGGTGACGCCGGGTGCGATCTCGACATGGAGCGGTTGCTGCTCATTGGGGTTGGCGGCGAGATTGGTTTGCGCCTGTTTGAGGAGCTCTTCCTGATTCACGGTATAGGTGCGACCGGCCAGGCGAATGATCACGTCCTTGTCGTTGGACATTGCCGTCATCGGTTCCTGAGGCTTGGAATTCGGATAGAGGCGCATATTCACAAAGGGCCCGAAGAGGTGTCCGCCCGCTGCGACCTCAATCGTCGCGGGTCGATTGGCGTTGAAGCTGATCCAATTGGCCGAGGTGGATGATGTCGAGAACCCGAGTTTCTCGTTGATGTCGTAGGCCAGCGACCACCTTGTGTAGCCCTTGGCGAAGGGCGAAGTGGGATCGCCTTCGAACCAGGGCGCCAAGCGATAAAGTCCATTCGCATCGCGGAGCGCATAAATGAAGGAAGCACCCTTGCTGGAAGCCTCTGTCGGCAGTTGCTTCCCGGGCTTCGTAATCTTGCCGTCCTTCAACACACCGTTGATTTCGAGGAGTGCCACAAGCCGGCCGAACTGACTGGAGATGGTGGTGCCGTTTGCACCCCACGGACCCGCCGCGCCAACCAGCAACAACGCGGCAGCGGCACCGACGATGGCGCGCATGTCGGCGTTGTTCTTTCGTATCGCGAGATAGATTGCCAGGGCGGCAACCCAAATGGCGACCAGCGCTATGCCGTAACGGTCAGGTGTCATGCCGTAGTCCGACAGCCGCCGCCAGATGGCGGCCACCAGCAGGACGGCGGGCACGAGGAGCGCGAAGAACCAGTAGCGCATGAAGTGGCGCAGCAGGCGCGTGCCGATGTCGCGCCACGGCCAGGCGACGAGCCATGTGGCAGTGCCGCCGACAGCGAAAATCGACACCATGGTGGCGATCTGGCCTTTCGGCAATTCGCCATCGATGGTGATCTTCACGGCATAGGCATGGAGGATCACCGCATAAATGACGGCGACCGGCACGGCGACATAGTTGACCAGCACCGCCACGCCGCGTTCCAGCAGGCTGCCTTTTTGTGCGGCCACGTCGACGGGTTCGTCGAGATCACGCGGCAGGAGCGACAGGCCATAGAGCGGGCCGACGAGCGACAGGCCGGTGGTCCAGATCCGCTCGTGAATGTTGCCGGTGGACACGCCGAACAGGAGATGCAGTGTCTCGGCAATGCCCGACAGACCGAGCATGAAAACCACGGCGACGACGATGGCCAGCAGTGCGGCCAGGCCAAAGCGCAGATTGAACAGCCAGACAGCCCCCTGCTCCACGTCCCGGCGGAGAAAGGGTGCCATCATGACGAGGCCGGCCAATCCGCCGAACAGGTACAGGAAATTGGTATTGAAGGCCTGACTGAAGTATCCGGCGGCTGCCAGGATGGCACCGGCAACGAGCGCAAGAGCGAATCCCGTCACACGCGACAGGCTGCGGCCCTCGGCGAAGAGATGGGCGGCACCCGCCCCGAAGAAGGCAGCGGCGATTGCAGCTACGACGTCCCAGTCCGGTTCCGCATGCTGGTGCAGAGTGATCTGAATATAGACAAACAGGATGACGGAAAGTGCCGCCGGCACCGGAAAGCGCAGCAGCGTCGCCGACAAATCAGGAATGAGCCGATCCAGCCGTTGTGCCCAGCCCATGCAGATCCCCCCAAGAGCAACTTGACTTTTGATGGAACCATCAAAAGTCAGGTAAGTTGCTCGCTCATCAATAGGTTGGTGCGTAATTGCTTCGCCAAGACGATTCCGTCTTGGCGCATTACGCACTAGAACCGGTCCCCTCTGGCGCGCCACCACATCGTCAGCTGGCGGCGGAATTGTGACGGCTGGCAGGGCGCTTCCGGTGAACGTTCGGCGGCGGCGAGATAGAGCCCGGTCAGGCTGGCCGGGAGAAAGGCCGGCAGCGCCGCACGCGGTATGGCTCGTGCTGCCTCGCGCGCTTGTTTGAGCCGCGAGCGGGCGTGGGTCATGGCGGCGTCGCGGTCCATGCCGGGCGGCAGCGGCCTTGGTCGCGGGTGGACCAGCGCCGTTGCCGATCCATAGGCCACGCCAGCATAGCCTGCCGCCTCGGCACAGGCCGACGCCCTTGGGCCGGCGAGGATCAGGGCCGCAAGCTGAATGAGGACAGACGACGTGGCGCCCAGATGCGCTTCCAGTGCCTGCAGATCGGATGGCGGATCGTCATAGAGGTCGGCCTCACGGGCGATGACGAGTTGGCGCAGCGGTTCGATGGGCAGGCGATGGGTCCTCGCGGTTTCGGCCAGCGCCTGCGCGACCGGATGGGCGGGCGCTTGCCCCTGCTCCATGGCCTCCAGCGTATCGAGCCACCATTGATGGCGGATCAAGCCCAGTTGCGGTTCACTCACGGTCTGGGCAATGCGGGCGACTTCGGCATTGAACGCATAGAGTGACAGGAGATGCGGGCGGGCGGCATCGGGCGCGAACAGGCTTGCGAGATAACGGTCCCGGTCGGCGTCGCGCACAAGGGTCTGGCAATAGGCTTGCGCCTCGCTCACCCCGGCTGCTCCACAGCGATGAAGGCCGCGGCCACCTTGCGCTTCTCGCCCAGCAGGAGATTGTAGGTCGAGACCGCATGGCCGGTTGCCATGCAATCGAGCATCATGCCGGTGGCTTCGATCGCCTCTCGAACGGCGCGGGGCGGCCGCGCCATGGCTTTGCCGGTGCCGACAATCAGAAGGTCGACATCGCCGCGCTCGGCCAGCACGCCGCGGACATCTTCCACGGTCAACCCGTCTGGCGATGGGTTCTAGTCATAGACGCCGCTCGGCAACGCCAGGATCGAGCCGTGATGAGACATGCCAGCAAAACGAAATCCACCACCGCCATAGGAGTCGATGGTGGGCCGTCCCGGATAATATGCCGTCAAGGCCTGGCGGCCACCGCCGCCTTGGCTTCGGCCTTCTTCGATTCACGCTCGGTGCCAAACAGCAGCAGCACGGGAGCGGCCACGAAATAGGACGAATAGGTGCCGACGATGACGCCCCAGATCATGGTGAAGGTGAAGCCCGCTATCACTTCGCCGCCGAAGATATAGAGCGACAGCAGGGCGATGAGCGTGGTGGTTGAGGTGAGGATGGTGCGCGGCAGGACCGAGTTGATCGAAAAGTCGATCAGGTCGGCGAGAGGCATCGACTTGTACTTGCGCAGGAACTCACGGATACGGTCAAAGATGACGACGGTGTCGTTCAGCGAATAGCCGACGATGGTCAGAATCGCGGCGATGATCTGCAGATTGAATTCGATCCTGAGCAGGCAGAACAGGCCGATGGTGAGAACGACGTCATGCAGCAGCGACAGCACGGCGCCGGCGGCGAACTGCCACTCGAATCGGAACCAGATATAGATCAGCACGCAGATGATCGAGGCGACCACCGCGACGATACCCTCCTGCGCCAACTCGCCGGAGACCTTGGGGCCGACGACCTCGACGCTCCGGTAGTCAACGCCGGGCCCCAGCGCGTCCTTGATCTTCTGAATGGCGGCCTGCTGGGCTTCCTCGCCGCCGTCCTGCACGCCGATGCGGATCAGAACATCGTTGGGAGTACCGAACTCCTGCAACTCGGCCGCACCAAGCCCCAGTCCATTGATGGTGGACCGAAGCTGGTCGAGATTGGCAGGCTGCTCGGTGCGGATGGTGATGACGGTGCCGCCCTTGAAATCGACACCGACGTTGAGCCCAACCGTCAGGAACAACACCAGCGACAATGCACAGAGAATGCCGGAGGCGAGATAGCCGAAGCGGCTGATGCGCATGAAGCGCAGCGTGGTGCCGTCGGGAATGAAGCGAATACCTTTCATGGGATGCTCTCCGCTCTCAGAGCGGAACCTCCTTCGGCCGCGTCTTGCGCACCCAGTATGCGATGATCAGCTGGGTGAGCGTGAAGGCGGTGAACACGGTTGTGATGATGCCGACAGACAGCGTGACCGCGAAGCCCTTGATGGGACCCGAGCCGATGCCGAACAACACGGCGGCGGCGATGAGCGTCGTCACATTGGCGTCGACGATGGTACCGAGCGCGGCGCGGAAACCCGTCTCGATGGCGTTGATCGCGGTACGGCCGTTCTTCCATTCCTCGCGCACGCGCTCGAAGACCAGCACATTGGAGTCAACCGCCATGCCCATGGTGAGCACGATGCCGGCAATGCCGGGCAGCGTCAGCGTGAAACCCAAGAAGGACATGACGCCGAGCAGCAAGGTGAGGTTCGCCAGCAGGGCAATGTCGGCGAAGATGCCGAACAGGCCATAGGCGATCACCATGAAGACCAAGACGGCGGCAAGACCAATCGCACAGGCGATGAGGCCGGCGCGGATCGAGTCGGAGCCTAGGCTGGGGCCGACGGTGCGCTCCTCCACGATGGTCAGCTTGGCCGGCAGCGCGCCGGAGCGCAGCACGATGGCGAGGTCGTTGGTCTCCTGGGTGGTAAAATTGCCGGAAATCTGCCCCGACCCACCAAGGATCGGCTCATTGATGCGGGGATAGGAGACGACCACATCGTCGAGGATGATGGCGAAGGGCTTGCCGACGTTGTCGCGCGTCAGCCGGCCGAAGCGCTCGGCACCCTTGGTGTTGAAGCGGAACGAGACGACCGGGTTGTTGTTCTGGTCGAAGGTGCCCTTGGCATCGACCAAATCGGCGCCGTCGACGGTGGCGCGGCTCGATGTCTGCACCCAGATGATATTCTGCGGCTCATCCTTCACCGGCAGGGCCTTGCAATCTGGCGGCGGGTTCTGGCCCTCTGACGTCGGCTGGCTTTCGCAGAGCAACTGGAATGTGAGCTTGGCCGTGCGGTCAAGGCGGCGCTTGATCTCTTCGCTGTCCTGCACACCGGGAATCTGGACGACAATGCGGTCCTTGCCCTGCTGCTGGATGGTGGCTTCGACCACGCCGTCCGGATTGACGCGCTTCTCGATGATCTTGAGGGACTGGGCAATGGCACCGGCGACCTTGGCATCGAGACCGGGCTCGGAGAAGGAGAAGGTGATTTGCTGGGCCTGGTCCGACAGGGTGAACAGTGCGGCCGTGGCGCCGCCGCCGAAGAAGCCCGTGTCCAGCGGCTGAATCAGCTTGCGCAGCTCGGTTTTCGCCTTGTCCATGTCTTCCGGCTTGGCAATTCGCACCCGCACACCGCTGTCGAAGCGGTTGATGCCATTGTAGCCGATGCGCGCTTCACGCAGCGTGCTGCGGATATCACCTACCAGCTGCTCCGACAGGCGGTTGTGCAGGTCCTTGCGGTCGATCTCGAGCAGGATGTTGATGCCACCCTGCAGGTCGAGGCCGAGTGTCACGGGCCTCAGGCCGTAGTCTCGCAACTTGGCCCGCGTATCCGTCGGAAGCACATTTGGCAGCGCCAGGATGATGGCGAGAAGCACGGAGGCGAGAATGGCCAGCGACTTCCAGCGGGGGATGTTGAACATGGGCGGCTACTTGGTGTCAGACTTGATGGGCTCACCCTTCGCCCTGACGTCGGAGATACCAGAGCGCAGCAAGCGAATCTTGATGTTCTCACCGATCTCGACCTGGAGTTCGTTATCGTCGATGACCTTGGTGACCTTGCCAATGAGGCCGCCGCTGGTGACGACCGTGTCGCCCTTCATGACCTTCTTCAGAAGTTCCTGGTGATCCTTCATCTTCTTCTGCTGCGGACGGATGAGCAGGAAGTAGAACACCGCCATGATGGCGACGAGGGGCAGAATCATGCTGACGAAATCGCCCGCGCCGGGTGTGGCAGCCTGGGCGTAGGCCGGAGTAATAAACACGGAATGTCTCCCAATCGAAATGTGCGCGGAATATAGCGACGGTTCCCGCCATTGCAACCAATCGATTGGGGCGGCTTTACGGCCTCTCAACCCTCGGCTAAGAGGCCGCCATGACAGACATAACCGATCCTGCCCTGCTCCGCCGCATCGCCGAGGCCCTGGAACGGCTGGCACCACCGTTGCCGCCGCCTGCCGATCTGGCCGCCAACGAAGCTTTCGTCTGGCACGCCGCACCGCCGGTGCTGGAATCCGTTGCCAAGGTCAACCGGGTGGACATCGGACTGCTCAAGGGCATCGACCTGACACGTGACATCCTGATCGAGAACACCGAACGCTTCGCCAAGGGCCTGCCGGCCAACAATGCGCTGCTGTGGGGCGCGCGCGGCATGGGCAAGTCTTCGCTGGTGAAAGCGGCACATGCGCTGGTGAACGGCCAGACAGGCGGCAGCCTCAAGCTCATCGAGATCCACCGCGAGGATATCGAGAGCCTCCCGGTGCTGATGAATATCATCCGCAAGGCCGAAGAGTTCCGCTTCATCGTGTTCTGCGACGATCTCTCATTCGATTTTGATGATACGTCCTACAAGTCGCTGAAGGCGGCGCTCGACGGCGGCATCGAGGGACGGCCCTCCAACATGATGTTCTATGCCACCTCCAACCGCCGCCATCTGCTGCCGCGCGACATGATCGAGAACGAGCGTTCGACGGCAATCAACCCGTCAGAAGCCGTGCAAGAGAAAGTGTCACTATCCGACCGGTTCGGGCTGTGGCTCGGGTTCCACAATTGCTCGCAGGACGAATATCTCGATATGATCGAGGGTTACGCGAAATACTTCGGGCTTCAGGTGAGCCCCGAGGAGCTCCGTGCCGGGGCCATTGCCTGGCAGGCGACGCGCGGCAGCCGGTCCGGCCGTGTGGCCTGGCAATTCATCCAGGACCTCGCCGGCAAGCTCGGACAGAAGCTGGACGTCTAGTGCGGAATGCGCCAAGACGGAATCGTCTTGGCGAAGCAATGACGCACTAACCTATTGATGAGCGAGCAACTTATCTGACTTTTGATGGTTCCATCAAAAGTCAAGTTGCTCTGAGCGTTCAGGGCCTGATGATGGTCTTGGGCGCCTTCATCTCCCCGGCGATGATGCGGGCATAGGCCTCCGGCACCTCGTCGAGGCGGATCGGTTCCGACAGAAACTGGAGGATCTCGTCCTTCAAATGCGGCAGCAGGCGCACGGCCTCGGTCAATTCATCTGCGAAGGCGTGGCAACCCACGAGTGCCAGTTCCCGCTCGACCAGGATGGTAGGGTCGAGGTCCATGTGTCCATGGAATATACCGACCAGCGCGATCCGGCTGCCGCCGGGGACGACGTCCACCAGATGGCGCAGCAGCGGGGAGCTGCCGGTGGCCTCGACCAGACCGCTGATACCGGCAAGGCCGGGCTCATCGACGCCAACCGCCACGGCGCCCGTCACCTCGGCCACCAATTCAGCGCGGGCCAGGTTGCGGTCGGCGACCCGTACCGACACGGCCCCCTTGCGCGACAGCACCAGGGCCACCAGTGCGCCGATCATGCCGCAGCCGGTGACCAGGATCGTTTCGCCCTGCACTGGCGCCAATCGGGCCACGGCATGGAGCGCCACGGCGAGCGGCTCGGCGGTCGCCGCGACGTCCGCAGGGAGGCCCTGATCGGCTTTCAGCAGCAGGCGCGCCGGCAAAACCGTCTCCTCGGCAAAACCACCATCGCAGACCTCGCCGACGAAGCCGATGGATTGGCAGAGATGGTGCTTGCCGGTGCGGCAAGCCTCGCAGGTGCCGCACCAATAGCGCGAGTCCGCCACCACCAGGTCACCAACGTTAAAATGCCCTGCCCCAGGACCAGTTTCTGTGATGACGCCTGACAATTCGTGGCCGGGAATGCTGGGCGTGCGGCTGATCCACTGGCCAGTGCGGTAGTTGTGGATGTCGGAGCCGCAGATGCCTGCCGCCTCCACCTTCACGCGGACCTCGCCAGCTTTCAAAGCGCCGGGGCGCGGCACGTCCGCCAGCCGAAGGTCGCCCTTGCCATGGAGTTGTACTGCACGCATCGACATCGCCTCAGCCGAACTCTTTTTCGATGCGCAGCCAGTCGGCTGGATCCTTGGCCCGCGGCACCGCACCAATCGTGTTGCGGAAGGCTTCGCGCCCCTCGATGGCCTCGAGCCATTCGCGCACATGGGGCATG
>ERZ795053.5586-NODE-5586-length-12915-cov-4.523950_pt1 | contig 12915 bp, 9 predicted proteins | sample MGYA00375137_ERZ795053 | MGnify/ENA primary metagenome ERZ795053 (study PRJEB30182, sample SAMN05720284) | activated sludge metagenome | isolation source: Anaerobic digester | place: Hong Kong | collected 2014-12-17 ... | reverse complement strand
TTCAGCTTCCGCCTGCAGGATGGTGAGCGCCGTCGACGGCATTGTAGTCTCGAAGCCGAGGCCGAAAAAGATAACCTCCTTGTCCGGATTGCTGCGCGCGATCGCCAAAGCGTCGAGCGGCGAATAGACCATTCTTATGTCGGCGCCATCGGCCTTTGCCTGCATCAGGCTCTTTTTCGATCCGGGTACGCGCATGGCGTCGCCGAAGGTCGTGAAAATGACGCCCGGCGTCTCGGCGAGGGCGACACAATCGTCAACGCGCCCCATAGGCAGCACACAGACGGGACAGCCCGGCCCGTGCACGAGTTCGACGGCGTCCGGCAGCATCTGCTCGATGCCGTACTTGAAGATCGCATGCGTGTGTCCGCCGCACACTTCCATGATCGCAAGCGGGCGGGACTTGCAGGTCTCGATCCGTGCCACCTGGACGTTGATTTCACCGATCAGGGCGCGCGCCTTGGCGGGATCGCGGAATTCATCGACATATTTCATGACGCGCCTCCCGTTCCATTGGTTTGCATCGCCTCATCTCCCGCGCGCATGGCGGCGAGGTTTTCCTGCACTTCGCCGATGTCTTCAAGTATCTTCAGGGTTGCGCGGGCTTCTTCTTCATCGATCCGACTCATGGCGAAGCCGACATGGACGAGGACCCAGTCGCCGATGCAGTCCGCAATCCGATGGTCATCGCCCACGACGCAGGCGAGATTCACCTCGCGGCGGACGCCGGCAACGTCAACCAGGCCGAGCTGGCGCACCGTATCCCTGATCTCAACGATCTGTCCGGGAATTCCAAGGCACATGGGCGCCTCCTTTCTGTATCGCCGCCAGTGCGATGACGGCCTGGCCGAGGGCGAGGCCGCCATCATTGGCGGGAACTTTTGAATGTGAGAGTACGTGAAGGCCACGTCCGTCCAGTCCTTCATGGACCAGGCGGAACAGGGTCTCATTCTGGAAGCAGCCGCCCGACAGCGCGACGGTATCGAGCCCGTTTTCTTCCGCAAGCCGTGCGGCTAGTTCCGTCAAGGCGCGCGCCAGTCCGCGGTGGAATCGCGCGGCGATCGTGCCTGCAGGCGGGTCGTGCCGGAGGTCCTCCAGTATCGCCCGCCACATAGGCGACGGATCGAGGCAGAGCCGGTCGGTGCCTTCAATGGAGGATATCGCGAGGACGTAGGCGCTTGCTTCCGGCTCTTCCATAGTCGAGCGGTCAATTGCTGCTTCCAACGTCATCGCGGCTTCGCCTTCGTAAGTCTGTTCGCCCCAGGCGAGGCCAGCAGCAGCGGCGACGGCATCGAACAGGCGTCCGCAGGATGAGGAAAGCGGCGAATTGGTCCCGGTGCGGATCATGGCGTCGAGCGTGCTTCTTGGGGACGCGGTCAGCTTCCGGACGAGCGGAAGGTCTCCATAGTCACCTTCCAGAGAGTCCCAGCCGACGGCGGCAATCAGATGGGCGTAGACGTTTCGCCATGGTTCGCGGATCGCAGACGTGCCGCCGGGCAGTGCGACAGGTTTGAAATGCGCAGCTCGGCGATAGGTGCGGTAGTCGGCAATCAGGAATTCTCCGCCCCAGATCGTGCCGTCGTCGCCGAGGCCGAGACCGTCCATGGCGATGCCGAGGACCGGATGGGTGTCGAGCGGTCTTCCGCTTTCTGCGAGGCACGCTGCGATGTGTGCATGATGGTGCTGGGCTTCGACAACCGGCAGGTCGGCTTCGGCGGCCAGGTCGTGGCCGTGCCGGCTGCACCGGTAATCCGGATGGAGATCAACTGCGACGGCGTCCGGGTCGAACTCGTATAGCTGCCGGTAGAGCCTGAGATTGTGCGTGACGTCGTCAGCGGTGGCAGCGTCTTCAAGGTCACCCATGTGCTGGCTGAGGATCGCGTCACCGTCACGGACAAGGCAGAATGTGTTCTTGAGCTGGGCGCCCATGGCAAGAATTCGCAAGTCCTTGCTGAATCCGTCTGGCAGAGAAATTGGAGAAGGGGCGTAGCCGCGTGCACGGCGCAAGAGGCGTGGCGTGCCGAGGTCGACGCGCATGACGGAATCGTCGATGCGGTTTGCAATGTCGCGGTCATGCATGAGCAGGTAGTCTGCAATGCCCGCCAGCCGCTCACGGGCATCTGCATTGGTGGTTGCCTGCGGTTCGCCGGAAATATTGCCGCTTGTCATGACAACGGGCCGGTCGACATTTTCCAGCATCAGATGGTGCATCGGCGTGTACGGCAGCATGAAGCCGAGGCGATCGAGGCCTGGCGCAATGGCTTCGGGCAGTCGCACCAGATCGTTCCGTAAAAGGACAATCGGGGCTGGAGCGCTGGTCAGGAGCGCGGCCTCCGCTTCGGAGACGGCGCAATATTTCCTGATCATGCCAAGGTCGCGGGCCATGAGGGCGAATGCCTTGCCGACGCGACCCTTGCGCGCCCGCAGCCGTTCTACAGCGGCCGCGTTGGTCGCGTCGCAAGCGAGATGGAAGCCGCCTATGCCCTTGACAGCGAGGATGTGGCCGCTGACCAGCAGCCGCCCTGCGGCGTCCATTTCATCCCTTGCAGCGAACGTTTCGGAGGAAACGGGTCCGGCACATGGCTTCTCGATCCATGCATGCGGTCCGCAGGCCGGGCAGGCGACAGGCTGGGCGTGGAAGCGGCGGTCGGTCGGATCTGCGTATTCGTCCGCGCAATCCCCGCACATAGCGAAGGCGGCCATCGTCGTCTTCGTCCGGTCGTAGGGCGCCCCCTCCACGATCGAGAAACGCGGCCCGCAATTGGTGCAATTGGCGAACGGATACCGATAGCGGCGATCTGCGGCGTCGCGGACTTCCGCCAGGCAATCGGGGCAGGTCGCGGCATCGGGCGTCACGCTGGCGCGCATGGTGCCGGATGCGGACGATGCAATTTCGAACCGTGCCGGCGCCGGATCGGCAATCGGCAGCCGTTCCAGTGCTTCAATTCGCGCGAGCTTCGGAAGTTCCATTCGGAGACGGCATTCGAAGTCGCGGCGAGCGTCGCCCCAGAGTCGGATCTCCACGCCTTCGCTTGTGTTTCGGACGTCGCCGGTGAGCCCCATCTCCGTCGCAATGCGCCAGACGGTGGGGCGGAAGCCGACACCCTGCACCTGGCCGCGAATGATGAGCCGTTCGCCAATCATGCCGCAGCGCTCCACCGTCCGCCGATGCGATATTGCAGGCCCCGGAATGCCGCCCGCGCAATCTTCCGGAAGGCGCGGCAACTGGTCCCTCTGCGGTTTGTGCCGGCTTCCACGATTGTTCTCAGTAGCGATGCTTCAGCGAAATCACCTTGGTGATGAGCCTGGCGTCTTCACGGTTGATCCGGAGTTCCTTGATCAGCTGCTCGAGGAAGTCGGCCTCGGCCTGAACGATCACGCCATCGGCGAGCGAGATATCGAGACAGTGCGCGAATACGGATAGGCGCATATCTGTCGGAAGGGTCTCGCAGGCCTCCGAAAGCCATTCGGGTCGATCGGCCCGCCGCTTGAGCACCACATTGTTGGCGTGGGCGAGCTCGTTCTCGTCGAGATTTTTCAGGGTCCTGGACCGATGGGCCAGTGCCCGGATTTCCTCGAGCTCCTGCTGCGCGACCCTGCCGTCGGCAAACGCTGCCGAAAGGATGAGGCAGAGGAAGGCCTCGGGTATTGTCCAGTCGCTCTTGTGATCGGGAAACTGCGTCACAAGCTCCTTGAGGCTGAAGGATGCCGGCTTTTCCTCGACGGTCATCAGGTGGAAGAGCGTTTGCGAGTTTTCTGCTGGATCGCTCATGGGCTGTCACTCCTGGTCAGGGGTATCCGTTCGGAATCTACATCAATCGGGGCGGGGGCTTTGCGGGATCGGTGGCCATGCTTCGACGTCCGCTTTCAGAGTTTCGAGCGCATCGCGACGGTCGCGAAGTTTCGACACGACATCGTCAAGCCATTCGACGTCCGGCGGCAATTTCCGCAGGCGTGCCGGGGCATTCGCGCGGCTGGGCTCAGCGAGCAGGTTGGCGATATCTTTTTCCAGAGCCTTGCCCTGCTTCTGCAGCGCCATGATGCTCTGATAGTCGGCATAGCTGTCGATGGTTGCCTGCTGCGCCGTGATCTTGGTTTCGAGCCCGGCGATCTGCTCATCGCGGGCTTTCAGGTCCTTGGCCTGTGCGGCGATCTTGTCGCCGGCATCCTTCAGTTGGGTCTGCATCTGGCCGTAGGCGAAAACGGCGCCAGCGATGCCCGCGACCAGGATCCCCGACAGGAAAATAGCCGTGATCAACATGCGGGCCTGCCCGCTTCGGGCCTGACGCACCTGTTGGGACAGGGCCATCATGTCGCTTTCCGTGGGCACGGGCGTGAACACCTGCATGTCCCTGGTGCCGTCTGTCCGGTCGATCGGAGGTGTCATCGTGGGCTTCCCTGTTTAGCCGTTCCGGTACCTCGCCGCCTTGTGTCTGGCACGGTACCCGAGATTGTTAGCGAGCGGAGCATTTCAGAACTCCGTAGTGCCCGAAGAAGGCGTTCAGGTCGTCCCAGGTTGAGTCTCCGGGGGACAACGAAATCTCGCGCCGGCAACGGCGAACGACCGTCTGGGCTTCATCCAGCGTTGTTGCCATATCGACATCACGGCCAAGGTCGTCGAACCGGACGACCCGGTCAAAATCGGGCGCATCGGGCAGAAGCGCCTGTCCACTGTGGAATGTATCCTCGGCTGAGCGAAGGACACTTCGCCAGCGGGTCTGCGATGCCATGTCATAGGCGCTGACATCCATCAATTGGGCTTGCTTCAGGAGGAACATTCCCCGTAGCAACTGGCCATCCGGGCTCTGGACACTCGGGCAGCGGGATTGTGCCGATCCGTCCTTCACGGCATCGCCGCCGAGCAGGATTGTTGCGAGGCAATCCTGGCGGGTGTACTTCCATGCGCGGATGCCACTGCGGGCGGCCTGCTCGGCGTGGTCGAAGGCGCGCTCCTGCCAGCCCTCTCTGCGCAGGCTCGTTTCTGCGACACTGGCCATATAGTGTGCCTCAGCCCGACGTGTGTCGGTGAGGCCAGGAAGGGCGCGAAGGATGGACGGCAAGGCCTTCTCCAGGTCTCCACGCGCGAAGCGCCGCGCACCGATCTCGTACTCCACGTCGGAACTCAGCGGGCCCTGGGCGGATGCCTGCTCGAGCATGGCGAGCGCGCCGGCCGCATCGCCGGTCTTGTCGAGAACTCGTGCAAGCGAGAGCGTCGCTTCAAGCTTTTGCTGGCCAGTCAGTCCGCCGATAGCAGCCTTGTATGCGGTTGCCGATTCCTGGTTGTGTCCGGTGCGCTCCAACGCGTCGCCGAGGCGCAGGTAGCGAACCGGTGTGGGGCCTATCGCGACCGATTGCTGCAGCGACTGCGTTGCCTGGGTGAGCAGGGCATCGGCTTGCGCATCGTCCCGGGTAAGTTTCGTGAGCGCGAGCTGGCTGGTACCCAGTTGTTCGAGGTCATTTGCCTTGGCGCTGGGGTCGGCGGGCTGCGCATCGAGGTCCACGGCCTTCTGGTAGGCCGAAATTGCGTCGGCAAGGTGGGTCCTTGCATTCGAGGAATCAAAATCGGCCAGCATCTGGTAGACATCGCCCATGCCCCGATAGGAGGGCAGTCGGAACCGGCCGACGTCCAGCGCATCGCGGTAGTCGGTCAGCGCGCCCAGCGCCGTGTCATTCAGCGATGCCAGCTCGGACGCCGTGTGCCCGGAGGATGCCAGCGACTGCCGCGTGCGCTCGGCCCGCTCGAACGAGATTTCAGCCAGCTTGTCGGCGGCCGCGTTCTTGAGCGACGGGCAATCGGAGACGATGCGCTGCAGGTCGTCGACATACTGGAATTCCTGCGCACGGCCGATATCGCTGTTGACGCGCCACCGAAGGTCAAGGATCCGGCACGTCAGATCGCTCGTGCGGGCATCTTCGTCCTCATCATTCGTTCGTGCGGGCAGATGGAGGGCATTCAGCGTGGTCGATGCCTCGGCGAGGCAGGAATCGGCCGATCCGCAACTGGCCGATGCGCTTGCGGAAAGCCCCCGCAGCGCGCGGGCCCGCTCAAATGCCCGGCGCAGCTTGAAGCGTTCGTTCAGGCTCGACGCGGCGGCATTCGAGGTTGGCCGGATCTGGCCGTCCTGCTGGCTGGCGACGGATTGGTCGATCATCGTCAGTGCCGTCTGGAAGCATGTGCCTGGCACGGCGCACAAGCCAGCCGGCGCAGCGGCCTCGGCCGCTGAATTGTAGGCGCTTGCCGCGTTGAAATAGGCGTTCGCACGCATGATGCCGCTTCGTGACGGATCGCCCGCGGCCGTCTCGCCGGAGCAGGTTTGGGCCATGCGCGCAGCATCCTGCGCCGGGACAGAAATTTCCCTTTGAAAACAGTCATCCAGTCCGGCCCAGACGGGGGCGGTGCCGCCAGTGTTGGTTGCTGGAGCGGAGGCACAACTGGCAAGCAGCGGCAGAAGAATTCCAGCAAGAGCGCCGGACCGAAGAGCTCTTTTGGGTATGAAGTGCGCCGTCATGTCCTGCCTGCCCGTCATCCCGATATCTGAACATTAACCATTATCGCTTCCGGATGATATTGTGTCGAGACGCAGGCGCTAATTTGGCCGTGCGGTTTCGAGCCTCATCCCCGCAAATCATGAAAAGAGGATAGGTACGGGCCGGACCGGATTGTTGAGATTTGTCAAAGGGCGCGGTCGTGGATGTAGCCGGCGCCCCTGATCTCAGGACACAGGCTCCAGCTTGTGCAGGAATTCGCCGATCGCGCTGACGGCTTCCGGCTCATCCAGGATCGGCGCATGGCCAACCCTGGGAACTGTCACGAATTTCGCATCGGGGTGGCGGCGCCGCATCTTCTGCGCTGTTTTCTCCGACAGGATGTCCGATGTCTCTCCACGGATAATCAGGAGTGGAACGGCCGACATCGCCTTGAACAGGCGCCACATTGCGATGCGGGTCAGGAGGCCGGGGCGGACCTGTCCGACGGTTTGCGTGATCGCAGGATCGTAGTCGAGAACGACGCGCCCATCATCGAGTTCCCTGTAGGTACGCCTTGCGAAAGCCATCCAGTCTTCTGCCGTGTATGTGGGGAACACGTCGGCCTGAACGCGTCCGACGCTGGCCGCTGCCGCGTCCCAGCCACTCAGCGGCTCGACCGACCCGACATAGGAGGCGATCCGGTCCAGTCCTCTGGTTTCGAAGACGGGGCCGACATCGTTCAGCACGACGCCACGTACGCGCTCCGGCATGGCTTTCATCATGATCATCGACATCAGGCCGCCCATCGACGTGCCGATCAGCGCAACGCGCTGCAGGCCGAGCGTGTTGAGCAGGGCCAGCATGTCGCCCACATAGGTGGCCGGGGTGTAGTGTTCCGTCACTGGATCGCGATCGGACTTTCCGCGTCCGCGCTGGTCGACGGCGATGAACCGGTAACGTCCACCCAGGGCTTCGATCATCGGCTCGAAGTCTTTGTGGTTGCGCGTGAGACCGTGCATGCAAAGCGCGGTAAGCGGCGCATCGAGCGGGCCATAGCAGCGCGCATACAGGCTGAGGCCGTCAGGCGACTTGTAGAAGATTTCGTCAGTCATAAACCAGCTCCCGGTAGGTGTTCCTCAGCTCTCGTTTGAGCAGCTTGCCGTTCGGGTTGCGAGGCAGCTCCTGCACGACTCTGACGTCCGTAAGCCGTTGCTGCTTACCGAGCCTGGAATTGCACCATGTTTGGATTTCGATAGGGTCCGCATCGTTTCTCAGGACCACAAGTGCGATCGGGGTTTCGCCCCATTTCCGGCTCGCCGCGGCAATGACGGCGGCTTCCGAGACAGCTTCGTGCTTCAGCAGTTCAGCCTCGATGTCCTGAGGATAGATATTCTGACCACCTGACAGGATCATGTCCTTCTTCCGGTCCACGATGTAGAGATAGCCGTCCTCGTCCACATAGCCGATGTCTCCCGTCCGCAGCCAGATGCTTCCGTCCGGCGCTGTCCAGCTGGCATCGCGCGTCGCATCTTCGCGCCGCCAGTATCCGGGCATCACGATACGCCCCGTTGCAACGATTTCGCCCGGCGTTCCCGGAGGCGTCTCGTGGTCGGCATCGTCCAGAATGCGGATGTCCGTTCCCAGAAGAGGCTGTCCGACGGACGACAGGCGACCGTCTGCGACTTCCGGGTCGATCGTTGTGATGACGCCCTCGGTCAGGCCATAGAGCTCGATGATTGCCGGACCGAACCGGGTCAGCAGTCTCTGCTTCAGGCCGGCATGCAGCGGCGATCCGGCCGACATGATGGCATGGATGGGCGAGGGCGCTGAAGGGTCAGGATCGACTTCGAGTATTTTCTGGAGTTGAAGCGGAACCATGGACGAGTGCGTGATGCGCTCGTTGTCGCAAAGCTCCCAGAAGCGCGCGGCATCGAAGCCGGGTTCAATGATCAGTGTCCCTCCGGCAATGACGGTGCAGAGAATGCTGACCCACGAAATGTTTGAATACAGACCGATGGTGACAAGCGTCCGGGCCGCGCCATGATAGCGGAGCGCAATGGCCAGATCGCCGCCCCAGTTGCGACGGCCCTCCTGGGTATGGACAATGCCTTTTGGCGTACCCGTCGTTCCGGACGAATAGATGATGTTGAGAGGTGTATCCGGATCGATGGTGACGAGCGGTTCCTGGGCGCGCGCGCGGTCTGCCCAGTCCCCGTAGTTCTGCCATCCGGCGCGATTGCCAGTCGTGATTTTCAGCAGGTCTGCACAGGCGTTGCGCGTTGCGGGATGTGCATCGATCCTTTGCGCCTGATCTACGGTGCAGATGATCATCCGTGCATTTGCATTTGCGATCATGCCGGCAATGGCCTCTTCGGTGACCGACAGGTTCAGTGGCACGCTGGTCACTCCGGCCTTGATCAGGCCCAGCAGCGTTTCGAGCATTTCAATGCCGTTCGACATCAGGACGATGACACGGTCACTCTGATGAAGACCGGCATCCAGCGCCGCATTGGCGACACGGTTCAGCCGCTGATTGAAGGTCATCCAATCGAGACGCGCGTCCCCGCACACGACCGCCTCGCGGCTGCGCCGCCATTTTCCATGCAGCCTCAGAATATCAGGCAGCAGGGACCCGGAAATCGTGAATTCATTCAAGTGTCTGCCTCCCGCAGTCCAGCCGTTGTTGGGTGTTCTTGTTGAAATTCAACGGTTGTTGAAATTATGCCGATATGCGGGTTCTGTGCAAGACCTGTCAGGTCGGAATCGCGCACAGCGGACTTGGCCATTGATCACGCCGATATGCGTGACTAGTAAGAGCCCATGTCATTGCCTCAGGAAGAATCCCGCATCGACCGCAGGACAGCCATACTGGACGCGGCGGAGGAGCAGTTCGCTGCGTATGGATACGATGGCGTTACACTGCGGGCGATCGCCAAGAAAGCGGGCGTGGATCTGGCCCTGCCAAACTATTATTTCGGTCCGAAGCGGGACCTGTTCGACGCAGTACTGATGCGTCGGGCCGAAATCCTGAACGCAGCACGGCTGGCTCAGCTGGATGAGTGCATTGCTTCATCGAACGGCACGCCGAGCGTTGAGAATATCATCCGGGCCTTCCTGCGGCCGCTGCTGACGGGTGAACACGTCAGCGAACAGGGCTGGAAGAACTACTACGCGCTGATTGCATATGTGAACAACTCGCCTGAATGGGGCGGCCGGTTGATGACTCAGTTCTTCGACCCGGTGATCCAGAAATTCATCGACGCGCTACGCCTCGCCATGCCCGAGGTGGAGGCGCGGGACATATATTGGGCGTACCATTTTCTTTCCGGGGCGCTGACCCTGACATTCGCCCAGACTGGCCGCCTCGACACGCTGTCGGGCGGGCTTTGCCGGTCGGACGACCTGACGGACGCATTCGAGCACATGGTACGCTTCACGACGGCAGGTTTCGAGACATTCCGCAGCGGGCAAAAGAAAAGGCGGCCACGTTAATGGCCGCCAGTTACAGTCGTTCCGGGAGGAATGTTCTTAGTACTTGAAGTCGACGCCGAAGGTCACGGTTCTTGGCGGACCATAGAAGCCCGTCAGGATGCCTTCCAGACCGAGGGTCGATGCCCCGTTCGGATCCGTCGGCGGATTGAGGAAGTTGTAGCCTGCAACAATGTATTCCTCATCGGTGAGGTTCTTGCCGGTCAGGCTGAATGTCCAGCGTTGGTCTTCTGTCTGCCAGCGGACGCCTGCATCCCACAGCGTGTAGGCAGGCTGGTCAATGGCGCCGGGCACTTCGAACTGGCTCGAGTCTCCGCGATAGGACAGCAGCGTGTTCATCGACAGCGTGCCGGCATGACCGCCGAGCGTCAGCGGCCGGTCATAGTTCAGCATGGCCGAAGCGGTCCAGTCAGGCGTGTTCTGGATCACGCGCTGGTTGGCGACATCCTGTCCGGTTGCGTCGACGAATTCGTCATACTTCCCGTCGAGATAGCCGACTGTCCAGGCGAGGCTGAAAAGGTCACCGGAAACAGCGGCGTTTTCGCCGAGAATCGAGCTGCCTTCCCATTCGATACCCTTGATGGTTGCCGCGCCGGCGTTGGTCACGATGCCGGTGAAGTCGTCATTGATGCCATCGCCGTTCGTGTCGACACCTGCGGAACCCGGCACCTGCACGTCCTTGTAGTCCATGTAGAACGCTGCGAGGCTTGACTGCAGGCGGCCGTCATATGCGCTGGTTTTCCAGCCGATCTCGTAGGAGTCGACCTCTTCCGGATCGAACTTCATGAACTCGAAGATCTCGTCCGGCGTAATCCGACCATCCTGGTTGAAGTCAGGCGTTGCGCTGGTCTGGCCGCGCGGATCGAAGCCGCCGCCTTTGAAGCCCTGGGCATAGGTCGCATACAGATTGTTGTTTGCGTTCGCCTGATAAGCCAGCGAGATACGCGGGCTGAAGTCATCAAAGCTGGCCTTGCCGTTGAAGTTGGAGGTAACCGCAATCGGAATTGCCGTGCCGCCGAAGTACGACGTGAAGCCTCCGATGAATGTCGTCCGAAGGACCTGGCCGGTGCGGTCGTCTTCCGTGTAGCGGCCGCCGAGGGACAGGGCCCACTTGTCAGTCAGGTCGAACGTGAAGTCGCCGTAGATCGACCAGGTTTCGGTGTTCACGTCACCGAAGGTCTGTGCAGTCAGTCCGGGCAGGCTGATCAGGTTTCCGGTCAGACCCAGCTGAACGTCAAATGCGTTGAGCGAGTCGGCATCAAGGTAGTAAACGCCCACAATACCGTTGAGGCGTTCGCCTGAATACGAGATCTGTGCTTCTTGCGAGAGCTGATTGTTCTTGTACAGAACAGGTGCGTCCACGTCGACGGAGGCAAGGGAGTCGAAGTCGATCGGAGAAGTGGACTCGTCCTCGCGATAAGCAAGGATGTACTTGGCGCCGAAATTGCTGTTCAGCTTCCAGTCGGCGACGAGCGAAGCGCCACCGCCCTCGAAATGCTGGTCGACGATATTCAGGCCGGCTTCGGTATCATACACATCGCCGAGAACGGGGTTGCCGCTGATGCGGGCCGGGATGAGGCGATGACCTTGTTTCGGATCGGAATTATCATCGGTCCAGTCGCCGGTGAAGCGGAGCTGGAAGTCTGGGGAGAGGTCCAGTTCAGCCGACAGGCGTCCGGACAGGACATCCTTGTTGTAGTTCTCCACGCCTTTCAGGGTGAGGTTGTCGCCGTAGCCGTCATGCGTCAGCCATGCGACGCTGCCGCCGACACGGAAGATGTCGGAAACCGGAATACTCGTCGTGACGATGACGTCCTGCTGATTGTAGCTGCCATAGGCGCCGTGGACCTTCAGCTCGAATTCGTCCGACAGCGGTCGGGTGACGTACTTCACGGCGCCGCCGATCGTATTACGTCCATACAGCGTTCCTTGCGGCCCGCGCAGGACTTCGACGCGCTGGACATCGAAAACGTCGAGAATCGCACCCTGAGGACGGTTCAGGTAGACATCGTCGATATAGATGCCGACGCCGGCCTCGAAGCCAACGAGCGGGTCCTGCTGTCCGACGCCGCGGATGAAGGCGGACAGCGTATTATTGGTTGCGCGCGATGCTTCCAGTGTCACGTTCGGCGACAATTTGGCCACTTCGTCCAGCGTCACAACACCAGCGCTGGCAAGTTCCTCACCATCGAATGCGGAGACTGACAGCGGCACGTCCAGGAGGCTTTCCTCGCGGCGCTGAGCCGTCACGACGATCGGGCCGTAGCGTTTTTCGCTATTCTTTGCCGTTTCTTCCTTATTCGCGGTGTCTTCGTCCGAAGTCTGCGCCATTGCAGGCAGCACTGGCGTCAATGATGTTGCCGCAAGCGCAAGCAACATGAATTTCGTCTGGCTATTCATCCGGTTTTCCTCCCATGCCGAACGGCTATTTATTCAACAGTTGTTGAAAATTGCCTTCGGGGATTCTGGCTGTCAATGGGAAAGCCGTTCGAATGCGTGAAGAAAAATTGTCGTGTTGCGGATGAACACCAGTGCGGCGAGGGCTCTCGACGCCCGGAAATGCGGGCGTTACCGTTAAAATTACAGAAGCGGAGGCAGGCGATTTGGCACGAAAAGCTGGGGCGAAGACTGAAGCAACATCGGCACGGGTAGGGGCGCTGAGAGTCGCTCGTGAACTGGCCCGGTCGATCGAGCGTGGAGAATACGCGCCTGGTCAGAGGCTCAAGGAGCAGGAGCTGGCCGACCGTTTCGGCCTGAGCCGTGCGCCGATCAGGGAAGCGCTGCGCCTTCTCGAGAGCCAGGGCATCGCTGTCATCGAAGAGATGCGCGGCGCCCGCGTCGTGCGTCCCGATGAGGCGGGCTTCCATGAATTGTGGTTGCTGCGCGCTGCTGTTTCCGGCGTTGTCGCCGAGTTGGCGGCAACCAATGATGCGCCCGAGGCCCGGCAGAAGAAGGCGCAGT
>ERZ795053.5584-NODE-5584-length-12919-cov-6.027208_pt1 | contig 12919 bp, 9 predicted proteins | sample MGYA00375137_ERZ795053 | MGnify/ENA primary metagenome ERZ795053 (study PRJEB30182, sample SAMN05720284) | activated sludge metagenome | isolation source: Anaerobic digester | place: Hong Kong | collected 2014-12-17 ... | reverse complement strand
CACGTTTCGACGAAATGTGAGCAGGGGAAAGCGCGCAGAAGTTCGACGGAGAACTCCTTCATGACCGCCATTGTCGACATCATCGGCCGGGAAATTCTCGATAGCCGTGGCAATCCGACTGTGGAGGTTGATGTCATTCTTGAAGATGGGTCGATGGGGCGCGCTGCAGTGCCATCAGGCGCTTCTACTGGCGCCCATGAGGCCCATGAACTTCGCGACGGCGGAAAGCGCTATGGCGGCAAAGGCGTCGAGAAGGCCGTGGCAGCGGTCAATGGCGAGATCTTCGATACGCTCTCAGGGCTCGACGCCGAAGAGCAGGTCGACATCGATCAGGCGCTGATTGAACTCGACGGCACGGAGAACAAGTCCCGCCGCGGCGCGAATGCGATCCTTGGCGTCTCGCTCGCAGTTGCGAAGGCTGGCGCGGAAGCCTCGGGCCAGTCGCTCTACCGCTATGTCGGCGGCGTCAACGCGCGCACGCTGCCTGCGCCGATGATGAACATCATCAATGGCGGGGCTCACGCCGACAATCCGATCGATATTCAGGAATTCATGATCATGCCGCTCGGCGCGCCGACATTCGGTGAAGCCTTGCGCGCCGGCGCGGAGATTTTCCACACGCTCCGCAAGGAGCTGAAAGACGCCGGCCACAACACGAATGTTGGCGACGAAGGCGGCTTCGCGCCTGGCCTTCAGTCGACGGATGAGGCGCTCGGTTTCATCATGAAGGCGATTGAGATAGCGGGCCGCCGCCCCGGCGAAGACGTCTTCATCGCGCTCGACGCGGCTTCGACCGAATTCTATTCGAACGGACGTTATGAACTCGCAGGCGAGGGCAAGTCGCTCGATTCCGACGGCATGGCCTCCTATCTCGCCGATCTTGTCTCCCGCTATCCGATCGTATCGATCGAAGACGGCATGGCGGAAGACGATTGGCATGGCTGGGCTGCGCTGACCTCAGAGCTTGGCCATCGCTGCCAGCTCGTCGGCGACGACCTTTTCGTCACGAACCAGAAGCGCCTGCGTGTCGGCATCGCGAAAGGCTGCGCGAACTCGATCCTCGTGAAGGTCAATCAGATCGGCACGCTGACCGAAACGCTCAACGCAGTCGAAACCGCGCATCGCGCGCGTTATACGGCGGTGATGTCGCATCGCTCCGGCGAGACGGAAGACTGCACAATCGCCGATCTCGCGGTCGCGACGAATTGCGGACAGATCAAGACGGGTTCGCTCGCGCGCTCCGACCGTCTCGCGAAGTACAATCAGCTTCTCCGCATCGAAGAAGAGCTCGGAGAGACCGGCCGTTATGCGGGCAAATCGATCCTGAGCAGGTAAGGTCGGCGTCGCCCGCAAGGGCGCGTTAACGCTTCCTTAACCACAATCGATTCGAGTGAGTCGCTCCGGGAGAGGGCGATCAGTATGCGTAGATTCGGCAAGTTTTTCACGGACGTCGTTGCGCCGGTCCTCCTTGCCTTGTGGGTGGCCTATCTCGGCTATGGCGCAATCGCAGGTGCGGCGGGATATCGTGTCCTCGCCGAGCTTCGAGCTGAGGCGGACGAAAAGCAGACGGCTCTCGACGAGATCATCGAAAAGCGCCGCGTGCTGGAGCGCCACGCCGACCTTCTGAATCCGAAATCCGTTGACCCTGACATGCTGGACGAGCGCATTCGCGCCGTACTCGGCTATGCCCATCCGGATGATATTGTCGTGCCGCGAGAAGAGCTCCAGCGGATGCTGAAAAAGGCCCGCGACAGCGCTAGTTAAGCGCCAGCCCCGCCTTCCAAGCTCTTGTTCCACGCGCGCACGGCGCGTAGAAAAATCGCGACCGAAATGGGAGCAATGGCATGGCTGGAAAGAAGACCGGGAACGGCAAGGAAAGCCCGCAGAAGTCGAACCTCACAGCGACGGGCGACGAGCTTCTCAAATATTATCGGGACATGCTCCTTATCCGCCGCTTCGAAGAGAAGGCGGGACAGCTCTATGGCATGGGCCACATTGGCGGCTTCTGCCACCTCTATATCGGTCAGGAAGCCGTCGTCGTCGGCGTCGAAGCTGTGAAGAAGCAGGGTGACGAAACCATCACCGGCTATCGCGATCACGGCCATATGCTCGCCTGCGGCATGGACCCGAAAGGCGTGATGGCGGAGCTTACGGGGCGCACCGGCGGATATTCCAAAGGCAAGGGCGGCTCGATGCACATGTTCTCGCGCGAGGCGGAGTTCTATGGCGGCCATGGCATTGTTGGCGCGCAGGTCCCGCTCGGGGCGGGCCTTGCTTTCGCGAACCAGTATCGCGGCGATGGGCGCGTTAGCCTCACCTATTTCGGCGACGGCGCTTCGAACCAGGGCCAGATCTTTGAAGCGATGAACATGGCGCAGCTTTGGAAGCTGCCCGCGGTCTTCATCATTGAAAATAATCAGTATGCGATGGGAACGAGCGTTGTGCGCGCTCATTCTGACACGCATCTCTATCGCAGAAGCGCGGCTTTCGGCATTCCTGGCACGGAAGTCGACGGAATGGATGTGCTCGCTGTTCGCGAAGCGGCTCGCGACGCGATTACGCATGCCCGCGATGGCGAGGGGCCATACATCCTTGAGATGAAAACCTATCGTTATCGCGGCCATTCAATGTCCGACCCGGCGAAATATCGTACGCGCGAGGAGGTTGATGACGTGCGCGAGCACAACGACCCGATCAAGCGGTGCGAGCAACGCATATTCGACGGCGGTTTCGCCAATGAGGCGGCTCTCAAAGAGATCGACAAGGAGATCAAGGCCATCGTCAAAGAGGCGGCCGATTTCTCCCTCGAGAGCCCAGAGCCTTCGCCCGAAGAGCTCTATACGGACGTTCTCGCCTGATCGCCTCGCGGATCACGGCCTGCCCAAGCTGGGGAGACAAGGGTGCGCAATAAGAGCGGAGAGGGAGGAGTCGTGAAGCTTGTTCACGTCTTCCCGTCTTTCGCGCGCGGCGGCCAACAAATGCGCCTTGCGGCGCTTGTTGGAGGTCTCGGAGAAGAGTTTCGCCACAGGGTCATAAGCCTTGATGGGGAGATGTCGGCGCGGGAAGCCTTTGCTCCGAAGGCGATCGAGGTCGAGACGTTCATTGCGAAGAAGTCCTCTGGCGTCAGTCTTTCGAATATTCGCGGCCTTGCGGAGAGAATTCGCGGTGCGAATATTCTCTGCACCTACAATTTCGGCTCTCTTGAGGCGGCGATAGCGAACCGCTTCGGCCCGAGACTTCCGCATCTCCATTTCGAGGATGGATTTGGACCTGACGAATCCCTGATGAAGCAAAAGGCGAAGCGCATGCTGATGCGCCGTCTCGTGCTCGCAAAGAGCGTCGTCGTCGTCCCATCGCATGGGCTTGAAGCGCTGGCGAAGGAACGTTGGGGATTGAAGCGCGTGCGGCGCATTGCGAACGGCATCGATATCGCCCGTTTCGCTTCCGCCGCAAGAGCTTTGCGCGATGGTGCGCCCATCGTCGGCTCAGTTGGCGCGCTTCGTCCGGAGAAGAACTATCGCCGCCTTATAGCCGCCTTCTCCAACGCCGGCGGCGATGCGAAGCTCGTCATCCACGGTGAAGGACCTGAGCGAGAGAGCCTTGCCGCAGCGGCATCCGAATATAAGGTGGCGCTTGACCTCCCAGGGCAGACTAATACGCCGGAGGCGGCGCTAGCCGCGATCGACATATTCGCGCTCTCGTCGGATACGGAGCAAATGCCACTGAGCCTGATGGAGGCGATGGCGTCAGGTCTTCCTGTCATTTCAACCGATGTCGGTGACGTTAAACAGATGGTTTGCGAAGAGAACCGAGAATTCATCACGCCGCTCGGCGAGGATGACGCTTATGCAAAAGCGCTTCGCCGCCTCATTTCGGATGCGCCTCTGCGCGCGCGACTTGGCGCTGCGAACGCCGCGAAAGCCCGGGCCGAGTTCGCGCTTGACCGGATGGTTGCGGACTATCGCACGCTGTACAATGCTGCGCTTGAGGGCGCGTGGTGACGCTCAGCTTTTCCATTGAGCCGCTCAAGGCGAGCGAGGAACTCCTTTCCGAGTGGAAGACGCTCTATGCGCGCGCTGAGGCGCGGTCATTCTTTCTCTCACCCCCGTGGATTAGCGCGTGGCTTTCAGGCAGGCCGGAAGAGGTGGACCTCTTCGTGCTGCGCGGCGTCGCCGGCGGCGAGATGCGTGTGCTAGGCCTCTTAGGAAGCAGCGTTAGGCGTAGCCCGCCGGTGATTGGTACGCGCGCGGTTCATCTCAATGAATTCGGCGTTCCTTCCTTTGATGCTGTTTACATTGAGTATAACGACCTTCTCGTTAGCGTTTCGGCGCCCGAGACCGCGCGGCGAGACGCGCTCAATGCCCTGTTTGAATATTTCTCATCGGAAGACGATCTTCTATTCCGCAATGTGCGCCATGAACTCGCAGCGGCGATCGAAATCGCGAATGAAGGTCGGCGCGCTGTGCATATTCTCAATCGCCAGCCGACTTTCGGAGTCGATCTTGGCGCCGCGAGGATAGGCGGTGACGATGCTCTAACGGGCTTGAGCAGTTCCGCGCGCAGCCAGATCCGCCGCTCCATTCGGCGCTACGAAGAACGCGGCGTGCTGACTTTCAGGATTGCAGGCAGCGCCGCGGAGCGTGAGGATGTCTGGAAGAAGCTTTCCGAGCTGCATTTGGCGAGTTGGAATAGCCGCGGAATGTCCGGCGCCTTTGGCGCGCCAGCCTTTGAAGCGTTCCACAAACATCTGCGAGATCATTCTCCGGAATGCGTACATCTCATAGAAATTACTGCGGGCGATGAAACGATCGGGTGCCTTTACAATTTCATCCATGAAGGACGGGCGATGAATTATCAAAGCGGCTTCCGTCTTGAAGAGGACAATCAATTGAAGCCCGGCTTTGTCGCTCATGCGCTCGCGATCAAGCATTATGCTGAGGCAGGTTTATCTGCTTACGATCTTCTTGCAGGGGATGCACCCTATAAGCGACGCCTCGCCAGTGAAGGCGAAAGCTTTTCAACGCTTGTTCTGGAACGGAGGGATGGCGTGCGGGCTCTCGCGCGTCACGCGGCGCGGCGGCTCAAGGCAGCTTTGACGCCTGCTGCAGAAACGCGTCAAACATGATGACGGACCATAATTCCTGAGAAGCATCGAGCGCGCTGGCTTTGTGCGCTTTCGCCATCGCCTCAACGGCTTTCGTATCGAGAACGCCGGACTTGCGCCATGCCTCAGAGGCATTGAGCCGCGATAGCGGACCTCCCTCGGCGCGCAACCAGTCCGCGACGGGCAGCGCGAAGCCCTGCTTAGGTCGATAGAGAATTTCACTCGGCAAGCGGCGTTCGAGCGCAGCTTTCAGGATGCGTTTCCCATTTCCGTCCTGCAGTTTGTAAGCGGGTTTGAGGCGCGCGGCCCATTCGACAAGCTTATAATCGAGCAAGGGCGGGCGGACTTCGAGGCTATTAGCCATCGCTGCGCGATCGACTTTCGTCAGCATGCGCCCCGGAAGCCAGGCGGCGAGATCGCCGCGTTCGGCGGCGACGAGCGGGTGATCTGACGGCAAACCGAGCGCCTCTTCGACGACGCTCTCTGCGCGATAGCCGCCGAGCGACTTTTTGAAATCCTGCGCGAGCAAATGCGCCGTTCGGTTTGGCAGGTTCGCGGCGATCGCGTGGGCATAAGCTGCGCCGCGCGACTGGCCGAGGGATTGAAGCGTCGTCTTGAGCCGTAATGGGCGCGGCGCCCAATCAAGTTTCGGATAGAACGCGCCGGCGATCCCGAAGGTTGCGCGTCGCAAGGCTTCGGGAACCATCGCGCGTATGCGTTCCTCCTGCAGGAAGAATTTGTGGCGGCGATATCCAGCGAAGATTTCATCGCCGCCGTCGCCCGAGAGCGCGACCGTTACGTGGCGACGCGCGAGCTTCGAGACGAGATAGGTCGGGAGTGCTGAAGCATCGGCGAAGGGTTCGCCATAGATGCGCGCAATATCATCGATGAGCGCAGCGGCGTCGAGCGTCGCTACATCCTCAACGTGATCGGTTCTGAAGAGCTTGGCGACGAGCCGCGCATATTGGCGCTCGTCATGACTGTCTTCATCGAAGCCGATGGAGCATGTCTTCACCGTGACGCCGGTCTCGGCCATCGACGCGACGACGCCGGAGGAATCGACGCCGCCCGAAAGAAACGCGCCAAGCGGCACATCGGCGATCATTTGCGAGAGAACGGCGTCATCAAGGCGCGCGATGAGTTCGTCCTGCGCGGTCTCGAAAGAGACTTCTTCAAGAGGCGAGTATTCGAGCGACCAATAGCGTTGAAGCCGCGCAGCTTCTCCGCGTTTCGCGATCAGCGCCGTTGCAGGCGGGAGCTTTCGGATCGCCTTGTAAACGGATTTTGGATCAGGGATGAAGCCGTAGAGAAAGTAGTCCGCGAGCGCCTGATGATCGAAATCAAGCGAGACAAGGCCCGATGCGATGATGGCGCCGAGTTCCGAAGCGAAAATAAGAAAACCGTCCGTTGTCTCGGCGTAATAGAGCGGGCGCTCGCCGAGCCGGTCGCGGGAGAGCGTCAGCGTCTGCGCGCGCGCGTCCCAGAATCCGAAGGCGAACATGCCGCGAAGCCTGGATATGTATTGGGCGCCGTCGCGGGCAAGGCCTTCAGTCAGCACTTCCGTATCAGAGCGCGTGCGCAAGTTCGCACCGTTCCCGCGCAGTTCATCGGCGAGTTCGGTGTAGTTATAGATTTCCCCATTGAATGTGAGAACGCCGTCGCGGCTTCCCGAAACGAAAGGCTGTACGCCGCCGACAAGATCGATGATGGCGAGGCGCCGGTGGCCGAAGCCAAGCCCGGGCCGGATAAAGAATCCTTCGCCGTCAGGCCCGCGATGGGTCAGCGCATTCGTCATGCGCGTCAGCGCGTCGCGATCGATCTCGCGCTCGCCGGCAAGGTCGACAATGCCCGCTATGCCGCACAAAGGTTCAGCTCTCTATCCGCGCGTCGATTCGCGCGAGCCACGCGCTCAATGGCTCTATATCAGAAAGCAGAGACTGGATAGCGCGGGCGCCGTCCAAAGAGTTGGCGGCAGGGGCGGCGAGGATGAATACGCCGCCGCGCGGGCGCTCGCCGAGAAGGCGCAGTCGCGTTTGGCTCAGTTTCATTGATACAGGGTCAGCGAAGATTTCGTCATCGAGCCAATAGAGCGTCACCGCTTCAAGGCTCACGCCTGAATTGTTCGCAATCGTTTCGACTTCGAGTTCGCGTGGAGTGCCGAAAGCGGAGAAGCCAAGCTTGCGGACGCTGATGCGGCGCCAGTCAGCGCCGTCATAGCTCCGCGTATCGTGGCCCGCGATTTCGGCGCCCTCGCGATCATAATTGAAATAGGCGACGTTCATGTCAACGACGCCAACGGTCGACTGATAGCTTGCTTGCACAACCCGGTCGGCGTGGGAAAGCGGCGCGCGCCAGTCGAAGGCGGGCGGTGTCGCACGCCAGCCGGAAGCGCTTACGAGCGGCAGGAAGCTCGGCGCGCGCACATCTGGCGCGCGGTCGACGACGAACTTCCCATAGCCTGCGGCGATGAGGATGAGAGCGAGGCCAGCCGCAACTGGCCATGAGGATGCACCGCTTGGCGCATAGGCTTGTATCGGCGCCATTATTTCTCTCGCCGGATCGGCGAACATCTTGCCGATGAAGATCAGCACGAAGAGCAAGGCGCCATAGAAGAACCAGCCGAAGACGACGTGATCGGCGGCGATTGCGATGCGGCCTTCGCTCAATGTCGCGATGAGAACGACGATATAGACGCGGAGCATATTGGCGACGAGCGCGATTGCAGCCGAAAAGGCGATGAAAGCCGCCGCCTTGCGCAGGCGTGTGAACGAAAGATGCGCGAAGAGAGCGCCGACGATGACGGCGGCGATGAGGAAGTTGAGGCCTGCGCAGGCTTCCGCGACTTCAAACCGGCCGGCCGGCGTTTCTAGCATCACGCCATCAAGCGTTGCTGCGATACCGCTTGCTTTCAGAAGCGCAATGACGCCGCCAGCCGTAAAATTCTGGAGCGCAGGAACGATTGCGTCGCCAAACGGAACCATGAAGAAAAGAAAAGCGAGCGGGAAAGCCCAACGCCGGGCGTAAGAGGGACCAAATATGAGCGCAACACAGCCGATCAGCATGCTGACGAAGGCTGCCTCCTGAACAAAGTTGACGCTCGCTGCACGTCCGGCGAGCCACAGCGCGAGCCCGCCAACGATGAGCAGAAGCGCCGGCGCCCAGCTTCGCGGCGTCAGAATCGTTTGTGCGGATAGAGCGGCGCGCATTCTCGCCGGGTCGCGAAAGGCGCGAGCCTGTTCGGGCGGCGACGCTGGCGCGTTGTCGCGGTCGATAACGCCTTCGATCCGCAGGATTAGCCATAATGCGACCGGCGCAACGAAGAACCCGTGATGGAAACTTGAGGACGCCGCCCACGTGCCGATCATCGTCCGCAATGTCGGCGCGAAACAGACGCAAAGGAGGATGCCTGCAACGGCGAAGGCGATGATGGCTTCCTGCATGGGCGCAGCCCCCGCGCCGGCAGCCGGGGCAGGTGCGCCTTGGGGCTCTGAAGCCTCAGCGATCGTCATTGGTTAACCCTCACGCGTGCAAGCTTAATGCGGGCCCTGTTTCCGCTTTGTTAAGCCTGCAAATGTCGCGCCGAGAGGGCGGTTTAGCGCTGTTTCCGGCCCTCGATGAGGGCCTCGACGACCGACGGGTCGGCGAGGGTGGAAATATCTCCCAGCGCGCCGAATTCCTTCTCGGCGATCTTTCTGAGGATCCGGCGCATGATCTTGCCGGAGCGTGTTTTTGGAAGGGACGGCGTGAAGTGGATGATGTCGGGCTTGGCGATTGGCCCGATCTCGTTTCGCACTTCCTCGACGATTTCCTTTTCAAGTTCAGCGGAAGGCTCGTCGCCTTCCATCAACGTCACATAGGCGTAGATGCCCTGGCCCTTGAGGTCGTGCGGATAGCCGACGACGGCGGCTTCGGCGACCTTAGGGTGGGCGTCGATCGCGCTCTCGATTTCCGCCGTGCCGAGGCGGTGGCCGGAAACGTTAATGACATCATCGACGCGGCCCGTGACCCAATAATAACCGTCCTCATCACGGCGCGCGCCGTCGCCGGTGAAATACATGCCGGGATAGGTCTTGAAGTAGGTGTCGATGAAGCGCTGATGGTCGCCATAGACCGTGCGCATGATCGACGGCCAGGCGCCAAGGAGGACGAGGTTACCTTCGCACGCGCCTTCGAGAAGCTTTCCGTTCGCATCGACAATGCCGACCTTGACGCCCGGGAAAGGCCTCGTCGCCGAGCCAGGCTTCAGGTCAGTCGCGCCAGGGAAAGGCGACATCAGAACGCCGCCCGTTTCTGTCTGCCACCAGGTGTCGATGATCGGGCAGCGTTTCTCGCCGACGACGTCGTGATACCAGATCCAGGCTTCGGGGTTGATCGGCTCGCCGACCGAGCCAAGCAGACGCAGCGAGGAGCGGTCTGTCGCTTTGACGAAGTCGTCATGCTCGCGCATTAGCGAGCGTATCGCCGTCGGCGCTGTGTAGAAAATGTTTACCTTGTGCTTGTCGATGACGCGCCAGAAACGCGAATAGTCCGGCCACGTCGGGACGCCTTCAAAAATCAGCGTCGTCGCGCCGTTCGCGAGCGGTCCGTACACGATGTAGCTGTGACCGGTGATCCAGCCGACATCGGCCGTGCTCCAGTGTACTTCGCCGAGCTTGTAATCGAATATCGTCGCGAAGGTGTAAGAGGCGTGGGCGAGGTAGCCGCCGGTCGTGTGGAGAACGCCTTTCGGTTTTCCCGTCGACCCTGATGTGTAGAGAATGAACAGAGGGTCTTCGGCGTTCATCGGCTCCGCCGGGCAGATCGGAGAAACGTCGTCGCGCGCCTCGGCATACCAAAGGAGGTCGCGCCCCGGCTTCATCGCAATCTTCGCCTTTGTGCGCTCCACGACGAGAACGAGGCGGACCCCATCCGATTTCTCAAGCGCCTTATCGACATTCGCTTTTAGTGGGACCTTCTTGCCGCCGCGCAGGCCCTCATCGGCGGTGATGACGGCGACCGCGCCGCAGTCGTTAATGCGGCTTGCGATGGAGTCAGGTGAGAACCCGCCAAAAACAACGGAATGCACCGCGCCGATACGGGCGCAGGCGAGCATGGCGAAAGCCGCTTCCGGGATCATCGGCAGGTAGATGATGACGCGATCACCACGTTTGACGCCGCGCGCCTTGAGGAGGTTCGCCATCCGGCAGGTTTCCTCGAACGCTTCGGCATAGGTGATCTTGCGATCCTCGGAAGGATTGTCGCCCTCCCAGATGATTGCAATGTCGTTCGCTTTGGCGGGCAGGTGGCGGTCTAGGCAATTGGCGCAGGCGTTGAGAACGCCGTCCTCATACCATTTGATATGAAAATCCTTCAGGTCGAACGAGACGTCGGAGACCTTTGTGAACGGCTTAATCCAGTGGAGACGCTCGCCGACTTCCCGCCAGTAAGCGTCAGGCGATGCTTCCGCCTTCATGCGCATCTCGGCTTCGCGCTTGCCATCGACGATGGCGTCACGGGCGAAGTCCTTGTCGACTTTGACGACGATATGCGGGTGATGAGAAGTCATCGAGGTCTCTCTTTCCGTCCCTAAGCTTAAGCATCATTGGCGCGAAGGCGCGCCGGGGAGCTTACGGCATGGAAAGAGCGAGCGCAAAAGCGCGCTAAGTCGCGGGGGTGCGACCATCCCGCCTTGTCGTTACTGGGGCGTGGCGTCCGAGATCACGAAGCAGGAGAGCTTGCGGCTCCGGAGCGTCTGGCAGAGGTCGGCGGCTTCGATCGCGCTGAGTGCGGTGAAGCGTGCGCGGTATAGCGAACCGCCGCTGACGGTCGGCACCGCCTGCACTGCGCGGGAGTTGCTCGTGAAGCCGGCGGCGTTCGCTGCGGCTTCGAGTTCTTTCTGGGCGAGCGACTTCGACGAGTAGGCGCCGATCTGAACGCTCCAGCCGGAGATGGCGTCAGCGTCGCCTTCGCCGATGGTGCGGTCGCCAAGTTCCGACACAGCGACGTCGCCCGGCGACAAAGCCGCTAGGCGGACGCGTTCATATTCGTTGAAGTCGTCGGAATCCGCCGCGGCGATCAAAGACCCGATCGTATCTTCCTCATCGACGGTGAAATCTTCAGCGGCGGCGTAAATTTGCGCTTGCACATCGGTATTGCCGGCGATCATCGGCGCGCGGCCTGACTTCTGAAGTTCGGCGAGGAGGGTCGGCTTGATGCGCGGCGAGGGCGTTTCGCGGTGGAGCGAAGCGATCAGCGTCGGATCAGCGCCGATCTGGGCGAAAGCGTTGTCGAGGATCAGCCGCATGTGCGCGTCGCGTGTCCGGACCGAACGCCCGCCAAGAACGACGCCGATCAGCCGGGAACCATCGCGGTTCGCGCTTGTTACCAGGTTGAAGCCGGAGCGGCGGGTATAGCCGGTCTTGAGCCCTTCCGCGCCGGGATAGGTTTTCACGAGCGCATTGTGGGTGCCGTAGGTCTTGCCGTTCCACACGAAGCTCGTGGTGGAGAAGTACGGGTAATATTCCGAATGGTCTTGAATGAGACGGCGAGCAAGCGCCGCGAGATCGCGCGCCGTTGTCGTCTGTTTCGAATTGGGAAGGCCGGAGGCGTTCCGGAAGGTCGTATTGCTCATGCCGAGCGCGCGGGCCTTCTGCGTCATTTTCTGCGCGAAACGCCATTCGGATCCCGAAATGGCTTCCGCCACGACGACAGCAGCGTCGTTCGCCGATTTGACGATAAGAGCGTTAATCGCGTCTTCGACGGTGATTTTCGTACCTGCCGTCAAGCCAAGCTTGGACGGCGGCTGGCCGGCGGCCTGTGCGGAGACGCTGAGTTCTGAGGAAAGCGTGAGGTTCCCCGCTTCAAGTTCATCGAAGAGGAGATAAAGCGTCATCATCTTGGTGAGAGACGCCGGATACCGCCGTTCATCCGCGTGCCGCGAGAAGAAGACGTCGCCTGAATCAGCGTGAACAACGAGCGCTGCGTAATTGGGATTTCCAGCGGCAGACGCAAAACCAGTCGCAGCCATCAGCCATGCGACGGTCAAAAATACTAAACGCAACCCAGCCTTCATCGCGCGAGCCTCGCCCAAACATGCGCGCTTTGCAATACGTCAGGAAGCGCCGCCCCAGTTGCTAACGCCGCATTGCTCCGCAACGCCCGTACGGACCCCCAGCAAGCGCCATGCCGCGTCTCGCGGCGAGGGGGAATCATGGGGCGGAGAAAGTAAACTATCCGTTAATTATTGGCGGTTTCCACAGCCCGGGAAAAGAATTTTGTGCGGCGCACAAAAACCCTTGACGTGTATGCCGAGCATCCATATTTTGCGTCGCACAAAGCGGCTTTTGCTGCGATGGCGAAGGACTGACCTTCAGGATTAACCCAAGGGAGTACGGACATGGCGACGGCCAAAAAGTCGGCGAGCCCGGCGGACGCCTTCGAAACGACCGCGGCGATCAACGCGGACGCCTTCAAAGAAGGCTACGAGAAAATGACTAAAGGAATGAATGAGTTAGCGGATTTCAACCGGAATTCGCTGGAAGCGTTCGCGGCCTCGGCGGGTCTTTTCGCCAAGAGCCTTGAGAAAGCGGCTTCCGAGCAGTCTGCGTTCCTGAAGTCGAGCTATGATGAAGGCGTTGCGGCTGTTAAAGCGGCGACCTCGTCGAAGAGCGTCCAGGATGCGCTGGAAGTCCAGACGGACTATCTGCGCTCGGCTCTCGAGAAAAACATCAGCCATATGAACAAGCTTGCCGATCACTGGGTTTCGACCGGCAAGGAAGTCGTTGAGCCGATGAAGGTCCGCTACACCGAGCTCGTTGAGAAGATTCAGTCGTTCCG
>ERZ795053.5583-NODE-5583-length-12919-cov-9.854167_pt1 | contig 12919 bp, 11 predicted proteins | sample MGYA00375137_ERZ795053 | MGnify/ENA primary metagenome ERZ795053 (study PRJEB30182, sample SAMN05720284) | activated sludge metagenome | isolation source: Anaerobic digester | place: Hong Kong | collected 2014-12-17 ... | reverse complement strand
CAGGCCAGGGCCGGCCGCATGCATATCCTCGGCGAGATGGGCAAGGCCCTCACCTCGGGCCGGTCGGAATTCTCCGCCCATGCCCCGCGCATCGAGACCATGCAGATCGCCGTCGACAAGATCCGCGAGGTGATCGGCTCGGGCGGCAAGGTGATCCGCTCGATCGTCGAGGAGAGCGGCGCCAAGGTCGACATCAACGACGACGGCGTCATCAAGATCGCCAGCGCCAATGCCGCGGCGATCGAGAAGGCCCGCGAGCTGATCGGCGCCATCGTCGATGAGCCCGAGGTCGGCAAGGTCTATACCGGCAAGGTCGTCAAGATCATGGATTTCGGCGCCTTCGTGAACTTCTTCGGCAAGCGCGACGGCCTCGTGCATGTCAGCCAGATGTCGAACGAGCGCGTCGGCCATCCCAAGGACGTGGTCTCCGAGGGCCAGTCGGTGAAGGTCAAGCTCATGGGCTTCGACGACCGCGGCAAGGTCCGGCTCTCGATGCGCGCCGTCGACCAGGAGACCGGCGCGGAGATCAAGGAAGACGCCTGACATTCCGCGCCCGCTTCGACCGGTCCCCGCAACGGGGGCCGGTGCGGCCCCGCGAGGACAGGGCATGGACGCACAGCGCCTCGACATCACGCTCGTCGCCGGATGCCGGCCGAATCTCCTCGCGCGGACGCTCGACTCCTTCGGCCGCGGCCTCTTCGCGCATTTCGCCATAGGCGGGGTCTTCGCCAATATCGACCCGATCTTCGGCGACGAGGACGACCGCAGGGCCTGCCGCGCGACGATCCTCGGCCATTTCCCGGGCGCCGAAATCTCGGAGCCCGAAACGCCGGGCTTCGGCGCCGCCGTCGCCCGCGTCTGGGCGATGACCCGCGGTGACCTCGTCTTCCACCTCGAGGACGACTGGATCCTCAACGAACCCATCCGCCCGGAGGACGTGCTGCCGCTGATGACCGGCGCGACCCGCTCGCTGGTGCCGGTGGCGCGCGAACTGGGCTGGAACGGCCGCGACCTCTACAACGTCCGCCGCAAGCGGCGGCGCTTCCTCGGCATTCCGGTCGGCCGGCGCACCCTCAACGTCTTCGGGACCAGCCCGCGCTTTCTCGACGGCGCCTTCGCCCGCCGCTGCGCCGGGCTGATCGACCCCGCGCTCGACCCCGAGAAGCAGATGCGCCCGCCGGGCAATCCCGCGCTCATCGCCTATCTCAACGAGTATCGCTGCCGCTTCCTGCCCGCGAAGGACGGCGCGGCGCTGATCACCGACATTGGGCGGGAATGGCGCGACGCCCGCGGCATCGAGAAGATCGTGGAGCAGGGCGTCAGCCGCTGGAGGCAGGCGCCATGACCCAGACGCTCGACCTCCTGCGCGCGGCGATGCTTCCGTCGAGGCGGCGCAAGTACTTCGCCCGGGCGCTCCGGGCCGGGTCCGTCGCGCCGGGCGATTTCATCCGCCTCGCGAAATCCTTCGGCATCGCGACCGTCGATGCGGCCTATCTCGACGCCTACCGCATCCGCCTCGACCTGAACGGGCGCAGCATCACCGAGGCGGTGCTCGCCAGGGGCAGCTTCCAGGCCGATCTCTTCGCGCGCTTCGCCGGAAACCTCCCCGACCGCGCCGCGACCTTCGTCAATGTGGGCGCCAACATCGGCACCACCTGCCTCAACGCCCATCACGCCGGCTTCCGCGACATCCTGGCCTGCGAGCCGGTCGCCTCGAACTTCGCGCTTCTCGAGGAGAACCTGCGCCAGCTCGGCGACGCGACGCTGACGCTCCATCCCGTCGCCCTCGGCGCGAGGGCCGAGGAGCGGCGGATCTTCCTCAACCCGGAAAGCACCGGCCGTCACTCGCTCGTGCGCGACTTCGGCCAGGGCGCGCAGACGGTCCGGATCCGCACGCTCGACGCGATCGCGCCGGCGCGTCCTTGCGTGCTCTGGATCGACGCCGAGGGCTTTGAGGCCGAGATCCTGCGCGGCGCCGGGGAATTCCTGCGCGACCGCTGCCGGGCGATGTGCCTGGAAATCACCCCGGAGCTTCTCGGCCCCGGCGATCTCGATTTCATCGACGGGATCGGCGCGCGCCATTTCAGCCGCATCCTCAGCCTCGAGGGCGCCGCCGTGCCCCGTGTCCGCGATCTCGATGCCCTGCGCGAAGGCCGACAGACCGATGTCATCTTCCTCCCCTGAACCGACGCTCGCGGTCGCCACCGGCATCCTGGGCAATCCGACCGAGACCGGCGCCCGCCGGCACCTCGCCATGCTCTTCGGCGGCAGGACCGTGGCGCTGGCCGAGCGCCGCTTTCCCGGCTTCCAGAGCCCGCGGCCGGCGCTCGTGCTGAACGAACTCGATGCGGGCCCGCTCGCCTGGCTCGAGCAGGAACTCGGCAAGGCGGTCCAGAGCCGGCGCTACCAGTCCTCCGGCGTGCCCTTCGGGCGGCGGCGCGCGGCGCTCGAGGCCTTCCTGCGCGCGCAGGGCGTGCGCGCGATCCTCGGCGAATTCGGGCATATCGGCTGCAACCTCGCACCGATCGGCCGGGCCATGGGCATTCCGGTCTTCACCTATTTCCGCGGCTTCGACGCCTCGAAGCGCCTGCGCGAGCCGCGCATCCTGCGCCGCTATCGCGCCGCCATGCCGCGGCTCGCGGGCGTCTTCTCGGTCTCGCAATTCCTGCTCGACAATCTCGCGGAGGTGGGCATCAGCCATCCGAATTCCGTCGTGATCCCGACCGGCGTCGATACGCGGGCCTTCGTCCCCGGCGACAAGGATCCGCATCTGGTCCTCGCGGTGGGCAGGATCGTTGCGAAGAAGGCCCCGATGATCACGCTGAAGGCCTTCGCGGAGGTCTCCGCGGCCTTCCCCGAGCACCGGCTCGAAGTGATCGGGGACGGCGAGATGCGCGGCGAATGCGAGGCCTGGGCCATGCAATCCGGCCTCGGCGGGCGCATCACCTTTCTAGGGCGCCGCGATCACGACTTCGTCCGGGAGCGCCTGAGCCGCGCGACGGTCTTCCTGCAGCATTCGATCACCGCGGAGGACGGCAACACCGAAGGCCTGCCCACCGCGATCCAGGAGGCCATGGCCTCGGGCTGCGCGGTGGTCTCCACGCGCCACGCCGGGATCCCGGAGGCCGTCGAGGAAGGCCGGACCGGCCTGCTCGTGGAAGAGCTCGACGGCGCGGGCTTCGCCGAGGCGCTGCGCCGCGTCCTGGCGAGCCCCGAAGGCGCGGCCGAGATGGGCCGCGCCGCCCGCGAGACCGCCGCCGAACGCTTCGACTTCCTCAAGCTCCACGCCCGCCTGGAAGCGACCATCCGGCAGACCTGCCAGGAGCTCGGCGTGCCGACGCCCTGACCGGCGCCCCGGAAGGTGCGAGATGGCAAGCCATTTTCCAGCCACTTTCCAGCCGGGTTCCAGCCACGAAAACTGACGCCATTTCAGCGCCTTGCGCCGAACCCGCCCCGCATCAGACGCCCGGCCCGATCAGCCTGTTGGCCCGCTGCCGGATCCAGCCGCCCTGCTTGCCGGGATGGAGCCGGTTGGTGTGCAGGATGGCCGGCATCTGCCGGCCCTCCGCAAGCCAGTCGAGCCAGGTGAAGCGCCGGCGGTTGTAGCGCTGCGGCAGCACGGCGATGCGCAGATCCGAATCCCAGAGCAATTCGCGAAAGGTGCGCTGGTCGGCGGTGAGCCCGGCCTCGGCATAGGCCGCCCGCCATTCGGCGAGAAAGGCGCGCACCGCGGGCGTGCCGCGATAGAGCAGGACGCCGCCGTTGTGCTCGGGAAAGGAGGCCGGCACGTCCTTGCGCCAGCGCGGCATCTTGCGCCGCACCACGGCGCGATCCCGATGCGCGGCGGCGAGATCGAAGCGCTCGAGGAGCCGGAAGAGGTCGGAAAGGTCAGCGAAAACACGGGTATCGGTATCGAGATAGAGCGTCTCGTCGAAGGGGCTCTCGCCGAGATAATCGACCTTGGAGCGCACATGCGGCGCCGAGATCGGCCCGGTCCAGTCGAAGGCCCCGCCCGGCGCGTCGCTGTCGCTGAAGAGGCCGACGGAAAGGCCCGGGTTGGTCCGGTGGACCGACTCCGCCACCGCCCGCGCCGCCGCCACATGCGCCGCACCCGTCGCGATCAGCAGCACGCCCCGGTCCCGGCTCACGACGCCCGCGCCCGCTTCTCGATCCCGTGGGGCGTCCAGACGAGCCCGCTCCGCCGCTCCGCGCGCACCCGCTCCTTGTTGGCGCGCTTGTGCTCGGGATCGGCATAGCCCCGCGGATGCTCGAGATGCACCAGCGGCGCGGTATAGCGCAGATGCTGGCCCGGCACGCCGCTGTTGGCGAGGCGCACGCCCAGTTCCTTGTCGCCGCCGCCGTATTTCATGGTCTCGTCGAAGCCGTTCACCGCCAGGAGCGCCGCGCGGAACGCCGAGGCATTGGCGCCGCACCAGGCGCGCTGCACCGGCGTCGCGCGGTCGAGCAGGGCCATGACCGGCTCGGGGAAGGGCATGGTCTTCAGCCAGGTGCCGAAGCGGTCGATGGCGCGCATCCGGCGCAGCCAGGCGCGCTCGAAGACCCGGCCAGAGACGACATCCTCGACGGTAACCGCCGCGGTGGCCTCGGCGTCGAGCCGGATCAGGCTGCCCGACGAGAACCGGTCCGGCCGCGCCATCGCCACATGCCTCGCGATGAAGCCCGGATGGATCAGCACGTCGCCGTCGATGAAGACCAGGAAATCGGCCTCGGAGGTCGCGATCGCCCGGTTGAGGATCGCGCCTTTCTCGAAGCCGCGGTCCTCGTGCCAGACATGGCGGATCGGCGGCACCGGCCGGGCCGCGGCGATCTCGGCGATCGCGGCGGCGGTCTCGGGCCCCGAGCCGTCGTCGGCGATGCAGATCGAGTCCGGCTGCAGGCGCTGCGCGGCCACCGAGGCGAGGCAGAGCCGCAGCGGCCCGGGGCTGTTGTAGGTCGCGACGATCAGCTCGATGCGCATGGGGTCAACCCGAGCCGATCCGCGCCAGGAAGTCCAGCGCGGCGCGGTCCTCGACCTCCTCCGCCTCGATATTGGCCACCGTGCGCCGGACCTTGCGCGCATATTCGCCCGATTTGTCGCGCAGGTTCGGGCCCCTGGCGATCTTCGCGGCGAGCTCCGATTCCGAGCGCGTGTAGTAGTGATTGAGCTGGATGTGCTCGGCCGAATAGAACGCCCGCCGGCCCCGTTCGCCCTCGGCGGCCCGCAGGCCGAGATCGTTGCAGGCGGCGGCGGATCCGTCGGTCTCCATCGCATGGATGCGCACCGCGGTCAGGTGGCAGGGATCGACGATGTACTTGAAGGCCCGGATCCCACGCGCCTCGCTCATGGGATCGGCCGCGCGCCTGAGATAATTCGCCACGACGCCGCCCTCCGGCGGCTCCACATGCCCGGAGCGCCCGAACATGTGCCAGGGCAGCGCGATGCTGCGGCAGCCTTCCAGTAGGGCGAGCGCCTCGTTCAGGCTGCGCGCCTGGCGCGGCACCAGGAATTCGTCGATGTCGATGAAGGCCATCCAGCGCAGGTCGCGGCCGAAGTTGCGCGCCGCATGGGCATAGGCGAGCGCCTGGTTGTGGATCTCGCGCCCCATCCGGGCGTCGCGGAACACCTGGTCCCAGGGAAGGATCGCCAGCGCCTCCACCGGCAGGGTCTCGCGCAGGACCGCGAGCGTCCCGTCGGTGCAGCCGTTGTCGTAGACGATGAAGCGTCGGACGCCGGCCGCGCGATGGAAGGCCGCCCATTCGCCGATATGGCGCTCCTCGTTGCGCACGATCGCGGCGATGGCGAGCCCGTGGCGGTCGGGCGCCGGCGCGGGCGGCGTGATCGCGATCTTGCTGATCTTGCCGAGGATCGGGAGTTTCCAGAGCATGCCCGGGCCTTGCTGCCTGAAGGCGCCCTCTAGCACCCGTCAAAACGGATGGCAAAGGGCCGTTGCGCCGCGAGGCCGCGGTTCCTAATCTGATCGGGCGGGAACAGTGGAGGCGCCGATGCGGCTGGGGCTCGACTATGGCGGCACCAAGATCGAAGGCATCGTGCTCGCGCCGGACGGAACCGAGCGCGCCCGGGCCCGGGTACCGACGCCGCGGCACGACTATCCCGGCGGGATCAGGGTGATCCGCGATCTGATGCTGCATCTCGAAGACATGGCCGGCGCGCGTATCGAGCAGGTCGGCATCGGCGTGCCGGGATCGGTCGACCGAACGACGGGGCGGGTGACCCTCGGCAACTCGACCTGGCTGCACGGCCACGACCTCCGGGGCGATCTCACCGAGGCGCTGAAGCGGCCGGTGAAGATCGCCAACGACGCCAATTGCTTCGCGCTGTCCGAGGCCGTCGACGGTGCGGCGGCGGGGGCGGAGGTCGTCTTCGGCGTCATCCTCGGCACCGGCGTGGGCGGCGGCTTCGTGGTCCACGGGCGGCTGATCGAGGGCGTGAACGCCATCGGCGGGGAATGGGGCCATATCCCGCTCCCCACCCCGCGGGACGACGAGCGGCCGGGGCCGCTCTGTTCCTGCGGCGTGCCCGGACACACCGAATCCTGGCTCTCGGGCCCCAATCTCGCCGCGGATCACGCCCGGCGGATCGGCGCGGTCGAGGGCGAAGGGCCCAAGGTCCAGGAGATCGTCGTGCTGGCGCGCGGCGGCGATGCGGCGGCGGAGGAGACCCTGCAGCGCTTCGAGGACCGGCTCGGCCGGTCGCTCGCGGTGATCGTCAACATCCTCGACCCCGACGTGATCGTGCTCGGCGGCGGCCTCTCGAACATCGCGCGGCTCTACGAGAACGTGCCCGCGCTCGTCGAGCCGCATGTCTTCGGGGACAAGTTCAACACCAGGATCGTGCGCAACCGGCACGGCGACAGCTCGGGCGTGCGCGGCGCCGCCTGGCTCTAGAAGGGCACCGGCACGTCGAATTCGACCCAGGCGCCGCCGTCGGGATGGCGGAAGGCGAGGCTCTCGGCATGGAGCTGGAGCCTGTCCGCCGCCGCCTGCGCCTCGGGCTGCCCGTAGAAGGGATCGCCGAGGATTGGATGGCCGAGTGCCAGCAGATGCACCCGCAGCTGGTGGCTGCGCCCCGTCAGCGGCGAAAGTTGCAGCCGCGTCGCGCCGGCCTCGCGGGCGAGCACCCGCCAGTCGGTGATCGCGGGCTTGCCGCGCAGGTGGCAGACCATCTGCCGCGGCCGGTTCGGCCAGTCGCAGATCAGCGGCAGGTCGATGCGCCCCGAATCGGCCGCCGGATGGCCCAAGACCCGCGCCACATAGCCCTTGCGCACCTGCCGCCGCTCGAATTGCCAGTTGAGATGGCGCTGGGCGAGCGCATTGCGCGCGAAGACCATCACCCCCGAGGTGTCGCGGTCGAGTCGGTGCACGAGCAGGGCGCCGGGGAAGGCGGCACGGACCCGCGCCTCCAGGCAATCCTGCGGCCCCGGCGGCTTCGCCGGAACGCTGAGCAGGCCCGAGGGCTTGTCGAGCACGACGAGCATCGCATCGGCATGGCGGACCCGGAGGCCCGTCCCGACGGTCTCCGCAGTCAGCGCGCGCATGGAAAAGCCCCGATCATCGCGCATTCGCTCGTCGCTGCGGCCGCCGGTGTCAAGGCCGGGCGGGACCGGAGGCCGCCGCGCGGATCGCCCCGGCATCGGGCGGAAGGGCCGCAGGGGCCCGGAATCAGCCGGATTTCTCCGCGGGATAGATGGCCGGCGGGTCCGGTCTCCCGGCCCTTTGCCTTCGGCCGGCGAAGCCCGGGGCGATATCCCTAGGGACCGGTAACGCCCCCTTAAGTTTTGCGGCGCAGTCTCGCCTTCGCGTCGCGCAGGTCGATGGAGAACGGGATGGCAGCCCAGTATCTTGAGTGTGTTCTGGCGGGTCTCGTATCGCTGCTTATGGCTATGGCGCCAGGTGTACGGGCCGCGTCCGCGCGGCCTGTTCCGGTGCGCGTCTCCCCGCCTCCGCCGGCCCGTGCGGCGCACCCCGGGAGCCGCTAGCGCCCCATTTCAGGGCTTTCGCCCGCCCCCCAGGCCGCAGCGAATACCGGGTCGCGCTGACGCCGGTACCTCGTCAATATTCTGAATGTGTTTGATTCTGCCGCGATTGTTCTGCCAGTTTGTGGCCTGAGCAACGGGGGAGATGCAGATGACCCGCATTCTGGTCGGGCTGGACGGTTCTGCGCCGGGGGAGAGGGCCCTGGCACATGGCAAGATGCTCGCCAGATTGATCGGCGATTGTGAGCTCATCCTCGTCTATGTGATCGAATGGTCGCCCTACGAGTTCCACACGCCGCAGGAGCTCGCCGAGCGGCACATGCGCCGCGAGCAGGAGCTCGACCAGGCGCATGCCCATGTACTCGAACCGGCGCGAAAGGCCACCGAGGCCGAGGGTTTCAAGGTGGAGACGGTCGTGCGGCACGGTGATCCCGTGGCCATCCTGGAGGAGCTCGCTGTCTCCAGGGGCGCGGCGCAGATCGTCGTCGGGCGCACGGGTCATCGCGGCATGCGCGAGCGGCTTTTCGGTGGCGTGTCGGGAAGACTGATCGCCTCGGCGAGCGTGCCGGTGACGATCATTCCGGAAACGGGGGCAGTTCAATGACCGAATTCCAGAGATTCTCGCGCATCCCGGCCGTGCTGCTGGCGGTGCTTGGCCTGGTGCTCATGCTGGCGGCGTCGCCGCTCGCCGCGCAGGAGGCCACCGATCCCGTCGCCTCCGAGCAGGAGGGCGCCGCGCCGGATGCGGTGATGGAGGAAACCCAGCAGGGCGCCGTGGTCGACGAGCCGGCGGTGGAGACCGCCCCGGCCGAGCTGACCATCGACCAGAAGGTCGACCAGGTCTTCGCCTCCTCCACGGGCTGGTTCGTCGCGCTGATCTTCGCGCCGCTCCCCTTCACCAGCTTCCCCTGGATCGTGCTCTGGCTGGTGACGGGTGCCACGATCTTCACCGTCTATTTCCGCTTCATCCAGTTCCGCGCCTTCGGCCACGCCATCAGCCTGGTCAGGGGCGACTATTCCGACCCCAACGATGCGGGCGAGGTCAGCCATTTCCAGGCGCTCGCCACGGCACTTTCGGGCACGGTGGGCCTGGGCAACATCGCGGGCGTCGCGGTGGCGGTCGGAATCGGCGGCCCGGGGGCGACCTTCTGGATGATCATCGCCGGCCTGATGGGCATGGCCTCGAAGTTCACCGAATGCACGCTCGGCGTGAAGTACCGCAACGAATACGAGGACGGCACCGTCTCGGGCGGCCCGATGTACTACATGGTCAAGGGCTTCCGCGAGCGCGGCTTCGGCGGCGGCGGGATCATGGCGGTCGTCTTCTCGATTTTCTGCATCGGCGGCTCCTTCGGCGGCGGCAACATGTTCCAGGCCAACCAGGCCCATGCGCAGCTGGTCAACATCACCGGCGGCGAATCGAGCTTCCTCAACGGCAACGGCTGGATCACCGGGCTTCTGCTCGCGACCATCGTCTTCCTGGTGATCGTGGGCGGCATCAAGTCGATCGCCAATGTCACCGAGAAGATCGTGCCCTTCATGGGCGTGCTCTATGTCGGGACGGCGCTCCTGATCATCGCGATCAACTACCACCAGATCGGCTGGGCCTTCGGCCAGATCTTCGCCGGCGCCTTCACCGGGCTAGGGGTCGCGGGCGGGCTGGTCGGGGCGCTGATCCAGGGCTTCAAGCGCGCCGCCTTTTCCAACGAGGCAGGCGTCGGCTCCGCCGCCATCGCGCATTCGGCCGTCCGCACCAAGGAGCCGGTGACCGAGGGCGTCGTCTCGCTGCTCGAGCCCTTCATCGACACGGTGGTGATCTGCACCATGACCGCGCTGGTGATCACCATCTCGGGCGTGCAACAGATCGACCCGGAGACCGGGCTCTTCATCCTCAACGACGCCGGCATGATCGCCACCGCGGGCGACGTCCAGGGCGTCCAGCTCACCTCGGCGGCCTTCGCCACGGGCCTCAGCTGGTTTCCCTACGTCCTCGCCATCGCGGTGCTGCTCTTCGCCTTCTCCACGATGATCTCCTGGTCCTACTACGGGCTGAAGGCCTGGACCTATCTCTTCGGCGAGGGCAAGACCAAGGAGCTGATCTTCAAGCTGATCTTCTGCTTCTTCGTCGTCGTCGGCGCAGCCGCGCAGCTCGGCGCGGTGATCGACTTCTCCGACGCGATGATCTTCGCCATGGCGGTCGTGAACATCATCGCGCTCTACTGCCTGCTGCCGATCGTGCGGCGCGAGGTCAATTCCTACTTCGACCGGCTGCGGTCGGGCGAGATCCGCAAGTTCGGCGTCCACGCCGCGGCCGAATAAGGCGACCGCAGGGGAGCCACTGCCGTCGCAGCGGCTCCCTTAAGGACCTGACCCCGTTCACATGTCGCCGCCGCGCCATGGACAGCGGATGCGCCGCGGCGATAGCCTGCGATGCCGCGCGGCGTTGGCGGCACGGGCGGAGAAGCGACGGATGCGGAGATGGCTTGCAGCGGGGCCGGTGCTGGTGGCGGCGCTCTGCCTTTTCGCCCCCGCGCTCCTGGCCAACGAGGCGCCGCGCCAGCGATACGTCGGCTCGGACAACTGCACCGAATGCCACGGGCGAATCGCCGGCCTCTGGGCCGACTCCGACCACGCGCTCGCCTGGACGCGCCCGACCGAGGCGAGCGTGCTGGGCGATTTCGACGACGCATCCTTCGAGCATGGCGGGATCAGCGCCCGCTTCTTCCGGAAGGATGACGGATTCGCCATCGAGACCGAGGATGCGGAGGGCGCGACCCGGGTCTTTCCGGTCGTCGGCGTCGCGGGGATCCGGCCGCTGCAGCAATATCTGCTCGAAGCCGGCCCCGGCCGGACGCAGGCTTTCGACATCGCCTGGGACGTGGAGCAGGGCCGCTGGTATCCGCTCTATCCCGACCAGCAGCTCCAGCCCGGCGACGGCATGCACTGGACCGGACCCTACAAGAGCTGGGAGGCGCGCTGCGCCGAATGCCATGCGACGGGGTTCAAGCGCCACTACGATCCCGCGACGCGCCGGTATTCGCCCGAGGAAGCGGAGATTGGGGTGGGATGCGAAGCCTGCCACGGCCCGGCGAGCGCGCATCTCGATTGGGCGAAGGACCCGGCCGCCTACGACCCCGCTGAATGGCCGGGCCTGACGCCGCAAGGCTTCACCGTGGATCTCGCGGCCTCCGCCGAGACCCAGATCGAGCAATGCGGCGGCTGCCACTCCCGGCGGGAGCCGTTCTTCGACGGCAACCCGGTGCCGGGAACGCCCTATCACGACGCCTACACGCTGTCGCTGCTGCGCGAAGGCCTCTACCACGCCGACGGCTCGATCGAGGACGAGGTCTATGTGCTGGGCTCCTTCCTGCAATCAAGGATGTTTGCCCGCGGCGTGCGCTGCAGCGATTGCCACGACCCGCACAGCACCGGGCTGAAGGCCGAGGGCAACGCGGTCTGCACGCAATGCCATTCCCCGGCGGCGAATCCGCGCTTCCCCACGCTTCGCAGGGCCGATTACGACACGCCCGAGCACCATTTCCACCAACCGGGCTCGGCGGGGGCGCAATGCCGGAACTGCCACATGATCGAGCGCACCTATATGGGCGTCGACGACCGCCGCGACCACAGTTTCCGCATCCCGCGCCCGGATCTCGCGGCCGAGACCGGCGCGCCGGACGCCTGCACCGATTGCCATTCCGAGCGCGACGCGACCTGGGCGGCAGCGGAGATCGCGGCGCGCTTTCCCGAGAGCACGCGGCGCGGGCCGCATTTCTCGACCGTCTTCGCCGCGGCGCGCTGGTCGCCGGAGGCCCAGCGCGACGAGCTGCTGGCGCTGGCCCAGGATGCGGAGGCGGCCGGGATCGTGCGGGCGACGGCAATCGAGATGCTTTCGCTGGGCGCGGATGCCGACATCGCCCGCGACGGCGCGGCGCTGCTCGGTGATCCCGATCCCCTGGTGCGCGCCGCGGCGACCGCCCTGCAGCGCGGGGCGGAGCCGCAGGACCGGATGGCCCGCCTCCTGCCCGTTCTGCGCGATCCGCTGCGCTCGGTCCGGGTCGCCGCCGCCAAGGTCACGATCGACGCGGCCGAGCCGGCGGATGCCGCGGATGGCGCCGCGTTGCGCCGGGCGCGCGCGGAATGGCGGGCCGCGCTCGCCTCCCGCAGGGATTTCCCCGAGACGCATCTGCAGATCGGCGGCGCGGCGCTGACCCTGCGCGACTGGAATGCGGCCGTCGCCGCCTTCGGCGAGGCGGTGTCGCTCGATCCGCAGCTGGTCGACGGCTGGTCGATGATCGTGCGCATCCTCGCCGCCACCGGCAGGGAGGCCGAGGCCCGCAACGCCCTCGCCGCGGCGCTGGCCGCCAATCCGGGCAATCCGGCGCTGCTGTCGCTGCGTTAGCCGCGGGCCTCTGGACCGGGAGAAGGCCGCGCCCCGCGCGGCCAGCGGAGCATGCCCCCGGACCGGGCGAGGCGCCGGTGGCGCCTCGCCCGGTCCGGTCGCCCGGAGGCGCGCGCCGCAGGGCGAGGGACGTCGGGTTTCACCGTCGGTTGTGGATCGGGCCGTGGCGGCCCTGGAAGGCGTGCGAAGCCCGCCGGCGCCCGGCAGGGCCGGCGCGGCCCGATCGCCACGGGTCGATCGGGCTGGGGACTTTTGGCCCGTGTGGGATGAGAGCCGACGACAATGGCCGCCGGCATCATGCGGGATCCGGTTGAAGGGGTCGGATGACGATCGACCCGCATCCTGAAAAAACACTGCAACGGCAATTGCTTACACAACGTCCCGCTGCGGGACGCCACGCCCGGCCGGCTTGCAGGGAGCGGTTCCGGCGGAGTCGCCCTATCCCCCGGTCATATAGGGCATCAGCACCACTTCGCTGTCCGGCCCGATCTCGGTGAACCAGGCCTCGCGGTAGATGCGGCCG
>ERZ795053.5581-NODE-5581-length-12924-cov-5.286736_pt1 | contig 12924 bp, 10 predicted proteins | sample MGYA00375137_ERZ795053 | MGnify/ENA primary metagenome ERZ795053 (study PRJEB30182, sample SAMN05720284) | activated sludge metagenome | isolation source: Anaerobic digester | place: Hong Kong | collected 2014-12-17 ... | reverse complement strand
ACACAACCGAACACACTCTTTCCCTACACGACGCTCTTCCGATCTCCCCCACCACGCTGGCGCCCAGCCGTGCCATCGGCTCCGACAGCAGCCCGCCACCGCAGCCGATGTCGAGGAAGCGCAGGCCGTCGAACGGGTAGCGTGTCAGCGGATCGCGTCCCAATCTGGCACAGACCTGCTCCTTGATGAACTGCAGCCGGACCGGGTTGAACACATGTAGCACCCCGAACTTGCCATTGGGGTTCCACCATTCGGCGGCCATGCGGGAGAATTTCTCGACTTCGGAGGGGTCGAGGCTGGCAGGAGTTGTAGTCATGTCGTCGGTCCACTTTATCTGTTGTCACGATTATTGCATAAGCGAAGCCCGTCATCTATGAGTACGCCGCGCCGCACCCTGGGGTTCAATCCTGAGATGACTTGACCGCCAGCCGGACCTCAGAAGGTTACGGGCGGCGGGGATATGGAGAGGTTTGGCCCATGGGCCGTTTGGTGATGAAGTTCGGGGGCACCTCGGTTGCGGACATCGACCGCATCCGCAACGTCGCCCGTCATGTCGAACGTGAAGTCAAGGCCGGCCGCCACGTGGCCGTTGTGGTCTCCGCGATGGCCGGAACGACCGACCGGCTGGTGGGATGGTGCCGGGAAGCGGCGGCCGTCCACGACGCCCGCGAATATGACGCTGTGGTCGCCTCCGGCGAACAGGTGACGGCGGGCTTGCTGGCGATCGTGTTGCAGGACATGGGTATTCCTGCCCGGTCATGGGCCGGCTGGCAGATCCCCGTCCGGACCGACGGTGTCCATGGCGCCGCCCGGATCGCCGGCATCGACGGCGAGGAACTTGGCAAGCGCATGGAGCAGGGCCAGGTTGCGGTGATCGCCGGCTTCCAGGGCATCGGACCCGACAAGCGCATCACGACACTGGGCCGTGGTGGGTCGGATACGTCGGCGGTGGCCGTGGCGGCTGCCCTCGACGCGGCTTGCGACATCTATACCGACGTCGATGGCGTCTACACGGCCGATCCCCGGATTGTGACTGGTGCGCGCAAGCTCGACCGCATTTCCTACGAGGAAATGCTCGAGCAGGCCTCGCTGGGCGCCAAGGTGCTGCAGACCCGGTCAGTTGAACTGGCCATGGTATATAAGGTACCGTTGCAGGTGCGGTCGAGTTTCGAACCGCCCGATTCGCCCAACCAGAACAAGCCCGATGGCACGGGTCCCGGAACACTTGTATGCGATGAGGAACGTATCGTGGAACAGCATGTTGTGAGCGGCGTCGCCTATTCGCGCGACGAAGCAAAAGTTGCGATCCGCAAAGTCAAGGATCAGCCCGGTATCTCCGCCGCCGTCTTCGGCCCCCTGGCCGAGGCCGACATCAGTGTCGACATGATCGTGCAGAACATTTCCGCCGACGGCTCGACCGCAAACATCACCTTCACAGTGGCGAGGAAGGATCTGCGCAAGGCGATCGAGGTGCTGAACGGCGTGAAGTCCAAGGTCGGCTTCGAGGAACTCACCCATTCTGCCGATGTTGCCAAGGTGTCGATTGTCGGCATCGGGATGCGGAGCCACGCTGGCGTGGCCGCCAAGATGTTCCGCGCCTTGGCCGAAAAAGGCATCAACATTCAGGCCATCACGACGTCCGAAATCAAGGTCAGCGTGCTGATCGACGAAGCTTACACGGAACTCGCGGTCCGCGCCCTTCACACAGCCTATGGGCTGGACACCAAGGCCGCCTGACACATGTGCCGCGCCGCCCGCCATGACATGACGCCCGCAGGCCGCAAACAAGTAGCCCGCACCCGCGCACGTGGGGACACCGGCTAATGGCAAACTCCGCCCTAGGCCCGCGTGTCCTGCTCCGGCGGCTCCGCGAGGTGATGGCGGAGCCGGTCACAGCACAAAAGCGCCTCGACAAGATCGTTCAAATCATTGCCGCCAACATGGTGGCCGAAGTCTGTTCGCTGTATGTCATGCGGCCGGGCGACGTGCTGGAACTCTATGCCACCGAAGGCTTGAAGACCGAGGCCGTACACCGGTCGAAGCTGAAGAGCGGCGAGGGTCTTGTGGGCAGCATCGCGCAACAAGCGATCGGTCTCAACCTGACGGACGCCAGCAAGCATCCGGCCTTCAAATACCTGCCTGAGACAGGCGAAGAGATTTACAATTCATTCCTCGGCGTGCCGATCATGCGCGGCGGCACCGTGATGGGCGTGCTTGTCGTGCAGAATCGCACGCGGCGCCACTATAGCGAGGAAGAAGAAGAGGCGATGCAGACAACGGCCATGGTGCTGGCCGAGGTCATCGCATCGGGCGAGTTGCGCGAAGTCGCGACCGAAGTTGCAGCCGACGTGGCCCACGTCAGAAGCCATCATCTCCGGGCCGACTCCCTGGCCGATGGCGTGGCGCTGGGCCATGCGGTGCTGCACGAGCCCCGCGTCGTCATCCAGAACCTCATTGCCGAGGACGTGCCGGCTGAACGCAAGCGTCTGGAAGACGCCGTCGCGCAATTACGCGCTCATGTCGACGAGCTGCTCGATGGATCGGACGCCCAGCGCGCGACGGAATATTCCGATGTGCTCGAAACCATTCGCATGTTCGCCCACGACAAGGGCTGGGTGAACCGGCTGCGCGAGGCGATCGATACTGGATTGACGGCTGAAGCTGCGGTGGAGCGCGTGCAGACCGACAATCGTGCCCGAATGATGCGCACGCCTGATCCCTATCTGCGCGAACGCATGCACGACCTCGACGATCTGTCGAACCGGCTGCTCCGAATTCTGACCGGCGCCATGGCGACCGCGTCGCGCACCGATCTGCCGCAGAACTCCATCGTCGTGGCACGCAACATGGGGCCAGCCGAACTCCTCGATTACGATCGCGAGAAATTGCGCGGTGTGGTGCTGGAGGAAGGCGGCCACACCAGCCACGTGGCGATCGTGGCGCGCGCCTTGGGCATTCCGGCTGTCGGCCAGGCTGAGGGTCTCATCGATCTGATCGACACGGGAAGCTCCATCATTGTCGATGGTGGCACCGGCGATGTCTTCGTGCGCCCATCGTCTGATTTGCAGAAGGCCTATGCCGAGAAGGTCCGGTTCTATGCCAGGAAGCAGGCCCAGTATGCGGCACTGCGCGACGAGCCCGCGATCCTGAAGGATGGCGTGCAGATCGAACTCAATATCAACGCGGGCCTCGTGGTTGACATGCCGCACCTCCACGATTCCGGTGCCGACGGAGTTGGGCTCTATCGCACTGAACTGCACTTCATGCTGGCCTCGCGTTTTCCGCGGCTGTCATCGCAGTTCCGCCATTACCGCCAGATCATCGACCAGGCCAACGGCAAGCCAGTGACGTTCCGCACGCTCGATATCGGTGCCGACAAGGTGCTGCCCTATCTTCGGCAGCCCAAGGAAGAAAATCCGGCACTCGGCTGGCGGTCGATCCGCATGGCCCTGGACCGCCCGGCGCTGCTCCGGCTTCAGCTCCGCGCCCTGCTGCTAGCGGGGGAAGGCATTCCTATGAAGATCATGTTTCCCATGATCGCCGACGTCGAGGAGTACAAGCGCGCCGTCGAAGTGCTGGAGATCGAGAAGGCCTACCTGGTCGAGCGTGGTCATAGATTGCCCGATCCCCTGAAGGTCGGGGCGATGATCGAGATTCCGTCGCTGCTCTGGCAGCTCGATCATCTGCTGGAGATCGTCGATTTCGCTTCGATCGGCTCCAACGACCTCGTGCAGTTTCTCTTTGCCTCGGACCGCGGCAATCCCAGACTTGCCGGGCGCTATGATCCGCTGAGCCCCGCTGCACTTGGTGCCATGCGCATGATCGTCGAGAAAGCCAAGTCCCACGGCAAACCGGTCACGCTGTGCGGCGAACTCGGTGGCCGCCCGCTCGAAGCCATGGGCCTGATCGGCATTGGCCTCGATTCGATTTCGATGGTGCCGTCCGCGATTGGACCGGTGAAGGCCATGGTCCGCAGCCTCGATCGCGAAAAGCTGTGGAAGTTCATGGAGCCGCTGCTCTCCAGTTCGCTCCACACGATTCGTCCCGATCTGATGGAATTTGCTCACCGTAACGGTGTCGTTCTCTAAACTGGAAGGCTGTTAGCCTCCCGTTCACCATTCTCGGTCATTGTTCTTGGCAACAGCCGCGTCGCCGCGGCGTCCAGTGGGTATCGAGAGTAGCAATATGCGTGAACAGAGCGTTGACCTGAACGGTCAGGACGAAGCCATTGCGATGGTCAGGGAAAAGCCCGACGGCACTATCGATCCAGCGGGCGAGGCCGGCTGGTATCTGCAGCGCGAACGCGAGAGCCGGCTTGAAACGCTCGTACAGGCTGGCGATTCAACTGGCATCCACCCCTATCATCTCGAAGCGATCGAATACGGCGATCTGACCCACATGCCCGAGCGTCTGGACGCACTCGAGATGGTCGGCGTCTACGCCGAGTATCTGGGCTTCGATCCCGAGCCGCTGGTCGAACACTACGCCCAGTTCCTGCCGGCGCCGGAATTGGCCCCGAAGTCCAACCATCCGGCCAATCCCGCACCTTTGTCCAGCGCTAAGGTGCTGAAGTTTGGGCAGTTGCCGAAGATGCCGAAAATCGGCTTCAAGCTGAACGGCGTTCCTGGCGGCGCTGGCGGCCTGGTCGCCTCTCTTGCCGGTGCCGTATTCCTGTTCGCTGGCATCAGCTTCATGCTGATGCCGGGCGCCGACGAGCCTCTGGCCCAATCGCAGCAGGTGGCTGGCACCGTAAATCCGGGTGCTGATCCCATGCCCACGGCATCGACGGGCAATGAGAATGCCGAGATCACCATCGGAGAAGAGCCGCTGCCGGATGATCAGCAGTTGGCCGAGGCCGCCGCTCCGACGGACGACGAACTCGCAGGGACGGGTCTCGATGGACTGTCCTCCCTCATCCAGAAGGAGATTCCAGGGACGAAGGAGGCCTCGAAGGATCTCAATGGCCTTGTCTCCGCAACCGATATGGCCATGACCGGCGACGGCCGGGAGTTTGGGGCGATCAATGGCGAGAGCCGTTTGACGCTCAAGGCCAAGGCGCCGGTGTGGGTGCGCATCGAGGATGCGCAGGGCAATGTCGTGATGACCCAGATGCTGAACAAGGGCGACACCTATCGCGTGCCCGATCGCCAGGGTCTGGTGGTCATTGCACGCGACGGCGGTCTGCTGAGCTACCTGATCGACGGCAAGGAAAAGGGTATCCTCGGAACGCCGGGTGAGATCCTGGTGGGCCGCTCGCTCGATCTCAAGTCCTTCGGCGGCAAGGGCTGACTAGAGCGCAGTCTTGCGCGCCCTCGTCCAACGCGTTTCGGAAGCCTCGGTGACGGTGGATGCCCATGTCGTGGGTGCCATCGGCCGGGGCTTTCTCGTACTGGTGTGCGCCATGGCGGGCGACACGGAAGCCGAGTCTGAAAGGCTGGCCCGCAAGATCGCGGGCCTTCGCATCTTCCGAGATGATGCGGGCAAGATGAACCTGCCATTGGCGGCAGCCGGAGGTTCGGTTCTGGCCGTCAGCCAGTTCACGCTGGCGGCCGACGGCATGGAAAGCGGCAACCGGCCCGGGTTCTCAAAGGCGGCACCCGCCGTGGATGGCGAACGGCTCTACATGAAGTTCTGTGAGCAGCTCCGCTGCCTCGGCGTACCGGTCGCCACGGGGATTTTCGGTGCCGACATGAAGGTGGCCCTGGTGAACGACGGGCCGGTTACCGTCTGGTTCGATACGGCGGCCTGATCAGGTCCGCGTCATGCAATTTGCTCATTGCTGCAGCGCAGTATTCGTAATGCGTGATAATCGTATACAATGTATATGATATAGCCATGCAACAGAAAGATCCCCGCCGCGAAGCCGCGTTGCGCATTGTCGACACATCGCGATTGCTCCGCTTGCTGGTTGAGCAGCGCCTGCGCCCTTACGGCATGACGCGCGCCCAGTATGTCACGCTCGCCAAGCTCAATGACCAGGATGGACTTGTCCAGAACGAGCTGGCTGAGGCCCTTGAGGTGCAGCCCATTGCCATGGTGCGGCTGGTCGACCAACTGAGCGCTGACGGCCTTGTCGAGCGCCACCCCGATCCGGCCGACCGCCGCCGTAACCGCCTGATGCTGACCGAAGCGGGACGCCAACGGCTGGACGATCTGTCCGAATTCAAGCAGCAGCTCGGTGCGGAGGTCTTTGACGGCATCGGCGAGGATGAACTGCGCCATGTGATGCAAACCCTCGACCGGCTGCGCGCCAACATCAAGTCTATCCAGACGGTCGAATCGGCCGCCACCAGATATCGCAAGGCAGTTTCATCATGAGTGACGTCAAGCAGGAATTGGTCGTGACAAAGCCGCGCCGCCGCTGGTTGCGGCGCATCCTCCTCGTTGCCGTCCCGATCATCGCCGCTGTTGTGGGGGTGGATCTGTATCTGCGCGGCGGCCGCTACATCTCGACCGACAATGCCTATGTCGCGGCCCAGAAGGTTCTGGTGACGCCGGAAATTTCAGGTACGGTCGACGCGATCACGGTCACGGAAGGCCAGCACATCAAGGCGGGAGACGTGTTGTTCTCCTTCGACCGCAAGCCCTATGAACTGGCATTGGAGCAGGCCAAGGCGGCGCTCGCCAGCGCTGCCAACACATTCGCTGGCTTGAAAACTCAACTCGCCGGGTTCGACAGCCAGATCGGACTGGCCAAGGAAGTAGTGGCGCTGCGCCAGTCCGAGCTCGACCGCAAGACCAAGCTGCTCGCCAGCCGCGTCGCCGCAGCGTCCGATGTCGATTCCGACCGGGTCAACCTGCAGGCCGCCAAATCGGCCCTGGTGGCACTCGAACAGAGTCAGCGCGACGTCCTGAGCCAACTCGGTGGGTCTCTGGAGACACCGATCGAATCCTTCGCGCCCTGGCAGTCCGCCAAGGCGGCCGTCGACCAGGCCCAGTGGAACCTCGATCAGACCATCGTGCGTGCTGCCTTCGACGGCATTGCCACGCAAGTCAGCAATATACAGATGGGCCGCTACCTGGCTGCTGGAACCCCGGTGTTTGCCATCGTCAGCGATCGCGATCTCTGGGTTGACGCCAACCCCAAGGAAACCGACATTACCTATCTGGTGGCGGGTCAGGACGTGACCGTGACGGTGGACGCCTTCTCCAGCACGCCGCTCAAGGGCCGGGTCGAGTCGATCAGCCCTGGCACCGGCTCCCAGTTTTCGCTCATCCCGGCACAGAACGCAGCCGGCAATTGGGTGAAGGTCGTGCAGCGCGTACCGGTTCGCGTGTCTTTCGACGCGGGCCAGGACACATCCAAGCTGCGTGCCGGCATGAGTGCCACCGTGGCCATCGACACGCATCGGACACGGTCTCTGGCCGGCTTGCTTGGCCTCGAGGCCGTTGCACAGATCCCTGAAGAATGAGCCTGTCCGCCACCATGGCGCCGGCTGAGGAGAATGCTGCCGGTCACCGCGGTCTCATCACCGTCTGCGTGATGCTTGCGACCATCATGCAGGCGCTCGATACGACTATTGCCAACGTCGCATTGCCCTATATGCAGGGCTCCCTGTCGGTGACGATCGACCAGGTGACCTGGGTGCTGACATCCTACATCGTGGCTGCCGCCATCATGACTGCACCGGTTGGCTGGCTCGCCGTGCGCTTCGGGCGCAAGAAGATTTTCATCCTGTCGGCGGCTGGCTTCACCATCGCCTCGGTATTGTGTGGGGCCGCGCAGGGCATCACCGACATGGTGGGTTACCGCCTGCTGCAGGGCGTGTTTGGCGCTGCCCTCGTGCCGCTGTCGCAGGCGGTGATGATGGATATCTATCCGCCGGAGAAGCGTGGCCAGGCCATGGCGATTTGGGGCATGGGCGTCATGCTCGGTCCCATCATGGGGCCGACGCTGGGCGGCTGGCTCACCGAATATTACAGCTGGCGCTGGGTCTTTCTGATCAATCTGCCTTTCGGCATCGCGACGGTGATGGGCCTCATGGCCTTCATGCCGGACACCAGGCCGCGTGAAATGCGTTTCGACTGGCTTGGATTTGCGTCGCTCAGCGTGGCCATCGGTGCATTGCAACTGATGCTTGACCGTGGCGAGACACTGAGTTGGTTCGAGTCGAATGAGATTCTCATCGAGGCCATCGTCGCTGGTGGGGCCGCCTATGTGTTCGTTGCCCACAGCTTCACGACGGACAGGCCTTTCATTCCTATGGCACTGTTCAAGGACTGGAATTTCACGCTTGGCGTCTTCTTCATGTTCGTGGTCGGCATCCTGCTTCTGGCGAGTGTGGCACTGATCACGCCCTTCCTGCAGAACGTGATGGGCTATCCCGTCTTCGACGCGGGGCTCCTGCTTGGCGCGCGCGGTGTGGGCACCATGATCACAATGATGGTGGTCGGGCGCTTGCTGCAGGTAACCGACGCCCGCATTCTCATCGCTTTGGGCGTTGCCTGCTCGGCCTGGTCATTGTGGGAGATGACGGCCATATCGCCTGATATCTCCACCTTCACCATCGTCTGGACCAGCGTGTTGCAAGGGATCGGGCTTGGCCTCATCTTCGTGCCGCTCAACACCGTGTCCTTTGCCACGCTTCCAGCTCAGCTGCGAACCGAGGCGGCCGCCATGTGGACACTCATCCGCAATCTGGGGTCGTCCATCGGCGTATCGATCGTCATTGCCGAGCTCACCAGCACGACCACCGCGATGCATGCGCGGCTGGCGGAATATGTCACACCGTTCAATGCCGGCTTCCAGATGAACACCGTGTCGCTCATCGATCCAAGGACCTCCGAAGGCGTTGCTCTCGTCGACCGGATGGTGACGGGACAGGCCACGACCATTGCATACCAGAACGATTTCCTGCTGATGACCCTGATGGGGGTTCTCTGCCTGCCGCTGATCCTGGCATTCCGCGGCCCCAGCCGTCGTGTAGAGGCGAAGGTCTTGGCCACCGCCGATCATTGACCGGGGCCTTTGCGAAATCTGGCTGCTCCAAGGCTCATTTCTGGCGCAACTATCCGCGCTCAACCGCTTTGCACTTGAGCGCCCGTTGCGCTAGAAGCGCCGCCCATGTCCGCCATTCCGCTCGAAAAACTTGATCGTATCATCCACCGCTTTGCCGCCGTTGAACATGAGCTCTCATCCGGCGCGGCGTCGGGCGAGGCGTTTGCCCGGCTGTCGCGGGAATATGCCGATCTCGAGCCCACGGCGAAGGCCGCACAGGGCCTGAAGAAGGCCTATGACGAACTCCGCGACCTCGATGACATGATCGCCGCCGGCGGCGAAATGGGCAACATGGCGGAAGCCGAGAAACCCGATCTCGAAGAGCGCATCGACGCGATGGAACATGACATTCGCATCCTGCTGCTGCCCAAGGACGCCGCTGATGACCGCAACGTGATTCTCGAAGTGCGCGCCGGAACCGGCGGTGACGAGGCGGCGATCTTTGCTGGAGACCTGTTCCGTATGTACCAGCGCTATGCCGCCTCGAAGGGCTGGCGCGTCGAGGTGATCTCGGCCAGCGAGGGCGAGCATGGCGGCTACAAGGAAATCATTGCCAATATCTATGGCGCGGGGGCCTTTGCCCGCCTGAAGTTCGAATCGGGCGTGCACCGCGTGCAGCGCGTGCCGGCGACCGAAACCCAGGGCCGCATCCACACCTCGGCCGCCACCGTCGCCGTCCTTCCCGAGGCCGAGGAGGTCGACATCAAGATCGACGACAAGGATTTGCGGATCGACGTGTTCCGTTCCTCTGGTCCCGGCGGGCAGTCGGTCAACACCACTGATTCGGCGGTGCGCATCACCCACATCCCCACCGGCATCGCGGTGGCCCAGCAGACCGAGAAGTCGCAGCTCAAGAACAAGAATGCGGCCATGAAGCTGCTGCGCGCCAGGCTCTACGAGATCGAGCGCCAGCGCCTTGACAGCGAACGCTCCGCCACGCGCAAGGGACAGGTGGGCTCTGGCGACCGCTCGGAGCGCATCCGCACCTATAATTTTCCGCAAGGGCGCTGCACCGATCACCGCATCAACCTGACCCTCTACAAGCTGGAAGAGATCATGGAGGGGCCGGCTCTGGAGGAAATGGTCCAGGCCCTGATGACCAATCATCAGGCTGAGCTCCTCGCCGCCGCGGAACATGCCGCCTGATACGTTGAAGTCGGCGCTGGATCGGGCCACGCAACGGTTGGCGTCATCGGGGTGTGAAACGCCTGGGCTTGATGCGCGGCTCCTCCTTCAGCAGGCCTCGGGCTTGAGCCGTGAGGATTTGATTCTGGAGCCGGAGCGACAGCTCAGCCCAACGACTGTTGACTCATTTGAAGCGATGGTCGCACGGCGCGCGGCCCGAGAGCCGGTGTCCCGCATCCTTGGCGAACGCGAATTCTACGGCCGCCGTTTCACAGTGACACCGGATGTCCTCGATCCCCGAGCGGATACCGAGACACTGATCGACGCGGTTTTGCCGCTTATGCCGCCGCGCGCTCGCATTCTCGACCTCGGCACCGGTTCTGGTGCAATTGCCGTGACCCTTCTGGCCGAGCGGCCGGATGCTACGGCCGTCGCTGTCGATGTGTCGGCGAATGCCCTTGCCGTAGCCGAGGTCAACGCCGTGAGATTGGGCGTCAAGAAGCGGTTGACCCTGGTTGAAGGCAGCTGGTTCGACAATGTCACCGGGCGTTTCGACCTCATCGTTTCGAATCCCCCCTACATCCCCGCCGGTGATGTGGCAGCGCTGGCCCCTGACGTGCGCGACTTTGACCCACACCTGGCATTGGACGGAGGAAACGATGGGCTCTGGCCCTATCGCGCAATTGCCGCCGGCGCTGCCGGCCATTTGGCCGGGGATGGGGCCATTGCAGTCGAGATCGGCGTGGGGCAAGAATATGATATCATTGATATATTCAGTAGTTGCGAGTTGGTCTTGGCGGCACGGGCGAAGGACCTGGGAGGTCATGTCCGCTCCCTCACCTTCCAACCTGCTGAAAACGTCGCATTTACCCGTTTGGAGAAAAAAACCTTTGGAAAATTGCACCCTTCCGGCTAAATAGAGATCGGAAACGCTTTCTGCCCTTTGAGAGGGTGCCGCAAACGGCGAGTGGGCCGCAGGCCTTTAGATTACTGCAGCGCCGCCGAATACAGCACAAGCCGGGGTTGGGTGTCGGGTCATTTGGATCTGGTGTCGCTGGCGGAATGTTTCTGGAACCAACGGGTAAATTCTTGAAAATGCTCAACGGTTGAGCACGAGTTGCAAGTGTGTTGTCGGGACGCTCCTGAAGCGGACCGCGGACGTCTGCATGGATAGCCTTTCAACGGGGGCACGGAGCCTGCATGAGATCGAGTCACAAGAATCGCAATCGTAGCCGTCATCGCAGTGGAGGCGGCAGCGGAGGAGGGGGCGGCGGTGGTAATCCGCTGAACCGGGTCTATGAAAGCAACGGACCAGACGTCAAGGTGCGCGGCAACGCACAGACCATTGCCGACAAATACTTGCAGCTTGGCCGCGATGCCCAGTCCTCGGGCGATATCGTGATGGCGGAAAGCTATTACCAGCACGCCGAGCACTATTTGCGCATCATCGCCGCGGCTCAGGCCTATAACGCCCAGCAACAGCAGCAGTATCGCCGTCCGGACGACGACTTCGACGACGAAGAACTTGAAGATGTGCCGGAGATTCAGGCGGGCGAGGGACGCAACGCTCCGCCCTCTGGCACGGGCGAACCTGATGGACTGGGCGACCAGCCCGCCGTGCAGGGCGAAGGCGACCGGCCCCAGCAACCGCAGCAGCAGTATCGCCAGCAGCGTGACCAGAATGGTCAATCCTACCAGAGCCGGGACCGCGACCGGAATCGCTCGCGCTGGCAGGACCGGCGCGACCAGCAGCGCGATGGCGGTGACCAGCGTGGGCAAGGGAATCAGGCGCGGAATAATGAAGATCAGCCGCGCATGGCCGCACCCGCAGAACCGCGCAACGGCGGTGGCGGCGCTGAAGGAGAGGGCAAGTGGGAGGCTCCGTCCTTCCTCCGCCGGCCAGCCGCCAATGCGCCGGAGGCGGCTCCACCCGCGCCAACCGTAACGGAGGTCAAGGAAGCGGAGGCTGAGGCCGCAGCACCGCCGCCGCCCAAGCGCAAGCCCCGGATGTCAAAGGCCGCAAAGGCAGCGGCAGAGGCGGAATCTTCCGAGATGCCGCCTGTGACAGAGTGAGCCGTTTGATCGGGATCATTTTTGAGAAGGGCCGGGTGACCGGCCCTTTTTCTTTTCCAATGCCTCCCTATATCGGAATCATTCAGCCGTAGACGGCGTTCTCGCGGATGCCCCTGAGGGGTCCGTGAAGGAACGTGCCGAGGAGGAGAGGTAAATGGATTTCGAGAAATATACCGAGCGTTCGCGCGGTTTCGTGCAGTCTGCCCAGTCGCTGGCCCTCCGTGAGGGTCATCAGCGTTTCACCCCCGAACATCTTCTGAAAGTGCTGCTTGATGATGAGGAAGGCTTGGCGGCCGGACTTATCAAGGCGAGCGGCGGCGATTCACGCGCGGCCCTCCGCGAGACGGAAGCGGCGCTTGCCAAGCTGCCGAAAGTGTCCGGCGGTGGATCGGGCCAGGTCTATCTGGCGCCCGAGATGGCACGCGTGTTCGAGGCGGCCAAGAAGCTCGCCGAAAAGTCTGGCGATTCCTATGTCACCGCCGAGCGCCTGTTGCAGGCATTGGCGATGGAACAGAGCGAGGCCGCCAAGGCCCTGAAGAATGCCGGTGTCACGGCGCAGGGGTTGAACGAGGCCATCAATGCCATCCGCAAAGGCCGCACCGCCGACACGGCGTCGGCTGAGCAGGGCTATGACGCCCTCAAGAAATATGCTCGCGATCTCACCGAAGCGGCCCACAACGGCAAGCTCGATCCGGTGATCGGCCGCGACGAGGAGATTCGCCGCACCA
>ERZ795053.5579-NODE-5579-length-12924-cov-5.961535_pt1 | contig 12924 bp, 18 predicted proteins | sample MGYA00375137_ERZ795053 | MGnify/ENA primary metagenome ERZ795053 (study PRJEB30182, sample SAMN05720284) | activated sludge metagenome | isolation source: Anaerobic digester | place: Hong Kong | collected 2014-12-17 ... | reverse complement strand
GAAATATAATGGTCAGGACAGCGAAATCAGCGCCTTACTTGGGAAATGTGGGTTCATGTATACTGCGCCTCGCGCCGTGGTGGTGGTGGAGGCGCGACCGTCAGATCGTATCTCACGGAGACCACCGCCATGATCATGTCAGGCCTCATACTCAGCGTCCTCGGCATTGCCTTGCTCTGCTGGCTCCTGTTCACGCTCGCCATCCAGGCGCTGCCTCTCTACATCGGTGCTGTTGCCGCCACTCTCGCCTTTCAAAATGGCGTGGGCGCGGTACTCGCGATTATCATTGGAATCGTCGCTGCGGCATCGGCGTTCGGCATTACGCAATTTGCATTCGCCAGAACGGAATCGGCGTCCGCACGATTGGCCATCGCGGTTCTCGTCATGGCGCCTGCCGTATTCGCTGGCTATCACGCGACACTTGGCATTGCCCGTATCATCGTGACGTCGGAGCCGGGGCGTCAGACGCTGGCATTGCTCGGGTCATTCGTCATCGGTTGTCTTACGCTTATTCGTTTGCACGCGCGGCGGGACGTTCGTCTGTCCGCTGCCTGCGATCAAACGCTAGCGGTCAACACGCCCCTGGGACCGCTCGCACAGGTGAAACCGGTCGCTCGTCGATCTGACTCCGAGCGGACTGGTTGCGCCGAAACTGGACATTTCGTGCCGGAAGATTTGGTGGGACGCTTGCGCCTTTACGCTCGGATGAATTCTGTCGGACGGGCGGAAAGGCCCCCAGGAAGTAACAGAATCACAGGGTGAGCTCGCGAACAGCGACGAATGCGCGATTGGTCTCCGCGGCGCGTCGAGCCTTCTCCTCCAGCACCTTCACCAGTGAAACCCTGCGTGACAGAACCTCGTACAAATCAAGCCCGTCGGCGCAAATCAGATTGGTTTGCCGCCCGCGCGAAAACGCCTCCAGCCCGTCGGCCGTGAATCCAGAATTGCTGACGAACAGACCCCGCGACCATGACGCTTTACCTGCGACCTTCCCGGAGAATGTCATCAAGTCGGCGAAGCCAATCTACGGCCCGTGCCATTTGGCTTCCACCAGGTAGGTCTGCCCTTGCAGCTTGAAGCTGCCGTCGATTTGCTCCCCGACGAGGCGAAACGCACCGCGAGGGGCCAACCCGAAGCCAGCAAAAAGCTCATTTAGAAAGCCCTCGAAACGAAGGCCGCGAGTCTGCGGGTCCAGCTTTGTGATCTCGACGAGATGCGTCGTCAGTTCCTGCGCTTTGGCCGCGCTTAGCGTTCCGGCCGTCTGCGGCGGCGGTTCCTCGGCTTTTGGCGGCGCGAAGCTGTTGAGGAAGCCGGGGTCAAGCAATTCAGGTATCTTGAACTCGACACCGGGGAGAAGGATGTTCAGCCGATCGATTTCGGCGCGGGTCAGAGGATTTCCCTTGCCGCGCCGATAGGTCATCGCCTGCCGGACTATCGCCACGATAAGCTTCGTGAAATACGAGCGCCGATGCTCAAGCGTGGACGTCAGAAGTTGGACGATCGCCGGCCTCTTGCTCCCTGGAACCCAAAGCTCAGCGACGCCGGCCTGCGCCGCCGCCAACGGAAAGGCGGTCTTGTTGTTCCCACTTCCCGGCAGGAAATCGTAGAAAAGATCGGCTAGGTCTTCGACAGTCTGCGCTTCGCGGAATGACAGCATGGTCAGTTGCCCTCAGCCTCCTGCATTCGCGCTTCAAGCTCGTTCAGGAACGGAGAGCGTCCCCAATACATCCTCCCGCTGCGCGTCTCGACGTACCCAGAATATAGCATGTGGATTTCGTCGCGGGCCCGCGTCAGACCCACATAGAAAAGGCGCCGGCTTTCCCGCCGCGCCGCAGGCAGTTCGTTGCGCCAAGGCAAGCTGCCAAGATCGAGTCCGATCATGATCACCACGTCGAATTCGCGGCCTTTGGCGGAGTGCAGCGTCAAGAGATTCAGGTGGAGCGGCGAGCCATCGCGACCGCCAAGGCTCGCCAGATCGAGATCAGCCAGCGGCCCGCCAAAGGCAAGCGCCGCCGACATGCGGTCGACTTGCTCGCGCTGGTCCGCCAGGCTCGGTTCGGCTGCCATCAGCCCGTCAAGCATTCCCGCCCGCAACGCCGCTACGAATTCTCGCGCGAGCCCTTCTTCAACCCGGAGCGACCAGAGTAGCCGAGTAAGGCTCTGCAACTCTGCACTAGACTCCGCATCTGAAATCCGCGCGCGATGGAAGCCGATCCACCGGTCCAACAAGCCACGCAACTGTGGCCGCGCTTCACGCCAGCCGCCCGCGCACCAGGCCGCGCAGTCCTCAATCCAGCTCGTGAGCGCGACCTTCCGATAAGGTGCGGCCGTGTCGACCCGCACAAAGTCGAGGCCTGCAGCGGCGACGGCTTCAGCCACCACGTCGCCGGCACGATAGTCCCGGTAGAGGATGGCGATGTCGCCGAGCGCACGCCCAGGTCTGGCGGCAAGCGCCGCCGGAATGATTTCGGCGACCGCGTGCGCAGCCTGACCTTCCAAGCCATCGTCGCATTCAACGAAAGCGATGACCGCCTGGCGATCCGGATCGTTCGATAGATAGCCGCGAGCCTCACCGAGCGCCATTTCCGAGGCGCTAACAATCCGCGAGGCCGAGCGATAGTTGAGTTGAAGCTGAACGCGCTCGACATCATCGCGCTCGGCGAGCTCCTGCAGCAAAGCGCCGTCGGCGCCCGTAAAGCCGTAAATCGACTGATCCGGGTCTCCTACCGCAAAGAGGCGGACACCCCCGTCAAAGGCCACGCGCGTGACAATGCGGTGCAACGCCACGCCGAGATCTTGATATTCATCGACCGCCAGGACTGGGAATTTCGCCTGAAGCAATGGGAGTACCCAATCGTGCTCCGACACCAACCGTTGGCCAAAAATCACAAGATCATCGAAATCGACGAGTCCTATTCGGCGCAGCTCGGCCTCGTAACCCTGCGCCCAAGCCGCAAGCTCCTCTTCACTGGTCCAGGCTTCCGACGTCCGGTCGAGGATCGACCGCCGATGACGCCCGAGGTCCATCGGCTTGTTCGGATGGCCGACGCCGAAGAGCCTGTCGCCTACCCGCTTCATCGCTTGATCGCTCTGCCTTTGTGTGGCGATGGCAAGCGGGAATGGTACCGGCAGATCGGCCAGCCGGCCGTAAGGCATCAACAGATGCCGCAGACAGAAACCATGAACCGTGCCGATGAAAAGATTCGGCGTCTCTCGCAGGCCCAACCGTTCCAGTCGGCGCGTCAGTTCGCGCGCACACTCCTGGCTATAGGTGATGCATGCCGCACCGCGCGGCGCGTGCACATCTTCAGCCACGATCCGGGCGAGCTTGAGCACCAGTGTCTTGGTCTTGCCGCTGCCGGGGCCAGCCAGCACGACGCAATGTCCCCTCGAGTCATATGCCGCTTGTTGGCCCGGATTTCTGGCCAGGTCGGCCGCTTGAATAAGGTATGCGACGCTGACGCTACGCAAGGGCATCGCGGATGTGCTCCAGTGCCTGCCGGATGTAGTCCGGGCACGTATCCGCGTCGACGTGAGGCGCAAGCGCCTGCGCGAATCGTCCCTTCCCGATCCGTTCGATGAGTGCGAGGAGACGATCCTCGTCTAAGTCGTCGGGATCATCCACCCAATCCTGTAACGCCGCGCGTGTTTCATCCCCGATGGATAACTCCTCCTCGATGATCTCTTGCATCGCTTCGGCAAGGCCGCCTTTGAACAACTCCGGTTCGAGCGTGTTGCTGTTGACGAAATAGCCGAACGGTTCCGCGCGGGCGATCACTGCATCCGCGTCTAGGCGCCGGTAGCTGACGCCTGTTTCTCGCAACTCAAGCACGTTGATCAGACGCCGCCGGACTCTCGGATGGTTCGCACCATTGGGATCTCGGTCTGTAAGAATAACGTGCGGGATGTTGAGCCCTTGGGGTCCGAGCAGCTTGACGTACGGAGTAAAATTCGTTCCGCCGACCGAACAGACAGTTATGCCCAGCATGTCCAGCGGAATGCTCAGCGCCTCGGCGAATGCGGGAATGAGAAACCGCTCGGCATCGCCTTCGACGAGGATGACGCCTCGCGCGAAGAAGATTTCGCCGCGGCTGACATCGATATAACGCTGCAGATCCGCCTCATCGCGTTCGGTCAGCGGAGCCGTTGCCGTCGAGGCCGCGGTCGTCGCGTCCTCGCCAGCGTCATGCCGAAGCAGGACGATCGAGCGGATCGGGGTGACGCTGGCAATATGTGGCGAGTGCGTCGTGAGGATAGTTGTGAGCGGTGGCGCGTCTTCCTGGTCACCGCCGAGGAAGTACCGATAGACCAGTCGCTGCACATGCGGGTGTAGATGCGCCTCAGGCTCTTCGACCACGAAAAAGGTGTGGTCGCGCTCGCCATCGGTTACCAAACGATCGAGCTCGAGGCTCTTCAACGCCAGGAAGATCAGGTTGGCCGTGCCGAGGCTGGCGTCGCCAATACCGCGCGCGCCATTATCAATCAGCAGGCGCAGGCTGCGCAGCAGCGCATCGACCCGCGTCGGAGCTAGGCCGAGGGTGAGCGGAACGGCGTGCTGCTCCCCCGCAATTGCGACCAGGCGGTCGCTGATCCGTTGCGCGGTGCCAACCACCTCGGCATGACCGGCGAGCTCGGCTTGAGCCTCGTTGACCTGCTCCTGGATTTCGTCGCGAGCGTCTTCGTCGAGCGACGTCGCCAACTGCTCGATCAACGGCCTCAGCGGCGAGTTTCGCCAGCTCGACAAGTCTTTCTCGGCATCGCGCAGCGCCACCTGAACGTCGAGCGGCAGCATACGGCGAAAGGATGATCCGATCGCCATATCGGGATCGTCCCCGCCGAAAATGACGTACTCGTAGTCGGTCAGGCTTTCCGGATCGCGGCCGAGATTTGCCTTTGGCTGGAAGCGGTACGTGAGGCGCGCGACCATGGGCGGGCCCGGATCCACCACACAGTCGTTGAGATGCGCCATCAGGCGCGGATCGCCGGTGAAATCCGTCAGATCGACGGAGATTTCGATCATCTCGCCGATTTTGTCCTCGCCCAGGCCATCCCAGAAATGCTCGAGTCCGAGCTGGCGGTCACGCTCCGACAAGCCGGGGTCAAGTATCAGCTGGAGGGCACGAATGAAGTTGCTCTTGCCAACTTTATTCTCACCGACAATAACGATGCTCTCGCCCGTTTCGACGTCGAGAGCAGAAAAATTCGCGAAATTGCGTATCTTGACTCGTGATATGCGCAATTGTTCCCCCAGTTATGGCAAATAGTTGACGCAGCGCTAAGGCGCCCGCGATTAAGGATCACCAACGGATAATAACCAGTCCGTCGAGTTCAAGCAGCAATACGCGACAAGATGCTATCCGTCACCGGTGTCGGATAGCATGCCTTCGACGTCTGCTATTCGCCAGTTCTAGTCGACAACCTGCTGCGCCGGGAACGGCCGCAATTGGGCCGTCAACGGCAATAACGATCGATATACGAATTTCCCGACCTCTGAAGCTGTGACACTTGTCCGATTTTGCATCTGCGGCTCATGTTGAGAGATTCGCCCAACGCTGTATCTCCTCCAAGTGCTCTGATCTTTGGTTTGCGATTTTGACACGTTTTGTCCGTGCCCCCATCGAGAGGAGTGTCCCGGCGCGTGGTCAGGGAAATGTGCTTGCTAGCTCTGCATCAGGCATTCTCCTCACGTTGGAATTCATTGCCTCGACTGCGAACGCATGGTTGGCCAAGCTCCTCCTCTGCCACTGATCACCCTGCGAACACCTCGCCTCTGATTGGCTTGATCTGGCCGAAGGATGGCTGCGCCTCGATCGCCTGAACCGCAATGGCGTCGACCGACTTTCTTCCCCTGGCCATGCCACCCCGCGCGAATGCGCGCGAGGCCCCGTCACGCCCATTCCTCGCGAGGCAAGAAAGCAAGCCCCCGCTGGGGCGGGGGTCGCCTGTCGCCATCCTTCGCTGCGCTACGGCCCTGCGGGTGCGGCGTCGATCGCCTTCGGCCTGTCGATCGCCATCGAGGCCGCGGTGGTCGCGGGTTCGAAGCAGTCGAGGAGAAGAGACATGGCTACCATCGGTTCCTTCAAGAAGGTCGGCAACGAATATCAGGGCGAGATCGTTACGCTCAGCGTGCAGGCGAGAAACGTCCGAATCGTCCCCGAAACCAATCGCGGCGCCGACAACGCTCCCTCGCATCGGGTCTTCGTCGGCCGCGCCGAAATCGGGGCCGCCTGGTCCAAGCGCTCGAACGAGGGTCGCGACTATCTCGGCCTGAAACTCGACGACCCGAGCTTCACGGCTCCGATCTACGCCAACCTCTTCAGCGACGAGGACGGCGACGGTCACAGTCTGATCTGGTCGCGCAGCCGCAAGGCGAACGGCGACTGAGCGAAGCTCGCCCCGCCCGAGCGATCGGGCGGGGCTTTCGTCTAGCAATTCCGTCGCTTTGCAATTCCTGCTTCGCGCATCCGCTGCGTCGCGTCACTGTTGATCAGGCCTCGCGATCATCCGATCGCGACTTCTTGGCTCTCGCGGCGATCTTGGCGCCGCGAGCGGAAGCCGGCTTCCGCAACAAGTCCGCCGCTTCCAAATCGAGTACACGCGCCAGCCGGTCGACGACGTCGATGCCGGCGGCGTAGACGCTGCGCTCGAGCGCGCTGATATAGGTCCGATCGATATCGGCGCGATGGGCAAGCTCCTCTTGCGACAGGCCCTTCGCCTGCCGGGCTTTCCTCAAATTCAGCGCCAGAACGTCCCGTATCTCCATAGGTCGGAGAGCACGGTCTTGCTGAGTATTTCACCACGGAGTATTCTCTACAAACAGGCGAACAACCCGCGTGGAATCGCGGCTTGGGCGCCGTTGAGCCGCTCGTCCGACCGGAGACTGCCAAAGTCGCGTTGACCAAATGCAGGCGCAAGTGCGCGACACGGCTTGGAATAGGGCCGAATTGTGGCTTATTGTTCGTATCGAACTGCTAGCAATCCCGAGTGGCGGAAGGCGTAGCCCCCAATGCGCGAGCCGCAACGCAATTCCGCAATTTCCGATCGTGCGCCGACAGATTCGATGCTGACCGACTATGACCATCAGCATTTGGTGACCTATATGCGCCTGCTCGATGCTGACGCCGAGGGCGTCGACTGGCGCGAGGTCTCGAGGATCGTTCTGCAGATCGATCCGAAGCAGGAGCCGGAACGCGCGCGCAGCGCCTACGATAGCCATCTGGCGCGTGCAAAATGGATGACGGAGTATGGCTACCGCCATCTTCTGCGCGGCGAATAAGCCAATTACTTCATAGTTGTTACGGCAGCGATGCAGGTCGCGCATCACGCGATGCGCCAATGGTGACTTCCCATGTAGTCTCGCCGCTCAAATCATGCCGTCCTTTGCCGAGTGCGTCAGCGCAAAGGAGAAGCGGCGTATGTCGAAATTCGATTGGCGATCTGCCGACACCTATACCGAATTGCTGGACGTCGATGCGGCGGCCTTCGCCTGGGAATATCTTCGACGCAATCCAGAATATTGTAGAGATTATGCAGCGTTAGCCGATAGCCCCGCAGAGGAGATGCTCCATTCTCGGGCGATGCGGAGGAAATGGGGCGTTTGCTTTCGCACCGGACCCTGAGCGGTCCTCCTCCCAGCAAACTATCTTCTGGGCACCGGAATTTCTGCCGACGGTTTTGCGCCTCGAACCATCGACCGGCGAATCCAGCTCTCTCATCCTGAAAGCGATCAACTTCGCTGGCGCCGACATTCGCCGCGACGAAGACGGCTCCCACGTCGTCTTACAGATTTCCGGCATTACGCATCGACTGTGGCTCTCTGAAAAGCGGCACTCCGCTCCGTCCTACGAGGTGCGCTTGCCGCTGGACGATTTCTTTGATCTTCGGGCGTTGGCGGTCCTGCGTCTCTGGCGCGCGCTTGCCGGTCGCCGGCTGGGCGAAGATCCAAATGGCCTCACGCACCAAAGGCGTCAACGTTTGACGGAAGCCTTGCGCGCGCTCGACGCGCGCGAAGACGGCGCGACGTATCGCGCGATCGCCGAAGCTCTGTTCGGCGCCAAGCGCATTCCGGAACGCGCGTGGAAGACGCATGATCTGCGCGGACGAACGATCCGTCTCGTCGCCAACGGCTATGAGTTGATGCGCGGCGGATATCGAAAATTGCTCGCGACGTTCCGCAGAGAACGCTGACACCGCCATGCCGCCAGGGGTGTCGAATTTCGTGCGCTAAAATTCGTCATCCCCCTCCGACGTCTCCCTTCGCCATCGTGACCGTCGAACCGCCGCCGAACTCCGGCGCGCGCCAAAGGACGATGGAGCCCTCATGTCCAATCCCGCCGCCGGAACGCCGCAACGCTACTTGCGCACGCCAGAAGCTGCACGCTTTCTCGGTCTGTCCGGCCGCACTCTCGAAAAGCACCGCACCTACGGCACGGGACCCGCATATCGAAAGCTCGGCGGGCGCGTCGTCTATTCGCTCGACGATCTGCAGGCCTGGGCGGGACGCGGCGCGAAAGTCTCGACGTCGGACCCCGGCGTTGGCGTCGTGCTGCCGGCGCGACGGCACGAGCCGCTCCCCAATGGCGCTCCCGACCGCCAGCGCTGAGCGGTGTCGCCCGTGTCCCCCCAAGCCCGTCGTGCGGAACGAGAGCAACTCGACCTCTTTCGTGCGCTCCCCGGCGATCTCGCGCCGCGCGATGCGCAAGACCTTATGGCCTATCCGTTCTTCTCCCTCGCCAAATCGAAGCGCGTCGTCCCCATCGATTTTCGCAAGGGGGGCATAACGATCCGCGTCGAGGCCACGGCCGAGCATGGCATGGCCACGATCTGGGACGCCGATATTCTCATATGGGCCGCCTCGCAGATCGTCGAAGCGCGCGACGCCGGGCTTCGCACCTCGCGCCTGATGGCGGCGACGCCGCACGAGATTCTGACCTTTATCGGCCGAGGCGTGTCGTCACGCGACTACGATCGGCTGAAGGCCGCGCTCGATCGCCTGCAATCGACGACGATCGCCACCTCGATTCGCCAGGTCGCAGAGCGCCGCCGCCACCGCTTTTCCTGGATCAACGAATGGAAGGAGCGCGCCGACGCCAGCGGCCGTCCGCTCGGCCTCGAAATGATCCTCCCCGACTGGTTCTACGCCGGCGTTCTCGATGACGCGCTCGTTCTCACCATCGACCGCGCCTACTTCGATCTCACCGGCGGGCTCGAGCGTTGGCTCTATCGCCTCGTGCGAAAGCACGGGGGACGCCAGGAGCGCGGCTGGAGTTTCGATTTCGCGCATTTGCACATCAAATCCGGCAGCCTCTCGCCGCTGAAACACTTCGCCTATGACCTGCGCGACATCGTCCGGCGCCAGCCCTTGCCCGGCTATCAGCTCGCAATCCAGCGCGTCGAGCCGCTGTCCGAGCGCCTCACCTTCAAACCCTCTTCGATTTCACATCCGGTTCACGAGAGGCGTTCTCCCCGCGATCACGTGCGCGATGGGGACATCCTGTGAATTATCTCGTGCCATCAGGGACCGATCCGGTCGTGCCATCGAGGACCCGATCTTCGTGCCATCGGGGACCGAAATCGGCGTTTTCGGCAACGGCGTCAGACCGTTGCGCGCGCCCTAACTTCTATAACAGAGCTTCCTTCGGAATCTGTCTAACGGACCGCCCCACCGGGGATAAGTCGCCCGCCTCACTTCGGGGCGCGCCATGATCGTCGCTCTCCTCAATCAGAAGGGCGGCGTCGGCAAGACAACGCTCGCCCTCCACCTTGCGGGCGAATGGGCGCGGCGCGGCAAACGCGTCACAGTCATCGACGCCGACCCGCAGGGGTCCGCGCTCGACTGGTCCGAACAGCGCGCACGCGAGGGCCTCGAGCGCCCGTTCGGCGTCATCGGCCTTGCGCGCGACACCGTCCACCGCGAAGCGCCGGAACTGGCGCGGACCTGCGACCATGTGATTATCGACGGCCCGCCGCGTATCGCCGGTCTCATGCGCTCGGCCTTGCTCGCCGCCGACCTCGTCCTGATCCCGGCGCAACCCTCGCCCTTCGACGGTTGGGCGTCAGCAGAGATGCTGAAGCTGATCTCGGAAGCGCGGATCTTTCGCCCGCAGCTTGCGGCGCGATTCGTTCTCAACCGATGCGGCGCACGCACGATTCTCGCGCGAGAAACGGCAAAAGCGCTCGCTCGAAACGATCCGCCGATGCTCGCCGCGACGATCGGCCAGCGCATCGCGTTTGCAGATGCTGCGCGGACCGGCCGCCTGGTTGCCGACCTCGACGACGACAGTTCGGCGGTCCGGGAGATCGCCGCGCTCGCCTCGGAAGTCGAGAGGGTCGTCGCATGATCGATCGCGCCCAAAGACGCGGCTTCGCGTCTCGCCCCGGCGACGCCGAGACCTGGATCAAGGCGCCCGACGCTGCGCTCTCGCGCGCGACGGAGAGCGCCGCCTTCACCGCCCGCCTGACGATCGACGTAACGCCTGACATGCGCGGCCGGATCAAAGTCGCAGCTTTTTCGCGCGGCGTCACCGTCGCCGACATGTTGCGCGAGTTGTTCAACCGAGAATTCCCACCAGGCGCCCGAGAAGGCCAATGACCAACGCAGATCGGATGAGGACGCACCTTTCGCCGACGCAATCGGCAGCCGAAACGGACCTGTTGACCCGCGTCGAACTGACATGGGTTCAAAAGAAGATCGAGCATTGGATCCGCTTCGGAAATCCCGCCGAGACGACGGTGCTGGACCGCAAGCGCCGCGTCGTCGCTTTCGCGCCGGGCTGCATATTCGCGTACGTCCGCTGGGCCTCAAACGATTTCGGAACGATCATTTCCCGCATCGACGTCGTGCGTGCCGTTCGTCGCGGCGAGGCCTATCAGACCCTCCCGTTCGTTCGTCCGGGCGGCGAAATTCTGCTCAAAGTCGACACCTGGCCGAAGGTCGAGAGCGTGCTTCGGACGATCGACGCCATCGAAACACTCGGCATTGATCCCGCAGGCGTCGCTCCCGACTATTGGCGCCACGTCCACAATTGTCTTGCTGTCGGCGAGACGCCTAAAGCTTACACGACGCAACGTCACAAAGCATGGCTTTTGCGTCGAAAGACCGCGCCATGACGGGCGCCGGCTGGCTCTCCGCTGCCGCCTGCGCGGCGCTCGCCGTCGTCGTCCCCGCGAACAGCGTGACGCCAAAACTTCTCCTCTGGAACGCCAGCGCCAGCGTTCCCATCGGTCTCTATACCCTGCGTCCCGCCGACAATCCCGAGATCGCCGATCTCGTCGTCGTCGCGCCACCAGAAGCGCTTGCGGCCTACCTCGCCGAACGCGGATATCTCGCGCCGGGCGTCCCGCTGCTGAAGCGCGTGGCTGCGTTGCCGGGACAGAAAGTCTGCCGGAGCGCCATGGCGATCTCCGTCGATGGAGTTCCGCTCGGCCAGGCGCGCGAACGCGATGGCGGGAGCCGCGTTCTGCCGACCTGGCAGGGCTGCCACGTTCTCTCGGAAGCCGAAGTCTTCCTCATGAACTGGCAGGCGGCCGACAGTTTCGATGGCCGTTATGTCGGCCCGTTTCCGCGCTCATCGATCGTCGCGCGCGCCGTCCCGCTGTGGACCGACGAAGCCGGCGACGGCCGCTTTGTCTGGCGAGCCGCGACGCGCTGACGACGGAGCGTCGTTCACCCCCAACCCCAACAGGAGCAAATCATGACGCAGATCGGCAGCTTCACCAGCACGGAAAATGGCTATGTCGGACGGCTGCATTTTCTGACGGTCGATGCTCAGGCAGTCGTCGTTCCCACAGGCGCGAACGCCGCGGACAAGGCGCCGGACTATCGCATTCATCTCGACGACCCGGACGGCCCAGAGATCGGCGCGGGATGGAAACGGAAAGCAGATAAGGCGGGCGAGTTTGTCGTAATCGTCATCGACGCCCCGACATTGGCGCAGCCGATCCGCGCCAATTTATTCCACTCCAATCGTGACGATGGGACATGGTCGTTGCAATGGAACCGTCCACCAAAACGCAGCGATGGAGCGCGATGACATGCGAATCCATCAACACATTTCGCGCCCTCGACTCGCAGCCCGTCCGACTCGCATCGGTCGCACGGCTGCCCTCCTTCTCCTTTCCGGTCTGGCCGCAAGTATAAATGCGCCTGTCATCGGCACCGCGCATGCTGCGCCTGCCGAACGTCCAGCGCCGAACGCTTCCATTGCCGCCGCGATCGCTGAGGCCTCGCAGCGTTACGGCGTCCCAGAGCACTGGCTGCGCGCGATCATGCGCATCGAAAGCCGCGGCGCCGTGCACGCGAAATCCAGGAAGGGCGCAATGGGCCTGATGCAGATCATGCCAGAGACATGGGCCTATCTGCGTGCGCGCCACGGGCTTGGATCGAACCCCTATGATCCCCGTGAGAACGTTCTGGCCGGCGCAGCCTATGTGCGGGAGATGCACGATCGCTACGGCGCGCCGGGCTTTTTAGCCGCCTACAATGCCGGCCCCGGACGCTACGAGGAATTCCTCAGCAATGGCCGTTCCCTGCCGGTGGAGACGCAAAATTACGTCGAGATGCTCGCGCCTGCGATCGGCTCCGACGACGGCAATCCGCTCGGGTCCGCGCTCGCGCGTCTCCTCTCCTGGACGCGCGCGCCGCTCATCGCCGGACATTTCGGCGACACAGCCGGCAGCACCGCGGCTGCAACAGATCGCCAGCGGGACGGTCGTCCGAATGCGCGTCCCGTGGTCGACGTCTCCGCCATCGTTCCGCACTCGAATGGCCTCTTTCCACGGGGCATTCAACCGGAAGGCGTCCAATGAGCGAGATTGCGCATAATCGCACAAACGGCGGCTTTGGCGTCTGTTTGCGTGGTCGTTGGCGCGGACCTGGGTCACGGGCGCATGATGGCAGGATAAAGGGGCGCGATGTGCGCGTGG
>ERZ795053.5577-NODE-5577-length-12925-cov-4.011189_pt1 | contig 12925 bp, 8 predicted proteins | sample MGYA00375137_ERZ795053 | MGnify/ENA primary metagenome ERZ795053 (study PRJEB30182, sample SAMN05720284) | activated sludge metagenome | isolation source: Anaerobic digester | place: Hong Kong | collected 2014-12-17 ... | reverse complement strand
ATCCGATTCTGGTGAGTACGGCTAAAGAGGCTCTCGATAAATATGGTTACGGCATGTCGTCTGTCCGTTTTATTTGCGGAACCCAGGATATTCATAAAGAACTAGAAGCAAAATTGGCCAAATTCCTTAAAATGGAAGATGTCATTCTTTATCCGAGCTGCTTTGATGCCAATGCAGGATTGTTTGAAACTTTGCTCGATCAGGAAGATGCCATCATATCAGACGCATTAAACCATGCCAGCATTATAGACGGTGTCCGGTTGTGTAAAGCCAAACGCTACAGGTATGAGAATAATAATATGGCCGCGCTTGAAGACTGTCTTAAAGAATCACAATCATCCCGGTTCAGGCTCATTGCGACTGATGGAGTATTTTCCATGGATGGCATTCTTGCCAATCTGCCTGCTATTTGTGATCTTGCAGAAAAATATGATGCTATGGTTATGGTTGATGACAGTCATGCCGTTGGTTTTACAGGGAAAACGGGAGCGGGAACCCCTGAGTTTTTTGATGTCCAGGACCGCGTAGATATTATTACCGGAACATTGGGAAAAGCAATGGGCGGTGCTTCCGGAGGCTATACTGCTGCCTCAAAAGAGGTTGTTGACTGGCTAAGACAGCGGTCAAGACCTTATCTATTTTCCAATACTCTTGCGCCCGTCATTGCCGCAACTTCATGTAAAGTGATTGATTTAATATCTGAACGTCACGAGCTTCTCGAAAAGCTGAAAAGAAATAGTCAATATTTCAGGGAAAAAATGACCGCTCTCGGATTTACACTTGCCGGCGCCGATCATGCAATCATCCCGGTTATGCTAGGTGATGCCCGTGTGGCTGGCGAAATGGCAGACAGATTATTGAAGCAGGGTATTTTTGTTATCGGTTTTTCTTTCCCTGTTGTGCCAAAGGGAGCAGCAAGGATCAGAACCCAGATGTCAGCCGCCCACAGCCAGGAACAGCTGGATAGAGCCATTGAAGCATTCGCAAAAATTGGCCGTGAACTTAATATAATTGAATAGGTGTGATGATGAAAAGCCTTGTAAAAGCAAAAGCAGAAATTGGGATTTGGCTTGAAGATGTCAAAAAACCAACCATTGGGCATAACGACGTCCTAGTCCAGGTCAATAAAACGGCTATTTGCGGTACCGATATTCATATTTTCAACTGGGATGACTGGGCCCAAAATACAATACCGGTTCCAATGACTGTCGGACACGAATTTTCCGGCGTGATCGTTGAACTTGGATCAGAGGTAAATGGGCTTAAAATTGGTGACCGCGTTTCCGCTGAAGGGCATGTGACCTGTGGGCATTGCCGTAAATGCCGGGCGGGCGAACGTCACTTGTGCAGAAACACCGTAGGAATTGGTGTTAACCGACCAGGTGCTTTTGCCGAATTTATAAGTGTTCCGGCAACCAATATCTGCCCGCTTCCGAGAACTATAAATGATGATCTTGGCGCCATACTTGATCCGCTTGGCAATGCCGCCCATACGGCACTTGAATTTGACCTGGTGGGTGAAGATGTGCTGATCACGGGTGCCGGACCAATTGGTATAATGGCTGTTGCGATCGCAAAGCATGTCGGCGCACGCCACATTGTCATTACAGATATAAATGATTACCGCCTTGGTATAGCAAAACAAATGGGGGCGACAAGAGCCGTCAATGTCAGCCGGAAATCCTTAAAAGACGTTATGGAAGACCTTAACATGACAGAAGGGTTTGATGTCGGGCTTGAAATGAGCGGTAATGCGCGGGCATTTTCAGATATGCTGGATGTTATGAATCATGGTGGCAAAATTGCGATGCTTGGTATTATGCCTGGCGATACAGCTATTAACTGGAACCATGTAATATTTAAAGGCCTCGAGATTAAAGGGATTTATGGCCGCAGAATGTTTGAAACCTGGTATAAAACGATAGCAATGCTGGAAAGTGGCCTTGATCTTAGCCCTGTTCTTACTCATCATTTTAAAATTGATGATTATGAAGAAGGTTTTGAGATTATGCGATCCGGCAATTCAGGGAAAGTAATACTGGACTGGCAATAGCGAATAACGATAAAGACTCAATTGAAAAAAACACTTATTTGTTTTTTTCTTTGAACATTTGTCCCTGGTTTTTTTCTTTCCGTTCCTTGTCTTCTGCAAGAACGGATTCATAAATCACATAAAAGACCAGTGTAATCATACCAAACATAAAGGCCGCAACCATTATTTTTCCTCTTGTTAGTAATGGCGTTTAAGCCATCTCGCTACTTTATAATTGCCGAATTAAATCCATCAACAGTTTTTTAGTAATTTAACTATATAACTGATACCATAAAAATTAGTTAAAGTAGAATTCAATAAATTACATCATGTTCAAAAGAATAAAATCCAGAATGTGATATAAGGATATATAATAGTGAGAGATATCTTATTAGCCCTTTTCCTCCTGTCCGCTCTTCCTTTGGTATTATACAGATACCAGATCGGAGGTTTGGTCATTGCGTTTATTTCATTTATGTATCCTCAAAGTAACACATACGGCTTTGCACTTTCCGTTCAATGGATTGATATGTTTTTTGTGCTGACTGTAGGGGGCTATATCGTTCAGCAAGGATATAAGAATTATCAGCATCATCCTCTTGTTACCGCATTGATTATATTATTTTTATGGACCTGCGTCACAACAATTTTCTCATTCAACTTGTATTATTCGTATGAGCCATGGGTTAAATTCTCTAAGATTCTACTCATTGCCTATGTTGTTTACGCGATGCTCAACACTGAGCAAAGATTGACTGCATTAATGAAAGTTATGGTTCTGTCATTTGGGTTTTACGGAATAAAGGGTGGTCTCTTTACAATTATTAGCGGAGGAACAGCCCACGTTCTAGGCCCTGTTAACAGTTTCTTTGGCGATAATAATGGCATGGCACTGGTGCTTGTAATGTCCGTTCCCTTTATGATTTATTTTGTCTCAAATGCTGAAAATATATATCAAAAATATTTTTCTTTGATTTGTGCCATTTTCACATCAATTGGGGTATTGGGCACCCAGTCCAGAACCGGCTTTGCTGCATTGGTTGTAACCGTTCTTTATTTTACCTGGCTACAGAAAAAACTGTTTCGTGCAATCTTGATTATTGCACCCATTGCTTTTGTTGCTATTTATTTTATGCCGCAAAGCTGGACAGAACGTATGGGAACATCTACAAATCTGGAACAGGATTCTTCCTTTCAGGGTCGAGTGGATATGTGGCGCGCCTCTGTTAAAATTGCCAACGATCATCCTATAACTGGCGGAGGTTTTGATGTCATATATGTACCAGAAGTTATAGTACAATATATTCCGTTAGGGGTCACAGCAAGAGCAATACACTCCGGCTATTTCCAGATGATTGCTGAACACGGGTATGCCGGATTTATGATCTGGATGAGTATATTGGCCTACACATATTTAGTTGCCCGACGATTAGGTCGCCAATCAAAGGATGTCCCAAATATGCCTTGGTTTAATGATCTTTCAATTGCGATTCGAAGTTCTCTGGTTGGATATATGATATTGGCATTCACTGCGAATATTGCGTTTTTCGACCTGCTCTATTTTCTAATTGTAATAACGACAATTGCCGATAATGTGATGCAGAAAAATAGGGGTTCGGACAAGTTTGATCTATACAAACCTGTCGCCATGGCCGCATGACATTTCAATCAGTGGCAGGCAATATCAATGCCTTTTTTCGCCAGATATTTCTGATGATATTCTTCAGCAGGCCAGAATTTTGACGCAGGTGATATCTCTGTAACCACAGGGTTTTTATATTTATTTGACTGCTCAAGCTTTTCTTTTGATGCTTCTGCTTTTATTCTCTGATCTTCATTCAGATAAAAAATGGCAGATCTATATTGAGTCCCAACATCCGGTCCCTGCCTATTGAGAGTAGTCGGATCATGGAATTCCCACAATTTCTCAAGCAATTCATCATACGTCACTAATTCAGGATTAAAGGTAATTTCAATAGCCTCTGCATGACCGGTTGTTTTGCCACACACTTCTTGATATGACGGGTCCTTCGTATCACCCCCGGTATATCCAACTAGAGTTTCAACGACACCATTTACTTTCGAGAAGTTAAGTTCAACCCCCCAAAAACATCCTGCAGCAAAAATAGCTTTTTCCATTATTAGCTCCTATGTAATTTCTTGTCGCCCTGATTGGTATATATGTTAATATCTATATCTATTCAATAAATATGAAAAGTCAAAATCATGCAAAAGAGTCAGACTGACTGGAAGTCAGAGCTTAGTGAAGAAGAATATAAAGTCAGCCGATGCGGGGGAACGGAACATCCTTTCAGTGGAAAATATTATAACCATAAGGAAGAAGGCACTTATATTTGCAACTGCTGTAAGAAACCGCTTTTTAGCTCATCAACAAAATATGACAGCGGCAGTGGATGGCCTAGTTTTTATGCGCCTTTTGGTGAAGACTCAATCATTGGCCTGCGTGATACCAGCCATGGGATGATCCGCGAAGAAGTAAAATGTCGCCATTGTGATGCGCATCTTGGTCATGTCTTTCCCGATGGACCGCCGCCAACTGGCCTGCGTTACTGCATTAACAGTTTATCGCTGGATTTTAAGCCTGCTAAAAATACTGAATAAGATTTAAGTGAAAGACTTAATCAAATGCCTCTTCCCATTTGCCTTGGGTCGATGCTCTTGAATATTCAGTGGAGCGGTTTTCGAAGAAATTGGTATGCTCAACACCATTCAGAATCTCGTCCATCCAGGGCAGCGGATTATTTCCAACGAAATAAATTGGATTTAATGAAAGCTGGGTTAGACGACGATCTGCGATATAACGGATATAATCTTTTACTTCCCTAGCGGTAAGCCCTTCGATGTCACCCATTTCAAAAGCCAGATCAATAAACGCATCTTCATGTTCAACGACTGTTTTACAGGCTTCTATCAAATCATTCTGAAGTTCATCCGTCCAGACCTCCGGATATTCACGCACAAATGTATGAAACAGTTTGATAATGGACGTCATATGGAGTGTTTCATCACGCACGGACCAGGTTACAATCTGCCCCATGCCTTTCATTTTATTAAAGCGTGGGAAGTTCATCAAAATTGCAAATGAGGCAAAAAGCTGAAGTCCCTCAGTAAAAGCACCAAAAACAGCCAGGGTTTTGGCAATATCTTCCTTAGTATCAACACCCCACATTTGCATATAATCATATTTTGCTTTCATCTGTTCATATTTGAGGAAAGCTTCATATTCCGCTTCGGGAATGCCCAATGTATCAAGAAGATGACTATAAGCTGCCACATGAACTGTTTCCATATTGGAAAATGCGGCCAGCATCATTTGTACCTCGGTCGGTTTAAAAACCCGACCATATTTCTGCATATAACAGTTATTCACTTCCACATCGGCCTGCGTAAAAAAGCGGAATATCTGCATTAGAAGATTTTTCTCGGAAGCCGAGATTTTCATATTCCAGTCTTTGATATCATCAGCCATAGGCACTTCTTCTGGAAGCCAGTGAACGCGCTGTTGTGTCAGCCAGGCGTCATAAGCCCAAGGATATTGAAATGGTTTATAATAGATTCGTTCCTGTAGTAGCGGCATTATGTTACCCGGTTTGTTTGTGGTTTATTATTATTGACAAGACAGACACTCTTCATAATCCGCTGACTCGTTCGCTTTGGCCATTTCCTTAAGCATCGCTTCTTTTGCCTGATTACTTGATACTTCGGAACTTTCCGCGCGCTGTATTGAAAGTGATCGACAGTAATAAAGACTTTTGAGGCCTTTTTTCCATGCCTGGAAATGAATCTGATGAAGATCTCTTTTATGGACATCTGCCGGCAGGAAGATGTTAACAGACTGGGCCTGATCAATGAGCGGAGCACGGTCAGCAGAATGTTCAACAACCCAGCGCTGGTCCAGCTCAAATGCGGTTTTAAATACATCCTTCTCATGATCACTCAAGAAATCCAGATGCTGTACAGACCCACCATTGACGGTAATATTGGACCAGATTTCCTCTGTATTCTTGCCTTTTTCCTCTAGAAGTCTAGTCAACGCGCGGTTTCTTACATTAAAGGAACCGGAGAGTGTCTTCTGGGTAAAACTGTTTGCTGCAATTGGCTCAATTCCTGGGCTTGCGCCACCACAGATTATTGAAATAGAAGCCGTCGGGGCGATCGCGGTCTTATTGGAAAAGCGCTCCATAACACCATAATCCGCGGCATCCGGACAAGCTCCTTTTTCAAGGGCCAGCTTCTTTGAAGCTTTATCAACACCTTCCTTAATATGGTTGAACAATTTTTTGTTCCAGACCTGTGCCATAACGCTTTCAAATGGAATCATGCGGTCCTGAAGGAAAGAATGGAACCCCATTGCGCCAAGTCCGACACTGCGCTCACGCATTGCGGCATATTTAGCCCGTGACATGGAATCCGGTGCACGGTCAATAAAATCCTGCAATACATTATCCAGAAAACGCATCAGATCTTCAATGAAATGTTCGTGATCTTTCCACTCGTCATATTTTTCGAGGTTAATGGAGGAAAGACAGCATACCGCTGTTCTCTGATTGCCCAGATGATCCAATCCTGTTGGCAATGTAATCTCACAACACAGGTTGGATGTTTTAACATTAAGTCCAGCGAGCTTGTGATGCTCAGGTGTGGCATCATTTACATGGTCAATATTAAGAATATAAGGCTCACCGGTTTCAATACGGGCTGTCAGAATTCTGATCCATAAATCCCGTGCTTTAACCCTTTTCTGGACAGTGCCATCATGCGGGCTGGTAAGCCCCCATTCCTCATCCGCTTCCACCGCGCGCATAAAGGCGTTCGAAACGGCAACACCATGATGAAGATTTAAGGCTTTTCTGTTTGGGTCCCCACCGGTCGGGCGGCGGATTTCAATAAATTCTTCAATTTCCGGATGGCTGATGGGCAGATAAACTGCAGCACTGCCCCTACGCAGGGAGCCCTGGGAAATAGCAAGGGTCTGACTGTCCATCACACGAATGAATGGAATAATACCGGAAGTTTTACCGTTTGTGCTGACATTTTCTCCAATTGAACGGAGATTGCCCCAGAAGCTGCCAATGCCACCCCCTTTGGAGGCCAGCCAGACATTCTCATTCCAGAGTTCCACAATTCCGGCAAGACTGTCATTGGCTTCATTCAAAAAGCATGAAATTGGCAGCCCCCGTTTTGTGCCACCATTGCTTAAGACCGGGGTTGCCGGCATAAACCAAAGTTGACTGATATAATCATAAAGACGCTGGGAATGCGCTTCATTATCACCATAATAACTGGCAACGCGGGCAAACATATCCTGATATGTTTCATCCGGCATTAAATATCGATCGGTAAGAGTAGCCTTACCAAAAGAGGTTAACAAGTCGTCCCTGCGATCGTCGGTTTTTACCCGCGCATGATCTTTAACCTGAATAGCTTCATTAAGAACTGATGCAGACAATATTTCCACTCCCTTTAATCTAACCCGAACATTCTTTCAGGTTAAAAGTATTTTTTATAAAACGACTCCGAAAAAGCCAATATTATACATTAGATTCCAAAAAACATGAACCTGACGGCTTATTTTTCGATGTGTTTCCTGTATTTTTTTAAGCAACTACAATATGTTCACGAACAAACAAATCACACTGAAATTTATTCTGATTTTTGCTAGTGTATTGTAGTATAATCATTTTCTTGATCGCCACCCTTCAAAAATTCAAATAACACAAGATATGGTATTTGCGACATTAAAAAATGTCAACAACTAGTATGCCGCATTTATTTAAATTTTTGTTAACTATAATATTTCTGCGGTCTCCAGCCGATAAAAAAATAATTTATTTTTTCGGTTTAATTTTTCCTGTCGGAAGTGCATTTAACGGATTATCCGGCCACGGATGTTTTGGGTAACGCCCCTTCATTTCTTTTTTGATTTCGGGATAGGAATTTTTCCAAAATCCAGACAAGTCAGATGTGATCTGTAATGGTCTTCTTGCGGGCGACAATAGATGAACTGAAAGTGCACATTTACCGTCAAGGATTGATGGTGATGTTAAGGCCCCAAACATTTCCTGTAATTTATCGGAGAGAACAGGTGGATTTACTGAATAATCAATGGCAATCTCCGAACCACTGGGCACTTTAAAATGAGTAGGTGCCAGCTGATCCAATAATTTGATTTGCTGCCAACTCAGGCTGTTTCTCAGAATTTCGTATAGATCAATTTTTTTAAAAGCGGCCCGACTGGTAATATTTTCAAGATATGGACCGAGCCAGTGTTCAAGAGTTGAAAATAAATGCTCATCACTAAGGTTGGGAAAATCAGCGTCAAATTCATTTCTGATCAATTCCACTCTTTTTTTGAGCAAAACGCTTTTTTTATCCCAGGGAAGAGTTTCAAGGCCCAGTTTCCTTATTCCAACCACCATGGACGCTATTATTTTTTCTGCATTAGGGTTTTCAAGATTGGTGATTTTTAATGGGATTTTCCCCAGCATAATTTTATTTTGTGCATTCACTTTTTCTTGTTGATCATCCCATTCAATAATCTGTTCCTGGGAAATAAGATATTCAAAATGCTCCTCAATTTCTTCCAACAAGATTGGAGCGGCAATATAAATCCTGGCATCCCTTTCCCCTTTATCAAGGTTGGCAACCGACAAAAATTTTTCTGAGCGAAGCGGATCCTCATTGTGAAGAAGGGCTGCTCTGCCTCCAGATAGAATATAACTTTCTGACATGTTCTGACGCCGGGCAGCAATTCTATCAGGAAAAGCTGTCGCCAGACAAAGGCCGGTCTTTTCAATATTCAGTGTTTCACCGGTTAATCTGAATTCCTTTTGCCAGATGTTTATTTGTTTTAAAATTTTTTTAGCCGTACTGATATGACACCCAAGGTTTCTTGCCCCCTTTACGTCACCCGAGCGCACCATTTCAAGGGCCTCCATACGAAGGCGAAAATCCACCGTTTTGAAATCCGGTTTTAGCTGCAGAATATCCCTTTCCTGTAAAAGTGCTGCAATGGTTATAGCAAGCTTTCCATATCCCAAATCCGCTGATTTAATAATCATATGGGACAATCTCGGATGCATGGGAAATTTAGCCATCCGTCTGCCATGATCGGTTATGAGGTAATTTTTATCCAAGGCACCAAGGGAGTAAAGCAGCGCCCTTGCCTGCTCGACCGATACCGAATCCGGTATATCCAGCCATTTTAATTTTGCCGGATCACCCACTCCCCAAAGAGCAAGATTTAACACCAACGGAACAAGATCGGTTTTGGTTATTTCGGGATCATTATAAGGCTTCAGTGCCCTATTCGCTGCCTCCGTCCAAAGTCGATAACAGACGCCCTCCTCAAGTCGTCCGGCCCGACCAGCCCTTTGATCTGCAGAAGCCTTTGAGACGATTGATGTTTCAAGACCCGTCATGCCACTTTTAATATCAAAAACAGCGCTGCGGCTCTGACCAGCATCAATGACAATTCTTATTCCTTCAATCGTCAGACTGGTTTCTGCAATGTCTGTTGACAAAACGATTTTTCGCTTGCCTTCGGGCACCGGATTAATGGCACGGTCCTGATCTTCATAAGGGAGCATCCCATAGAGTGGGCAGATCATAATATTCTGATCCAGTTGTTTCTCTTCCAGCAGTTTTCTGGTGCGCTCAATTTCTCCTGCACCAGGAAGAAAGACAAGAATGCTGCCTTTTTCTTCCTTTAAGGCTTTTATGATCACATTGGTCGTTTCTTCTTCAATCCGTCCCGAGATTTTATTTTCCAGATAGCGATAAGAAACACCAAAACTGCGGCCAACGCTGGTCAGAACAGGTGAATCAGCCATCATTTTTGCAATTCGGTCCCCGTCAATAGTTGCAGACATGACCAGAATTTTCAGGTCTTCCCTAAGCCCTTCCTGAATATCAAGACTAAGAGCGAGACCCAAATCCGCTTCAAGGGACCTTTCATGGAATTCATCAAAAATAATAATACCCGTATCGGAGAGCTCCGGATCACTCTGAATTTTACGGATAAGGACACCTTCTGTCACAACCTCAATTCTTGTGCTGGCACCGACCCTGCTTTCCATCCGAACGCGGTAACCAACTGTTTCACCCACCGTCTCTCCGAGTAGTTCTGCCATTCGTCTTGCCGCAGCCCTGGCGGCCAGGCGTCTTGGTTCCAACATAATTATTTTTTTATTGCCCAACCAACTTTCATCAAGCAGTTCGAGCGGTACCACCGTGGTTTTACCGGCGCCGGGTGGTGCCTGAAGCACAAGCCGGTTATTTGCCAAACACGTTTTTTTAAGTGACGGAATAATTTCATAAATTGGAAGGTTAATTGTCATGATTTTATGTTTAAATGGGCCTGGACAGAATGTAAATATTCTAATTTAACGTTCAAATTTACGCCTTTATTCTAAAATATTCTTTTATTTTTACTGAGATAAAACGAATTTTCTTCGTGAGCCTTAATTTTTCATCTTGCAATTTTTCAAATGACGATGTAGTTATATCGCCTGGATACAGTTTTAGTCGGCAGTAACTATGGGTTAAACCCTGTTTAACATAACCATAAACTGCGGCTGTCTACAAAAATGCTGAGCACTGATCAAAAACAATTTTCCCTCTCGGAAACGTTGATCATAATGCTCGGCCTGACGCATGCTTGTGAATTATTTCATGGGTGTCAAAGTAAGATATATTTATGAGGAATTATTGAATGACCCATCAGGTGCCATTAAATAGTCGTGGACTGCCAAAATCCCAAGGGCTGTACAATCCTGAAAACGAACATGATGCCTGCGGTATTGGTTTTCTTGCCAATATTAAAGGCAGAAAAAGTCATGCAATTATTAAACAGGGCCTACAAATCCTTGAGAATCTTACTCACCGTGGTGCTGTTGGTGCTGATCCTCTGGCCGGTGACGGGGCCGGAATATTGCTTCAAATTCCTGATAAGTTTATGCGGGCTGAGGCTAAAAAGCTTGATATCACACTGCCTAAAGCAGGTGAATATGGCGTATTAATGATCTTTTTGCCGCATGAGAAAAAAACCAGAGAAAAAATTAAAAAAACTTTTGAAGATCTGGTGGCTCAGGAAGGTCAGAAATTCCTGGGCTGGCGCGATGTGCCAACAGATAATTCCAAATTCAGCGAAAATGTAAAATCTACCGAACCTTTTATTGCTCAGGGTTTTGTCGGACAGGCCGACAATATTAAAAGAAATGGCGATTTCGAACTTAAGCTTTATATTATTCGTAAACAGCTTTCCAATATCGTTATCGAAATGGAAGAAGATACCAGTGCCTATTATGGTTGCAGCTGTTCAAGCAGGACAATTCTTTATAAAGGCATGCTGCTTGCGGGACAGGTCGGCGAATATTATAAAGACCTGCTTGATGAACGGGTCACTTCGGCTCTAGCTCTCGTACATCAGCGATTTTCCACCAATACATTCCCTACATGGAGTTTGGCGCAACCGTTCCGTATGGTTTGTCATAACGGTGAAATTAACACTGTTCGAGGCAACGTAAACTGGATGGCATCACGCCGGTTCAATATGAAATCCGATGTTATTGGTGAAGATCTGGCCAAACTCTGGCCGCTTATTCCTGAAGGCCTCTCAGATACGGCTTGCTTTGATAATGCGCTGGAGCTTCTGGTGGCTGGCGGATACAGCATCACACAGGCTATGATGATGATGATCCCGGAAGCATGGGCAGGAAACCCGCTTATGAGCGCGGAAAGAAGAGCCTTTTATGAATATCATGCTGCCCTGATGGAACCCTGGGACGGCCCGGCGGCCGTTGCCTTTACAGACGGCTTCCAAATTGGTGCTACTCTTGATCGGAACGGACTTCGTCCGGCTCGCTATATTGTAACTGATGATGATATGGTTATTCTGGCCTCTGAAGCAGGCGTGCTGCCAATCCCGGAAGAAAAAATTGTTCAGAAATGGCGTCTTCAGCCAGGAAAAATGCTGCTGATTGATACAGTGCAGGGGCGAATTATTTCAGATGATGAAATAAAGCAGGACCTGGCAGGTGCCTTTGATTATCAGGATATCCTGAACCGTACCCAGATCAAGCTGGAAGAGCTGCCTTCTGAAATTGCACCACACCCTTCTAGCGGCGTAGACTTGCTTAAGAAACAACAGGCCTTCGGCTATACTCAGGAAGATTTAAAGCTGTTATTCCCACCAATGGTTACCAGTGGTCAGGAAGCCCTCGGATCGATGGGGACCGATACACCAATATCTGCGCTTTCTGATAAATCAAAATCGCTTTATACCTATTTCAAACAGAATTTTGCCCAGGTGACAAATCCGCCGATCGACCCGATCCGTGAAGAAGCGGTTATGTCACTGGTTTCCTTTATTGGACCAAGACCAAATCTTCTTGATCTGCAGGGTATCGGTACTCATAAGCGCCTTGAAGTCGGTCAGCCAATACTCCGCAATCAGGACCTGGAAAAAATCAGAACAATTGGCGATATTCCAGACAATGATTTTAGAACCATCACCATAGACATCACTTACGACGCCAAAACCGGCGCAGGCGGCATGGATAATGCTATTGAAAGCATCTGCCTTCTGTCCGAAGTTGCTGTGATTGAAGGTGATAATATTATTATTCTTTCCGACCGTAATGTTTCTGAAGACAGAATTGCCATTCCGTCACTACTGGCGACTTCTGCGGTTCATCATCATTTGATCAGAAGAGGTCTCCGAACATCCGTCGGGCTCGTCATTGAGACAGGAGAAGCAAGAGAAGTTCATCATTTCTGTGCTCTGGCCGGTTATGGTGCTGAAGCAATTAACCCATATCTTGCTTTTGAAACCATTGAAAATATGTTGCCGCAACTTCCGGAAGAAGTCAG
>ERZ795053.5575-NODE-5575-length-12927-cov-10.887119_pt1 | contig 12927 bp, 9 predicted proteins | sample MGYA00375137_ERZ795053 | MGnify/ENA primary metagenome ERZ795053 (study PRJEB30182, sample SAMN05720284) | activated sludge metagenome | isolation source: Anaerobic digester | place: Hong Kong | collected 2014-12-17 ... | reverse complement strand
TGTGCATGCCGGTGAACAGGTTGGGCGTGGGCAGCCCCTTGGCCGTCAGCCAGGAGCCATCGGTGCCGCCGCGAACGGGCCGGGAGATGAGGGGGATGCCGGCCCGCTCCAGCGCTTTTTCGGCCATCTCCACCGGCGTTTTGTCTTTTTCCAGCCAGTAACGCATGTTGCGGTACTGCGGCGTGATGGTGACGTCGATTTGGGCGCGGGGTTCGGCGGCCTGGATGTGGGCGGCGGCGGCGCGAATCTGGTCGCCGTAAGCCTGCAAGCCTTCCACCTCAAAGTCGCGCAGGATAAACTGCAATTCGGCGGCGGCGGCCGTGCCCTTCAAGCTGTAGAGGAAGATGAATCCCTGACGGCCGTCGGTCGTTTCCGGCGTGTCCGTGTCTTGCGGCAGCCGCTGGATCAGGTTGGAGGCCAGCGTCAGCGCGTTCACCAGCACGTCTTTGGCCGTGCCGGGATGGGTGGAGACGCCGGTAATCGTCACCACGGCCTTGTCGGCGGAGAAGGTTTCGTAGGTCACTTCGCCCGCGTCGCCGCCGTCCAGGGTGTAGGCCACGTCGGCGCCTAAATCGGCCAGGTTCATGCGGGCCACGCCTTTGCCGATTTCTTCGTCGGGGGTGAAGCAGAGGCGGATACGGCCGTGCGGAATCTCTGGGTGGGCCAGCAAATGCTCGGCCATGGTCATGATGATGGCCACGCCGGCCTTGTCGTCGGCGCCTAGCAGCGTCGTGCCGCTGGCGGTGATGACGTCTTCGCCCACTTTATCGGCCAGTTCGGGCGAGTTGGCGGCGTTCAGGACCTGGGTGGGGTCGTCGGGCAGGGTGAGGGGACGGCCGTCGTAGTTGCGGTGGATGAGGGGTTTAACGGCCGTGCCGCTAAACGCCGGGGCGGTATCCACGTGGGCCAAAAACGCGACGGTGGGGATGTCGTCGGCGGGCACGGTGGCCGGAATGGTGCCCATCACGCAGGCATAGTCGGTGAGGACGACATCTTCTACTCCCAGGGCGCGCATCTCATCGGCCAGCAGGCGCAATAAATCGAGCTGTTTGGCGGTGCTGGGAACGGCCGTGCTGCGCTCATCGCTCTGCGTGTCGATTTGCACATAGCGCACAAACCGGTTTTCAAGTGGGTTCAGGAATAACTGCTGCATAATGGACTCTGTGTCGTGCTGCTGAATTTTACCTCTGGTTATGATTCATCGTCTTTGGCCGCAAAGCTGGCCTGACAGGCGCGCAGCAGTTCGCCCACGCTCCACGCTTTGGCGATGCAGCCGCGCGGCGTGAACGGCGGGTCGCCGTCGAACACGTCGCTGATACTCCCCACACCATAATCAGACAGATGGTGGAAGAGGGGGGTTAGAAAGGTGCGTGCCTGCGCCCGATCATTATAAACCCGCAAGTGCGCCTGGACAAATGGCCCGATCAACCAGCTCCAGACGGTTCCCTGGTGGTAAGCGGCGGCGCGCTGGCGCTCGTCGCCGCCGTAGCTGCCGATGTAGGCGGGGTCGCTGGCGGCCAGGGTGCGCAGGCCGTGGGAGGTCAGCAGGTGGCGGGCGCAGACGTCCACCACGGCTTTTTGCTGCACGGCCGTGAGCGGGCTGTGTTCCAGGGAGACGGCCAAAATCTGGTTGGGGCGGAGACGGCCGTCGTTAAATGGCTGGCCGTCCTGGCCGGGTGCGTCGATGATGTCGAAGCAATATTGGTGTTCGTCGTCCCAAAACCGGGCAAAGCCGGCTTTGGCTTTGGCGGCCATCGCCTGGTAGTCGGGGTTTTCATAGCCAAATTGGGCGGCAAATTCGGCCATGGTGGCCAGGGCGTTGTACCAGAGGGCGTTCACCTCCACCGCCTTGCCGATACGCGGCGTGACGACCCATTCGGCGGCTTCGGCGTTCATCCAGGTGAGGCGGTGGCCTTCTTCACCGGCGTAGAGCAGACCGTCGGCCGGATCCACGCCGATGTTGTAGCGGGTGCCGCGTTGGTGCCAGGCGATGATGTCTTGCAGCACGGGGTACAGTTCACGAACCAGGTGCACGTCGCCGGTAGCGGCGTAGTAGGCGCGGATGGCCTCAAAATACCACAGGGTGGCGTCGACGGCGTGGTATTCCGGCTTTTCGGCCCCATCGGGGAAGCGGTTGGGCAGCATACCCTGGTCGATGAAGTAGGCGTAGGTGCGCAGGATGAGAGCGGCGTCTGTGGGGCGGCCGGTGGTGAGCAGCAGGCCGGGCAGGGCGACCATGGTGTCGCGGCTCCAATCGCTGAACCAGTGGTAGCCGGCGAGAATGGAACGGCCGTTGGGGCGGGTGGGTAACGGCCGTTTCACCACAAACTGGTCGGCCGCCAAAATGAGCTGCTGGATAAACGGCCGATATTTGGGATCCGGGCAGCCGTTGTCCGCCTGGGCCAGGAGATTCGCCTCATACTTTTGGCGCTCGGCATAGGCGGAAGCGCCGTCCAGGTTGGGATTGTTTTCCGTGCTGAAGACAAAGGTCACTGTTTCGCCCGGCTCCAGCGTCACCGCAAAATCGCCGGCGTGAAAATGGTCTTCGATGGCGTCCAGGCCGCGGTTGGCCTCGCGCATCAGGAAAAAGCGGCGGTACCAATCGTGCTGCGGCGTGGCCGCGGCTTTGTCGCTGAGGAGAAAGTAAGGGACGGCCCCGTCGTAAGCGGTCACTTTTAAGCCCCTCTTGATGGGGTCTACTTTCATGTCCCAGCCGTCGGCGCGGGAGTTGTTGTGGTAGTTGCGATAGTCGACCAGCGCCAGCGCCGTCAGTTCCAGGGGTTCGAGGCCGCGCTGGAAGGTGTATTGGACATAGGTGGTATTGGCCCCCTGCTGCATCCAGATGCGCTTTTCCAGCAAGGCGTCGGCGAAGGCGAAAGTCCAGACAGGAGTGGTTCCTTCCAGCCGGAATTGTTCGAGCTGCTGGTAGCCGTTGGGCTTTAAGACGCCGCCAGTCCAGCGATTGATGTATAGGGGATACTCGATACCGGCGTAAACGGCCGTGTCCTCCAGCTTAGACACCAACAACATCCGTTCCACCGGCGGCCGCAAGGGCACAAACAACAAGCCATGATAGCGGCGCGTCAGCAAGCCAGCAATGGTCCCGGAGGCAAATCCGCCGGCGCCATTGGTAACCAGCCACTCCCGGCGCTCCGTGTTGGCCAGGTCTCCACAAACGTCTCGTCCAAATTCGATAACCATCGTGTGCTCCTCTATGCTTACAAAAGGTCCCAAAATCCCCCACAGCCCACAACTAGAGGGTACTATGGTAAATTGCCTGATTGTTAACGCCAGGTGAAAGTCGATTCAACGGCCGTTGGCAGGAAAACGGCCCGCATTCTTAACTCTGGGGTAGAAAATTTGACGATGTGAACAGCTATGGCGTAGGATTTCTTCCAAGAGTATACCACGTCAGGCAGGCCGTAAAGGTCATAGATCATATCTTTTTCTATAACGTTATTCACCAATTTCCCACTATCAGTCCATCCAATCCGCACTTGGCCCACAATCCAGGTAAAAATGGGCCGCCCCAGCACGTCCAAACAACATTCACAAATAAGACAAAGTGACGAAGGAGACAACGCAGGCTCAACACCATCAATGAACATCCGCAGATTCCGCCGCTAACGCAGAATTTTCTCTGCGCCTCCGCGCCTTTGCGTTAAATCATTTTCGAAGGAGACACGATTCATGAATGACAATCAGCAGCAAACTGCCGACATCGGGTTGATTGGCCTTGCCGTCATGGGCCAGAATCTGGTGCTGAATATGAGCGATCATGGGTTTACGGTCGCGGTTTACAATCGCACAACGGCCGTTACCGATGAGTTCTTGCAAGGCAGCGCCCAGGGCAGAACTATCCTCGGCGCTTATTCGATTGCCGAATTGGTCAGCAAACTCAAACGGCCGCGCCGCGTTATGCTCATGGTCAAGGCCGGCGGCGCGGTTGACGCCGTCATCGAACAGATTCTGCCTCATCTGGAAAAAGGCGACATCGTCATTGACGGTGGCAACTCCAATTTTCAGGACACCCGGCGGCGTACCCAGGAGCTGGAAAGTAAAGGCTTCTTGTTTGTCGGCAGCGGCGTCTCCGGCGGTGAAGAAGGCGCGCGTCACGGCCCTTCCCTCATGCCCGGCGGCTCGCCGGAAGCGTGGCCGCACATCAAGGACATCTTCCAGGCGATTGCCGCCAAAGTGGCCGATGGCACGCCCTGCTGCGACTGGGTCGGCGAAGATGGCGCCGGTCATTTTGTGAAAATGGTCCACAACGGCATTGAGTACGGCGACATGCAGTTGATCAGCGAAGCCTATGATCTGATGCGCACTATCCTGGGCCTCGCCCCGGCAGAAATGAGCCATGTGTTTGCCGAATGGAACCAGGGCAAGCTGGATTCTTATCTGATCCAGATCACGTCGGAAATCCTGGCGTTCCGGGACAGCGACGGTCAGCCCATGGTCGACAAGATTCTGGACACGGCCGGGCAAAAGGGCACGGGCAAGTGGACGGCCGTTTCCGCTCTGGAGCAAGGCATTCCCCTGACGCTGATTGGCGAAGCGGTATACGGCCGTTTCCTTTCCGCCCTCAAAGACGAACGCGTCGCCGCCGCCCAGGTCCTCACCGGTCCAAACGCCCCTTTCACCGGCGACCAAACCGCCTTCCTCAATGATCTACGCGAAGCACTCTACGCCGCCAAGATCATCTCCTATACCCAGGGCTACATGCTCTTCCGCGCCGCCTCCCAGGAATTCGGCTGGCATCTCAACTATGGCGGCATCGCCCTCATGTGGCGCGAAGGCTGCATCATTCGCGCTGCCTTCCTGGACAAAATCAAAGCCGCCTACGACCATAATCCCCAGCTAACCAACCTGCTGCTCGATCCTTACTTCAAGGAGCAAGTATTGTCCGCTCAGGATGCCTGGCGGCGCGTCGTTGCCCAGGCCGCCGAGCTTGGCGTCCCCATCCCGGCGCTTGCCAGCGCCCTCTCCTTCTTCGATGGCTACCGCCGCGAACGCCTGCCGGCCAATCTCCTTCAAGCCCAGCGCGACTACTTCGGCGCCCACACCTACGAACGCGTCGATCAACCGCGCGGCCAATTCTTCCACACCAACTGGACCGGCGAAGGCGGCGACGTCACTGCCGCTGCCTACAACGCCTAGCCTCAACCAGCCAGCCAAATATGAAGCCGCAAAATCCCCTGCGCGGCTGAGGAAACAACATAATGGAGAAAAACGATCCCTTCACCATGATTATTTTTGGCGCAACCGGCGATCTGACCGAGCGAAAATTAATCCCCGCTTTGTTTAGCTCCTTTCGCAAAGGGCGATTACCCGCCTTCAACGTCGTAGGTTTCGCCCGCCGCGATTGGTCCCATGATTTCTTTCGCCAACACCTGCAAACAAGTGTCCAAGAAATCGCCGCAGATTCTTACGACCCGGAGGCCTGGGAACCATTCCAATCCCGCCTCTGGTATTTTCGAGGCAATCTCGATAATGCCGTAGATTTTGAAAATTTGCGCGCCTACCTGGGTCAATTAGAAGATGGGCCAACCAATCGTCTGTACTACCTGGCTACCGCCCCCAGCTTTTTTGTACCTATCGTCAAAAATCTGGGCAACGCCGGCATGGCCCGCGAACCTGACCACGGCTGGCGGCATGTGGTCATCGAAAAGCCTTTCGGCCACGATCTCGCCTCGGCGCAAGAACTCAACGACGCTGTGCACGGGGTCTTTCGTGAGCATCAGGTCTATCGCATCGACCATTATCTGGGTAAGGAGACGGCGCAAAATATCCTTTATTTGCGCTTTGCCAATACGATTTTTGAGCCTATTTGGAACCGCAATTACATCGACAACGTGCAAATTACAGTGACCGAGAGTGTGGACGTGGGGCATCGGGCCGGTTATTACGACACAGCCGGCGTCGTGCGCGATATGTTTCAAAACCACCTGATGCAGCTGCTGGCTCTGGTGGCCATGGAGCCGCCCGCTTCCTTTGCCGCCGACGCCATTCGCAATGAAAAAGTGAAACTATTAACTTCCGTTCGTCCCATTGCCCTGCCGGATACCGTCCGGGCGCAATATGCCGGCTACCGCACGTCGGAAGGCGTGGCGGAAGGTTCGCAAACAGCGACATATGCCGCCCTTAAGCTGTACGTTGATAACTGGCGCTGGCAGGGTGTACCCTTCTACCTGCGTTCCGGTAAGGCTCTCACCCGAAAAAATTCCGAAATTGTGATTCAGTTTAAGAAGCCGCCCCATCTGATGTTTGAGGGTCTGGACGATGGCGATTTCACCTCAAATGTCCTATCCATTTGCATCCAGCCGGATGAGGGGATTCACTTGAAGTTTGAAGCCAAAGTTCCCGACCAGCGCAACACGGACTCTGTGGACATGGAATTTCATTACCAATCTTCTTTTGGCGGCAGCTCTTTACCGGACGCTTATGAACGTCTGCTGCTGGATGCCATTCGCGGCGACGCCTCATTGTTCACCCGCAGTGATGGCATCGAGGCCGCCTGGTGCCTGGTCGACCCCATCTTGATCGGGTGGGGAAGCCCGGATGCCCCGCCCATGTCTGAGTATGAGCCCGGCAGCCGCGGACCGGCGGCTGCTGATGAGTTGTTGGCCCGTGACGGCCGTGTCTGGCGGCATGGCTGTGAAAATCGAGAGTAGAATTTAAAATAAAGAAACCGCCCTCAGGGAGAGGACGGTTTCTTTTTTGGGCCCATGCACCAGGAGGGCGGTGCATGGACTAACGGGCAATGCCAAGGGTTGAGGGAGAGGAAACATTACCCTAAGCTTGATTCAGGTGTTCCAGTCGCGTTTCTCTCGTGCCAGTTTTTGGGGGGGGAGGAATTTTCCCTCAACCCTAACCTCTTCAAGCTTGACACAATCATACACAATTTATTTTAGATTGTCTAGTTTACAATATTAAGGTTTTCACACAATTTCCCCCATTAAGGGGTGGGAAAATAGTCCCACTCGTTCTCCAAAGCCAATAAGTTGACAATTTACCCGCTTATTGCGAAAATTTGCAACAACAAATTATTGCGACAACTGCTATTACTATGTGTGCTCACGAGCAAAAATTCGCCCAAATTATTCGCAGCCATGGCTACCGGCTGACGCCCCAACGCCAACTGGTTCTAGATACGCTCTGCGCGATGGGCGGCCACGCGGCCGCCGGCGAGGTGTACGACCGGGTTGCCGCCAAGATGCCCGCGCTCAATCAGGCAACCGTCTACCGCACGCTGGAATTTTTCGCCGAACTGCGGCTGGTTGCTCGCAGCGACATCGCCGGGCAGACAGTTTACGAAATTGTCGGCGAGCAGCCACATTACCACCTGGTTTGCCGCCGCTGTCACCGGGTTGACGAACTGGCCGCCGCTCAGCTTAGCCACCTGGCCGACTGGCTGCTGGCCGAGCATGGTTTCCAGGCTGATCTGGACCATTTGATTATCACCGGCGTTTGCGCTGACTGCCTGGAAACGGGCGTCTAACCAAAGGAGGAAGGTATGATCCTGTTATCTGCTGCGCTCATGCACATTCCAGACGGATTTCTGAGTGTGACCATTTCTGTGCTGTTCTGGGCGTTAACGGCCGTTGCCCTTGCCACGGCCGTGCGGCGCAGCCAGGCACTTTTTGATGAACGGTTGGCCCCCCTGGCCGGTATCATGGCCGCATTTATCTTCGCGGCCCAGATGATCAACTTCCCGGTAGCAGGTGGCACGTCGGGCCACCTGCTGGGCGGGGCACTGGCGGCCATCGTTCTGGGGCCGTGGGTGGGCATGCTGGTGATGGCCTGCGTCATCGGCGTGCAGGGCTTGTTGTTTCAGGATGGCGGCCTGCTGGTCATGGGCGCAAATATCTTCAACATGGGGCTCGTCACCGTGGTGGTGGGCTATGGCTTGTACCGTCTGGCGAACGGCCGTAACCGCCCAACCACATTCATCATCGCCGGGGCGGCAGCCTGGCTCTCCGTCATGGCCGCGGCCCTCTTCACTGCCCTGCAGCTTTGGTTGAGCGGCACAGTAGCCCTGAACATTGTCGTGCCGGCCATGCTGGGCGTGCACGCCCTCATTGGGCTGGGCGAAGCGCTGATCACCCTGGCCGCGCTGGCCTTCATTTTTCGGGTGCGGCCCGATTTGCTAGGCGCAGAGACAACCAGAGGGGGACGAGGCTGGATTGTGGCCGGCGTGACGCTGGCACTGGCCGTGGTTCTGCTGGCCCCGCTGGCTTCGGCCAGCCCGGATGGGCTGGAGAGGGTTGCGGAAGACATTGGGTTTATCCACACGGCCGTCGCCGCACCCTACGAAATCCTCCCCGACTACACCATTCCCTTCATCGGCAGTGAAAACCTGTCCACGGTAGTAGCCGGAGCGGTAGGCGTACTGGCTGTCGCGGCGCTGGCGCTGCTGCTGATTCGTCTGACGCGCCGATCGGCGACCCGACCCTAGCCAATGCAATTTCACGCCCTCGACCGCTACCAGACCGGCGACAGCTTTTTGCATCGCCTGGACCCGCGAGTGAAAGTGCTCGGGGCGGTGGCCATCATCCTGGCCACCGTACTGCTGCCAGATGGGGCGTGGCTGGCGTTTTTGTTCACCTGGCTGCTGCTGCTGGCCATCAGTTATGCCGCCGGGTTGGGGTGGGCTTACGCTGTCATACGCGCCTTTGTGGTGCTGCCGTTTTTGCTGGCGGCGGTGACCGTGATGTTTTCGCTGCCGGGACGGCCGTTACTGGGCTTGCAGATTGGTCCCTGGCAGCTCATCATCACCGATGCCGGTCTGCTGCGCTTTGGCAGCATCCTCAGCCGCAGCTTTCTGGCCGTCCAGGCGGCCATCCTGCTGGTCGCCGTCACCCGCATCCCGGACCTGATGCATGCGCTGCGCCATTTGCGGCTGCCGGCCGTGCTGGTAGCTATTATCTCCTTCATGGTGCGCTACCTCACCGTACTCGGCGACGAAGTCAGGCGCTTGCTGCGCGCCCGCGAAGCACGCAGCGCCGCCGTGGCCGGACACCGCGCCGGCGGCTCGCTGCTGTGGCGGGCGCAGGTGGCCGGCCACATGGTCGGGCAGTTATTCTTGCGCAGTTATGAGCGCAGCGACCGCCTATACCAGGCCATGCTGGCCCGCGGCTATCGGGGCGACTGGCCTACCAGCAATCCCCACCAGATGGAAAGCCACGACTGGCTGGCCTTATGCGGTTTGCTGCTAGTCCTGCTGCTTGGGCAATTCATCGGCCGTTTGTAAACCCATCGAAAAAATAGGAACCGTATGCCAATTCTCCACGAACCAGGCCCCACTTTGCCGCTTATCACGCCGCCGGTCAACGGCGGGCCGATTCTGGCGGTTGAGTCGCTGTCGTTTCATTATCCCGACGGCCGTCAGGCACTGCACGACATTTCGTTAACCATCCACGCCGGGGAAAAAGTCGCTCTGGTGGGGCCAAACGGCGCGGGCAAAAGCACCCTGCTGCTGCACCTGAATGGGCTGCTGCAGGGCAACGGCCGTATCCACGTTGGTCAGCTTACTCTGGAAAAAAGCACCTTACCGGCCATCCGCGCCAAAGTGGGCCTGGTCTTCCAAAATCCCGACGACCAGCTCTTTTCGCCCACAGTGCGCGAGGACGTAGCCTTTGGCCCGCTGCACATGGGTTTGAAGGCTGAGGAAATTGAAACGGCCGTCGCCCACGCCCTGGCACAGGTCGGCATGGCCGCCTATGCCGACCGCATCTCCTACCACCTGAGCGTCGGCGAGAAAAAGCGCATCGCCGTGGCCACCGTGCTGGCCATGCAGCCCGATCTGCTGGTACTGGACGAGCCATCCGCCGGGTTGGATCCGCGCGCCCGGCGCAATCTAATCGATCTGCTGCGAGACCTGCCGCAAACGATGATCGTCGCCACCCATGATTTGCTGCTGGTGCGCGATTTGCTGCCGCGCATGGTGATCATGGATAATGGGCGCATCGTGGCCGACGGCCGTACCGGCGAACTGCTGACCGACGCCGTCTTTCTGGAAAAGCACGGACTGGAACTCCCCTGCCCCACCGTTTAAAAAGCCACGCGACACTTATTTTGCTTAAATCGAGGCGCACATCATGACTTTTGAAATGCAAGGACCGATGGAGGCGCGCACCGTCATCGACGGCCGTCTCGTGGACTATTTTGCCGGCTGCGGCTACCTGGGGCTGCAAAACCACCCGACCGTGCGCCAGGCCGCCGTGGCTGCCCTGACCACTTACGGTCTGGCCAACTCCGGCGGCTTCGGCAGCAACCATCCCGTTTACCACAATTTAGAAGCGGCGGCCTGCGCTTACTTTGGCGCGGAGAACATGCTCTATTTTGCCTCCGGCTATCTGGGCAACGCCATCCTGGCCCAAGGCCTGCGCCACGGCTATGAGCGCATCTTCATCGATGAAGCAGCCCACTACAGCGTGTGGGATGGGGCGCGCACGGCCGGCAAGCCCATTCACGCCTACCGCCACCTGGACGCTGCGCATCTGGCAGCTGTTTGCCGGCAGGAATTGCAGCCCGGCGAACGGCCGTTACTCATGACAGACGGCGTGTTTCCGGTATCGGGCGAGATCGCCCCATTGCCGGAGCTGTTGGCGGCGATACGGCCGTTTGACGGCCTGCTCTGCGTCGACGACGCCCACGCCACCGGCGTACTGGGCGCAAACGGCCGGGGCACACTGGAACACTTTGGCCTGCACGACGACCGCTGCTACACCTGCCACACCTTCAGCAAAGCCCTGGGCGCCTACGGCGGTTTCATCGTCGGTGGGGCAGCGCTGATTGATGAATTGGCCGCCTACGCCAACGTGCAGGAAGGCGCCAGCCGCCCGCCGCTGCCCGCCGCTGCTGCCGCCACCGCCGCCCTCACCCTGCTGCAAGGCGATGATTCGCTGCGCCGCCAACTGCGCGCCAACGTGGCCCAGGCCCGCGCCGGAATACGCGCCTTGGGTTGGGCGCTGCCGGACACACCGGTCCCCGTCATTTGCCTGGCGCAGCAGGATGGGCTGGACCTTGGCCGCCTCCAGGCTGACCTGTTTGCCCAGGGCGTGCTGGTGGCCCACTCCACCCATTACACCAGCGTGCCGGAAGGCGGCGCGCTGCGTATCGCCATTTTTGCCACCCACACGGAAGAACAAATCGGGCGGCTGCTGGCCGCCCTGGCGGCGGCGTTGGCCCGAGAATCAGCGGCTGGCTAATCCTCTTGCAGATCGGCGGCGGCGACCGGCAGGCCGGCCAACTGCATGATCTTGAGGGCGTTGGTCGTGGGGCACGGGCCGGGGCGCAAGGTGTAGTCGAACACCATCTTCCCGTCCACCACGTCGTCGCGAAAATGGAAGTTGTGCACGGCCGTTCGCTCATCGGCCAGCTTCACCAGTTCCAGGTCGTGGGTGGCAATCAGCCCCACGCCGCGCCCGCCCACCAGCGCCCGCACAAATGAGCGGCTGCCAATCAGCCGCTCCCGATTGTTTGTCCCCCGGAAAATCTCGTCGATGAGGAAAAATAACGGCCGTTCGTCCTCCGTCTCCAACGCCGCCAGCAGCCCTTGTAACCGCCGCACTTCGGCGTAAAAGTAGGAAAAGCCGTCCGTCACCGAGTCGCTGACGCGGATGGAGGTGTAGAGGCGGAACAGCCGCGCCTGGAATGAGTGGGCCAGCACCGGTCCACCGGCGTAGGCCAGGACCAGATTGACGCCCAACGTGCGCAAAAACGAGCTTTTGCCGGCCATGTTGGAGCCGGTGATGATGGCCACGTCGCCCAGGTGATCGAGGCGAAAATCGTTGCAGACGCGCCCGGCGGCAGGGATGAGGGGATGGCCCACGGCCGTTGCCGCCAGCAGCGGCCCGTCCCCGGTGTGGATGGTGGGATAGATCGCCTCCGGGTTCAGGTAGGCGAAGGTCGCCAGGCTGTTCAGCGCCTCCAGATCAAACCAGCGGTCCAGCCAGCCGGGCAGGCGCGTGCGCAGCGCCGCCTGGCAGCCGCGCAGCCGGTCGGCGACGAACAAATCCCAGGGGACGAGCGCATTCAGCCAAAACCAGAGGAACGGGTTCTGGCGCAGCCCGGCCAGCGTGAGCACGGTGGTGACGCGGCGCAGGTGGCGCGACGGCCGTTCAGCCTCATCCAGAAACGGGGCGCACAACGCCGCCACCCGCGCCCGCCGGCCGTAAGGGTAGCCCTCCAAAAAGCCAAACACCACGCCCAGCCGGCGCAGCTGCTTCTCTAAAAAGTAGGCATCCTCAAAGATGGGCGCGGCGTCGCCGAAGCGGGTGGCGAAAATGAGGCCGTAAACCGCCCAGGAGATGGGCCACAGCGCCGGCAGCACCCCGGCCAGATTTAGCCCCAACAAGGACAGATTCACCACGGCCAGGGCCGACAGCAGCCACAAGACCGGCCGCACCGGCCGGGCGTCGGTGTGGGCTTCCAGCCAGGCCAGGATGCGCTGGCCGGGCCATTTTTCGCCATCGTCGGCGGCCAGGGTGGCTTGCAGGCTAAGCTTGTCGCGGAAGCGGGGCATGGCGGCCAGTTCGGCCACCAGCGGCTGGCGCTCTGTGACGGCCGTTACCTCCGGTTCAGTCGCCAACAGCCAGTCGCGCAGGCGCTGGCTGCCTTCGAGGGATACGGCCGTATCCAGCAATTGCAGCAGCGAATGGTCGCCGAGCAGGTCCAGGTCCAGGGCAAACGGATGGTCCAGGCGCGGCGGCGCGGGCGGGGCGGCAGGAATCTGCGCCCAATCCAGATCCATGCGGGCCGCGTGGGTCTGTTTGAGCTGCCGCCAGATGGCATGGCGGGCAATGGCCTCATCCACCAGGCGGTTGGCGCGCACCAGGAAGACGAAGGGCAGGATGGCCACGGCCGTTACGCCCACCCAGGCCCAAATCCCCCAGGTCAGCAGGCTGCCCGCCGACAAAACCAGCG
>ERZ795053.5571-NODE-5571-length-12931-cov-7.165269_pt1 | contig 12931 bp, 11 predicted proteins | sample MGYA00375137_ERZ795053 | MGnify/ENA primary metagenome ERZ795053 (study PRJEB30182, sample SAMN05720284) | activated sludge metagenome | isolation source: Anaerobic digester | place: Hong Kong | collected 2014-12-17 ... | reverse complement strand
CCGCGACCGACTTCAGCGACATGACGATCGCCGAGAAGTTTGAGGCGCTGCTCGCGAAGCGCCTCGAACTGGGGCTGCCCGCCGGTCAGTTGCTGCCGACGCCCTGATCCGCCTCGGGGAGACATATCCACGAACGCGCTTTTCTGCGGTCCGCGTCGAGCCTTCGGCGCGGGCCGCTGCGTTTCCGCCACTTCGCGCGATCGGGCGCCCGGCCGAGTCGCCAGGCGCCGCCGCAGAAACAACGCCGGGCGCCGTGCGTGGTTTGCACGGCGCCCGGGTCTCGTTCGGAACCGCGGAGGACATCGTGGTTCCCTCGCCGTCGCTTTGCCGTGGGAATTCGGCGTCAGTCGATCGGCGAGCGAATAGGAGGGGATGGAGACTCGCTCAGCGTCGTCGGCGGATCATCGCCACGGCGCCAAGGCCGAGCAGCGACAGTGTCGCCGGCTCGGGAACCACTGTGAACTTCGCGAAGGCGACGTCAAAGGCGCCGACCTTCGTCAGGGCGCCGAACGTGTCGCCGCCGAGACCGCCGCTGATGTTGACGCTCACGTTGAGGTTCGCTGTGGTGCTGGTGTTCACGATGCCGCCGGCAAAGTCGAGCACCGATCCGCTGCGGAAGTCGTCGTCAGCGGGGCTCGCCAGGCTGCTGGCGACGTTGTAGTTGGAAATCGCCAGGTAATAGACGCCCGGCGCAAAAGGCCGCGTCAGTGTCGAACCCAGTGACGGCGAACTGAACGCGTCATCGTTCAGATAGTCCGCGATGCCCTGGAAGTTGCTGTCCAGGACCATCATGTCCGTGTCCGTCTGCGTTCCGCCGGTCTGGCCGACGGACGTGATTGTCAGGTTGCCGCCGGCGATGGAACCGACGTCGATCGAGCCGAGATCCAGCGGCAGGATCGCTTCCGAGGTCAGCGTCGAGACGTAGTCACTCGTCGTGGACGATGTGCCCGTGACGCGATAGTAGAGTGATTCGCCGCCACCGAAGCCGTACCACTGGTTGAAGCGCGACGGCGACGTGGGCGACGTCTGCAACGTGCTGTCCGAGGTCCCGATGACGCCGCCGCTCTGGGTGAGACCGCGAATCGTCCCCGTGTGGCCCGCCGCGCCGGCCGTCGTCAGCGTCAGGCGATGGCGATAGATGCCGGCGACGAGCGGCGCCGTCTGAACGCGGTAATAATCGAGGCCCGCGCCCGACGAGCTCGTCGACAGCCCGACGATCGAATCACCGGCGAGCATGCCGCTGACCAGATTGGCCGTCGCCTTGTTGTCGTTCCCCTCGACCTCGTTGAATATCGCCGCCTCCGCGGCGCGTCCGGCCAGCGCCATGACGGCGATTGCCACGACGACTCCTCCCCGTATCCATCGCATAATGCACGCTCCTCATCTTCCATGCCGGGACGCAGGATCGTCCGGCGCAATATGAAGTCGCCTCGCGCGTGGCGCGCGGCGCTTCAACCCGAAGCGCTGTTCGCGCGCGCCGACGTCGTGGCGGCGACCTGAACTCTGGATGTCGTGAAAAAAGTGAGACTCAGGCGTTCAACGAGCAGAAAACCCGCATCCAAACCTTCGTGACCGACGCCAGACCAGCGTTCGACCCCCAAGTCGTCGCCCGGCGTCAGAGTGTGCGGCTGAAGAGTTGGGCCGCGCCGCACATGTCGCGCAATCTACACATCGCGCATTTGAAAATGCAAGCGTTTTCTCATCGACGATCGACAGATGTCGATATTCCGGCGCGCCGTCAGATTATTCGGCCCGCAAACGCGGCAATTATGCGGCACATCCCATTTGCAGGAGTTCCCCAAATCGAACCACGACCGGCGGGGAGTGGGTGGCCCTGGTTGGGGGCGGCGTGACCCGCAGGCGCCGCGAATGTCAGAGCCCGTTACGGCTTTTCCGGTGGATCCTCGTCCCGGCCTGAGCCCGACCACAGGTAGTTTCGGGCGTTGGGACCTGTCTGCAGGTACTCGCCGTCCGGGCCGATCTCATAGCCGAGCTGCTCGGGCTTCTGGGATTCGCCGTGACCGTCGGCGTAGACGACATTCGCCTTGTCGACATGCCGGGGATCGACGGCCGTGCGCGGGCTGCCGGCGTCGCCCGTGCCGATGTCCCCCGTGGGAATCAGCCGCGGCGGGTCGAGGGTCCAACCGTGATTGCCCATGGATTCGAACGCGCCGCCATCATTCTCGTAGGCGAGCCGCGCCGACGTCGCCACGCCCGCGGCCGTGCCCATGCAGTCCGCCGCGAGGACGGTTCCGCCGAAGGAGGCGATCCGCGATCGATTCACGGGGAAGTTGTGGAACCTGCCGTTCGTGCGGCGCGAGTTGCCCAGGAACTGATGGTTGTAGCCGAAGGCGTAGTTGCGTTCGTCGATCCACTCCGGCCGCTCCGTGCAGGCATAGACGGCGTGATCGTAGTCCTGCCGATCGACATCGGTACGCGGAAGTTGCAGGGCGGGCGTGCCGACGTATTTCCCCATGGTCGCCACCCAGCGCGGTCGGTACTTCATACCGCTGCCGATGTCGTACCAGTTCTGCGGATTGCCGGAGCCTCCGCCGAGATTGGCCATGCGCCCCGGGACACACATCTCGTCGTTGTCATCGGCGTACATGTGCCAACCGTTTGACAGTTCGCGCAGGCGCGTCTGGCAGACCGTCTGGCGTGTGCGCCGTCGCGCCGCCGAGAGACTCGGGAGGAGGATACTGATGAGGATGGCGAGAATCGCGATGACGACGAGCAGCTCAATGAGCGTGAATCCGCGTCGCGGGCGCCGTATTTCAGTGAGGCGGGGCATGGTGAATTCTCCAATGGAAGCGCCGGCCGGGCGAATGGTAGTCGATCGTGTCCGTCCGGTGCAAGGGATTCTCCGCGATCCGCGGGCGCGCAAATGGCGTCGGCGAACCGTGAAGCGCGCGACGGGTCTTCGTTTTGCGTGACAAGGGGGAATCGGCGTCGCGCGAGGCGAAGCGTGTCTTACGTGCGTGTGCTGGCGCGCGCCTGGCAGCACAGTCGCACGAGATTCGAGAAGGGTTTCTTCACGTCCGCCTTGGACTTGTTCGCGACGACGGCGTTCTCGACGTCGGACGCCGCCGACGAGATCGGCTCGAAGCCGAAGCTGCCGGCCTCGCCCTTGAGATTGCGGCACGCCGTCTGCAGGGCGTCAAAATCGTCCGCCGCGTAGGCGGCTTCGATTTCGCGAATACGCGTCGGCAGATCCTTCACGAAGCCGTCGATCAGCGGCATCATCGTTCGATCCTGGGCGAAGGAGCTGAGCAGCGGCTCCTGCCGCAGCGATCGCAACAGCGCCGAAAGCTGCTCTCGACCGAAGGGTTTCGGAATGTAGCTGTTGCAGCCGACTTCCAGGCACTTTTCCTTGTCGCCCGGTTGTGTCATGCCCGTGGCGGCGACAATCGTGCCGGAGTAGCCGCGATCGCGCAGCCGCTTGACGGTCTCAAACCCGTCGATATCCGGCATATCCATGTCCATGAGGATGACGTCATAGACTCGCTGCGAGGCGAGTTCAATCGCCGCTTCGCCGCTGTCGGCCTTGTCGATGTCCGCGTTCATCGCCCTCAGGAGCGTTTCGCCCAGTCGGAGGATCGCCGGATTGTCATCGACGATCAGGACGCGACAGGGCGCCGCCTCGGCGCAGAATTCACTTGCGTCGATGGACTCGAAGAAACGAACACCGATGTCGTGGACACCGTTGACGATGTACACACAGCGCACGACTTCGGCCGGCACGTTCTGCCAGGTGCCGTGCATTGTGATCAGCTGGATGACGCACTTCGATCCGGGGTAGATGAACGCGCCGTGCAGAAAACCCATGCCCGTGTTGCTGATGTTTCGTGTGGGAACGAGATAGGAGGTCGGCGGACCGCCGCCCTGCGGCTGCATGTGGACGACGCAACCCTTGACGTTGTATCCGTATCGGGGCGTACCGCGCCGTTCGCGCTCGACGTCCAGCGTGGAATCGTCGAGCTTCTTCATGATCTCGTCGATCGCCGCGTCATCGAGGCGGATGGTTCGAACTAGATTGGAGGTCTTGCTCAAGGTCCCGCTCTCGAATCTCCACGGTTGCGCGACGTCAGCGTCCAAACGGCGACGTCGGGCGGGCGCTGCTCGCCCCCTCCAATTTTCGGTCGAAGTGATACGGCGAATTAGTGAATCGCTCGGCATGGATCGGCCCTGACGCCGATCAGAGCGGCATTTCGGACCTATTCGCCCGGCGACGCAGCGGTTGCGGAATCGTCGGGGCGCGCGACCCATGCGGCCGGATCGGCCGATAAGCCGTGCGATCAGTGATCGCCGCGCCGCGAAGGGCCGAGGACCGCCAGCATCGACTTGGCGAAGGAAGAGGCCTCGGGCGCTCGTTCGTGGGCGTCAGCGATCTGCTGATGGACGGTCACGGCGTCGGGGATCTTCGCAACGCGGGTCGGCGACCGGCCGGCGCCAGCGCCGCGCAGGCCGTAGCCGGCGCCGAACGCGAGCGCGATCGCCGCCGCAAATCGGACGGCGGTCCATCCGGACAACGACGGACGGGGCGCAGATGTTGCGCGTCCGGTGGCGCCAGGACTCGGCGCCCCGACACGTTCCCGTACGCTCGTCAACGTCCGCTCAAGGCTTTGATACTCGGCCCCACAGGTGGCGCAGCGTTCGGCGTGGTCCTCGAACGCCGAGCGATCCGCCTCGCCCAGCTCGCCGCCAATCGCGTCCGCCAGCAGCGATTCAAACGTCCTGCAGTCCATCGACATCATTCATCCTTCCATCGTGGCGCCAGAGATTCGCGCAGCGTGCGCAGTCCCCGCAGAAAGTGCGTCTTTGCGGTCGAGATCGACATCTCGAAGCCGTTCGCAATCGAGGCGAAGGTCCTGTCGTCCATGACCTTGGCGAGAACCACATCGCGCTGGGCGTCCGTCAGTCGAGAGAGGGCTGCGAAGACATCGTCCCGCAGCGCCTCGAGATCGGGCCGCGCCAGTGGCTGAGCCTCTGTCGCCGGTGTTTCCCTCGTGTCCGCGTTTCCGACGAGACGCAGTCGCGGCGATCGCGACAGCTCGAATACGCGGCGCGCCGTAACAGTTCGATGCCACGCCTCGGGTTTCTCCGGCGCCGCCGTCTCACATTGGCGTCGCCATTTCAGAAACACGTCCTGCACGATATCCATCGACGCGTCCCGATCGCGCGTCAGTCGATGGGCCCACTCGAACACGCGCGGCATGTAGCGCTCAAAATCGGGCCTCGCTTCGGCGTCGCCGCCTGCGAGACCCTGTCGAGGCCGTTGGTGGTTCGCGTCGGAGGGCATCGATCGGACCTCAGCGGGATTCCGCCCTGTTCGCGTCGTCAGCCGGCGTCGGCGTCGCGTTCAGCTTCGAGATCGCAACGAGTTCGTAAGGTCGATCACAGAAGGCGCGGCCGTCAAACTCCCATTGGAGCTTGCCATCCTCCACCTGATCGGCGTTGCTTGCGACGACTTCGCCCGGCAGCGTGAGTTCGATCTGAAACGACTGACTTCGCAAGGCGTCCGTGACTCGGCGGCGCAGCCGCTCCTGTTCCAGGGACGCTCGCAGCGCGTCGATCTGTCGCGCGTCCAGCTTCGCCGTTGTCGCCAGCGTGTCGATGTAGGCCAGGTCCGCATCCTTCGGGATGGATTCGCCAACCTGGACAATCTTCGCATTCGCCTCGTCTTCGCTCAACCCGCGGATCGAATCGGCCAGGCCCGCGTAATCGAATCGTTCGTAGATATCCAACAGACGCGCACGCGCCGCGAGTCGGCTCTCGATGGGTGCATCCGGCGTGGCGGCGCTCACGGCCTGCGCCAGGGCCTCCAGCTGCTGATGGCTCTGAACATTCGCAAACGCCTGCAGGAGCTTTGTCCGCTCCTCCTGGTCGAGGCTGTCGATCGGCTTCTCGGAGATCTTCCTGATGTCGTCGTCGATGTAGCGATCGTTCCAGTACTGCGTTCGCGCGTAGGGGCGTGGCTCATAGACGCGGCGGAATCGCAGGTACACGCCGTCGGGACGCACTTCCCGGTGAATTTCCGTGGGAAAAGTCAGATGGACGCCGCCGGCGTCGCCGTAGCCGGCCGGCGGCACGGCGCCAGGCGCAAAATCGGCGGACGCCGTGTAAACATGGACCTCTTCGTCGGCGCGTTTGCCCGTCGATCGTGACACGCGCCAGCCGTCGGCGGCCGTCGGCAGCGCTGTCGGTCCCAACAGGTCCTCCTGAGAGCCCTCAAATTCCAATTTCATCGCGGCGCCGCCATCGGGCCGGACTTCGATCATTTCGCGGCGTTTCAGGCAGCCGGCGCCGGCCATCAACAGGCAGAGCGCGGTCACGATCGTCGATTTTGTGGGTCCCTGGAGCGGCATCGTTTGTTTCTCCTGAGTTCGTATCTCGTAGTGCGACTGACACAGATTAGATGCGCAACTCCCGCCGATGGACGACGTCGAAAGGGGGGCGATTTCGGCGATTCTTCCGATTTTCGCGAGCGGTCGATAAGAAAGTAACGACAGAACGCGGATGGGGACCGTGGAATTTCCGCGGTCGCGCCGCGATGTCGCAGGAGAGAAGGTTCCGGCGGATGGCGCACGACTCTGACAAGATCGACGATTCGATCGAGACGCCGGCTGGCGAAGGCCTCGCCGGCGCCGACGAGGGTTCGTCGGGCGCCACGGATCGTCGTGACTTCCTGAAGAAGACTGTCCGGCGCGCGGCTTACGTCGCGCCGATCGTCCTGCTTTTTAAGCCGCGGGAGGCCCTGGCGGGTTCGGGGGGCAGCGCCATCACACCTGGGCCGTGAACGCGGGTTTGCCGCGATTCGACGAATGGAAACGCGCGTGACACCTGTCGAATCTGTCATGACGAATCGAACACACAGACCGTTGGCGCGGCGCGAAGGCCTGCAGGTCTTCCCGCTGGACGACGAGGCAATCGTGTACGACCTGGCGCGCGACACGGTGCACTACCTGAACTTCACGGCGCGAAGCGTCTGGGAGTACTGCGACGGCGTTCGTTCGCCGGCGGACATCGCCCGCATCCTTGCCGCCGAGCTCGCCGATCCGGACGCGGCGTTCGGCGAAGACCTGCGTCGGGACATAGAGAGCGCCGTGGAGGCGCTGCAAAACGACGGGCTGCTGCGTCCGTGTGCGTGAGTGGCGCCCGATTGAGTGTTGATGAGCGTTGAGCGAGCAACATACCAGATTGGATCCGTCGGCGTCACGCTCGTGACGCCGATTGCGGAAGTGGCGGCGGCGTATGACGCCCTGTACGCGCCCTTTCGCATGTCGTCGGGGCGGACGGATGAGGCGTCCTTCGAGGTGCGCGTCGATCGGCGCCGCTCCCGGCGTACGGGACTCGCCCATTATCACATCACGAGCGATGTCGAGGATGTGTTTACCGTCCGCCGGTTGTCGCGCGTCCTTCCGCATGTTGAAGGCGCCATCAACCTCTGCATCGCGCGATACATGCCGCGCTATCTGCTGCTTCACGCGGCGGCCCTGACGCGCGAAGGGGTCGGCGTGATCATTCCGGGCGGACCGGGGTTCGGAAAGACAACACTCGCCGCGGCCCTGACGTCGCGCGGCTGGAAATACGCCAGCGACGAATTCGCGATGATCGACACGGTCGACGGATCCATCGTTCCCTATCCCAAGGCCCTGAGCGTCAAGACGGGTTCGATGGATCTGCTGAAGTCATTCGGTCTGCCCGTGGACGCCGCGCCGACGTTCGATCGCGCCGACAAGGGGGCGATACGCCTGTTGCCGGCGAGGGCGATTCACGCGGACGCCGTCGCCTCGTCGGCCAGAATCCGACTCGTCGTATTTCCGGCGCTCACGCCGGGTGTCGAGCCGGACGTGGCGCCGATGTCGCCGGCGGAATCGGTCTTCGAGATGAGTCGCCGCTGCTTCAACCTGCTGCGATTCCGGGCGGAAGCGATCGGCATCCTGTCACGTGTCGCGACGTCGTGCCACAGCTATCGACTGCGATCGGGCGCCCTGGAGGCGACGTGCAATCTGATGGATCGCCTCGTTCAGTTCATCGCCGCGGATCGGCGCAGGCACGCGCGACCGGCGGCGCTCAGCGCGGCGTGATCGACACAGAGGATGATCGAGCGACATGCAGGCCTCCAACATCCTGAAGCTCATTGCGGGCGTGCTGTCGGAGCGTCCGGACGCCGCCCTGCGCGAGATTCGAGACGCGCGATTGTGGGGCCGCGTCGCCTTGTGCGCCTGGCGGCAGCGCGTCGGCGGTCTCTTGCTGGCGCGACTGTGCGAGCTCGATGTGCGCGTGCCGGACGCCGCGATGCGCGAGCTCGCGGGATATGCGCGTCATGTGCGGGAGGCCAACGCCGTCAAAGTCGATCGCGTTCTGCCCGTTATCGAAGCGCTCGCCGGCGCCGGCGTGCGATGCGTCCTGCTCAAGGGCGCGGCCCTGCTCGCATCGATCTATGACGACTGGTCGATGCGTCCGATGGTGGACGTGGATCTGCTGATCGCCCCGGAACAGACGTCGATTGCCGAAGAGGTTCTGCTGGCCCTCGGCTGGCTGCCCGGCGCCGACCTGCTGCGTCCCGACTTCTTCCCGCGCTATCACTATGAACGCGAGTATGTCACGCAGGCCGAACCCAAAGTTCGCCTGGACCTGCATGTCAGGCCCTTCCGACCGCTGCGTTTTGCGTCGACGATTCCGCCCGGTGCGTTTCTCGGCGCCTCCGTCGACACGGAGCTGGCGGGGGGCGTCGTCGCTGTGCTCGATCCGGACATGAACCTGATCCATCTCGCGGCCCACGCGGCGCTTCATGGCGCGAACGAGCTGCGATGGCTCTACGACATTTATGCGTGGGCGACTCTGCGATCAGGTGATCTCGATGTCGACGCGATCGCCGATCGTTGTCGGTCCTATCGACTCGAACACGCCGTTCGGACCGCGCTGTGTCGCGTCCGTGAAACGCTCGGGCCGACGCCGCGTCTCGACGAGATCCTCGAACGTCTGCCGCGCCGCAGCGCGATGATGGACCGGCTCGTGCTCTGGCAGGCGCCGCACGGCGAGGCGCGGCATGTGACAGACGTATGTGTCAATGCAATATCGCTGCCGTCCTGGGGCGATCGCGCCGCCTACCTGTCGGCGGTCGCCCTGCCGGACAGCTCCCACCTTCGACAGATCTATCCGCATCGCCACTGGGCCTGGCCGATCGCCGCACACGCGACGCGCCTGGGCCGGCTGCTGACCCGACCGCTCGCGCGCCGCGACGCGTCGTGATGGCGCGTTGTGCGTTTTCGGTCGCGCCTGAGTAACGGATCTCAATCCGCCGATCTACCGCCACCCTTAGCGGACGCCCGGTAGGTTCCTCACAGATCCGCTGAATCAGCAGTCGTCGGGATTCGATACCACGCCGAGAGACGAAAGTCCTGGCAAGGGTAAGACTCGCTTTGTCAACGGAGAAGGATCAGGCCAACCCGACAACTCCCGACGCCGAACGGCGACGATCCGGGAGCGCGCCTCGGGCCGCGGCGGCTCGTCGGGCCGTGGCGCCGATAACGGTTCTCGTTGTCGCCATGGTCGGCGGCGCGCTGGGTCTTCATGTGGCGCCACCGATCGGGGCCGTCGTTGTGTCGACGATTCTCCTGGCGGTCGCCGGGGTACTCGGTTGGCGTCTGATGAAGGGGGATCCGCGTCTCCTGCGATGTGCGAGCGGTCTCCGCGAGTCGGATGACGATGTTCGAGCGCGGCTGGAGGCCATTCTGTCGGGCGCCGACGAGGGCTTCTGGGAGTGGCGCATCGACACGGGCGAACGCTGGTTTTCTCAGCGCGTCTATGAACTGCTTGGCTGCGCGGACGAGACGTCGCGGGCCGGACCCGCGTGCTGGACCGATCGAATTCACCCGGATGATCGCGGCGCGTTTGACGTCGCCGTGGAATCCCGACTGACGAGCAACAAGCCGTCATGCATCGAATACCGAATTCGCTGCGAAGACGGCGACTATCGCTGGTTCCGGGATCGCGGCGGAGTCGTTGAGCGATCCGCCGAGGGAACGGCGCTCCGCGCGTCGGGATCGCTCACTGACATCACGCAGGAGCGCCGTCGCGTCCTCGAGATCGAGATGAATCGCGAACTGCTTCAGCGCGCCGAGTCGATTGCGCGAGTCGGTGGCTGGAAGCTGGATATCGCCAGCAATCAACTGAGCTGGTCGGAACAGGTCTTCCGCATTCACGAGCTGCCGATGACCTATCGCCCCGACGTGAGTGTCGCGCTTGCGTTCTACGAGCCGGCCTCGCGAGCGAAGCTGGAACGTGCGATGGACGCCGCCAGAAACGAGGGGGCGCCATTTGATCTCGAACTGGCGTTCGTCACGGCGAAGGGACGCCCCCTGTGGGTGCGAGCGATGGGCGAGCCGCACTTTGAGAACGATCGGATCGTTCGACTCCACGGGACCTTCCAGGACATCAGCGAACGAAAACGATTCGAGATCGCCCTGCAGGAAAGTCAGCAGCGATACCAGCTGGCCGTCGACAGCGCCGCCGACGGAATCTGGGACTGGCGCCTGCCGACGGACGAAGTCGTTCACAATGCGTCGTGGCTGGAGCTCTTCGGCTACGAGACGGACGACATCGCCTCCTCCTTTGATGACTGGATGGGGCTCGTTCATCCGGACGATGTCAACCACGTCCGCTCGGTCCTTCAGGCCTACCTCGACGACAAGACGCCGCGCTTCGAGTCGCGCCATCGCATGCGAACCAAGTCGGGCGACTGGAAGTGGATTCTCACGCGCGGCAAGGTCGTGGCGCGCGATCCGGCGGGACGTCCCGTGAGAATCACGGGTACGCATCGTGACGTGAGCTTCGACAAGGAGGTCGAGGAGCAGCTTCGCGAGGCCTATCGCGCCGCCGAGGCGGCGACGCGGGCGAAGACGGAGTTTCTCGCCAACATGAGCCACGAGATTCGTACGCCGATGACGGCGATTCTCGGCTTCTCCGAACACCTGCTTGACGGCGACGTCGCCGAGGCCGAGCGCGTCCGCGCCGTCCAGACGATCCGTCGCAACGGGGAGCATCTGCTCGACATCATCAACGACATTCTTGACCTGTCCAAGATCGAGGCGGGCAAGCTGACGATCGAGAAGATCCCGTGCTCGCCCGTCATGGTCGCCTTCGAGACGAAGGAACTTCTGCGCGTCCGCGCCGAATCGAAGCAGCTGACGCTGACGCTCGAAATCGACGGCGCCGTTCCGGGGCGCATTGAGTCCGATCCGACAAGACTTCGACAGGTCCTCGTCAACATCATCGGCAACGCCATCAAGTTCACCGAGGTCGGCGGGGTTCGCGTCGTGATGCGGTTCCTTGCCGACGACGAACATCCGATGATCCAGTTCGATGTGATCGACACGGGCATCGGTATCGCGGACGAGGAGATTCCTCGCCTGTTCCGCGCGTTCTCGCAGGCGGATACGACCATGGCGCGCCGCTTCGGCGGAACGGGACTGGGGCTGGTCATCAGCCGTCGGCTTGCCGAGATGCTCGGCGGGACGATCAGCGTGCGGAGCGAACGAGGAAAGGGCAGCGTCTTTTCGATCACGATCGCGACCGGCGCCATCGACGACGTTCCCTTCGTCGACGCGCCACCGACGCCGCCGGAGTTCGAAGTCTTCGAGGCGAAAGTTCCCGACAAGGAGGCGCCAATCGACGCGCGGGTGCTTGTCGCCGAGGACGGTCCCGACAATCAGCGGCTCATCCGTCTGATGCTGCGCCGGGCGGGCGTCACGCCGGTCATCGCCGACAACGGCGAGGCGGCGATTCTGCAGGTCGAATCGGGCCAGGATTCGGGCGCGGAATTCGACGTTATCCTGATGGACATGCAGATGCCCGTGCTTGACGGGTACGAAGCGACGCGTCGCCTGCGCATGAGCGGTTTCAACAAGCCGATCATCGCGCTCACGGCGCATTCGATGCGCGGCGATCGTGAGCGATGCATGGCGGCCGGATGCAGCGACTACCTGACGAAACCGATTCGGCGCGACGAGCTGCTCTCGTGTATCCGCCGTCACCTGGCCGCCGCCGCCGTTGTGTCGATGGACGCAGGTATCTGATCGGCCTCGCGGCTACTCCGTGTCCGTATTCAGGACGCGATCTGCGTTCACGGGCGTAAAGCGCGCCTGGAAGAAACGCAGGTGCTTCGGCTCATACGTCAGTTCCAGCCCCACAATCTTCTCGCGATCCTCCCAGAGTGACATGACGGATTCGGCGGTCACATCCATGTGCGCCTGCGTATAGACGCGGCGCGGAATCGTGAGGCGCACGAGTTCCAGGCTCGGCAGGATGTTCGCACCCGTCTCCTTGTCGCGACCCGCCGAGACGGCGCCGCGCTCCATGCCGCGCACGCCGCCATCGACGTAGAGCGCCGCAGACAGGGCCTGCGCCGGGAACTGATCCTGGGGGATGTGGGGGAGGAATTTCTTCGCATTGATGAAGATGCCGTGGCCACCGATCGGATGGACGATCGGCACGCCGGCCTCGATCAGCTTGTGGCCGAGGTATTCGACCTGGCCGATACGGGCGTGAATGTGGTCGAAGTGCACGGACTCCTCGATGCCGACGGCGAGGGCCTCCATGTCGCGACCGGCCATGCCGCCGTAGGTGTGCAGGCCTTCGTACACGACGACGAGATTGCGGGCCTCATCGGCGAGGGCGTCGTCGTTGAGCGCCAGGAAGCCGCCGATGTTCACAAGCGAGTCCTTCTTGGCGGAGATCGTGCAGCCATCGGTATGGGAGCAGATTTCCAGCAGGATCTCGGCGAGCGTCTTGTCGCCGTAGCCCGGTTCGCGCTCCTTGATGAAGAAGGCGTTCTCGATGGCGCGCGTGGCGTCGAGGAAGACGTTGATGCCGTGCTTATGGCAGAGCTCGGCCGTGTCGCGGATGTTCGCCATGCTGCAGGGCTGTC
>ERZ795053.5570-NODE-5570-length-12932-cov-5.145298_pt1 | contig 12932 bp, 13 predicted proteins | sample MGYA00375137_ERZ795053 | MGnify/ENA primary metagenome ERZ795053 (study PRJEB30182, sample SAMN05720284) | activated sludge metagenome | isolation source: Anaerobic digester | place: Hong Kong | collected 2014-12-17 ... | reverse complement strand
AAGGCGATGGGCGAATTCGGCGCGACGATCACGTTCGTCTCCAACATTCCAGGTCAGACCCAGACGGTTCCCTCCGCGATCTATTCCTTCCTGCAGGTTCCAGGCGGCGAAGGGCCCGCACTTCGCCTGGTGCTGATCTCGGTGAGCGTTGCGATCGGCGCGTTGCTGGTGTCGGAATTCGTGGCGCAACGCGTCGCCAGAAGGATCGCCGGCCAATGACGCTCGATATCTCGCTTGCTCACCGGTTTGGCGGCTTCAACGTCGATGTGTCTTTTACGGCGCCAACAGGGATCACCGCGCTGTTCGGGCGCTCAGGCGCGGGCAAGACGACGGTGGTCAACGCGGTTGCCGGTCTGTTGCGGCCGCAGCGCGGGCGCATTCGCGTCAACGGCGACAAGCTGCTTGATACCGATGCGGGCATCAACGTTCCGGTGCACAGCCGCCGGGTCGGCTACGTGTTCCAGGATGCGCGCCTCTTTCCTCATCTCACCGTGCGCCAGAACCTCCAGTTCGGTGCGCGGTTCAACCCGATGGCTGGGCCGGCAAGCGGTCTTGATCGTGTCGTTGATCTGCTCGGCATCGCGCATCTTCTGGGGCGCCGGCCGGGCACGCTGTCAGGCGGCGAAAAACAGCGCGTCGCGATCGGCCGGGCGTTGCTTAGCAATCCGCGCATTCTGTTGATGGATGAGCCGCTGGCGGCGCTCGATGAGGCGCGCAAGGCTGAGATCCTGCCCTACCTTGAGCGGCTGCGCGATGAACTCGACATTCCGATCCTCTATGTCAGCCATGCCGTGCCCGAGGTGACGCGGCTTGCAACGACGCTGGTCGCGCTTTCTGATGGTCAGGTTGTGCGTTATGGCCCGGCTGCGCAGGTGCTGGCCGATCCCAATACATTCCCGGTGCTCGGCCGGCAGGAAGCTGGATCGTTCCTGGTCGCCAGCGTTGTCAGGCATGATCGCACGGACGGGCTGACGGAACTGAGCTTCGGTGGTGGGCGCATCTTTACACCCTACTTCCAGGCCGAACCTGGGGCGGCGCTGCGCGTGCGCATTCGTGCGCGCGACATCATTCTGGCGCTGCGCCCACCGGAAGATACCAGTGCCCTCAACATCCTGCCCGCAACCGTGCGGCAGATCGGAACCCAGGAAGGTGCCATCGTCGATGTTTCGGTGCGCTGCGGAGATACCGATCTGCTGGCACGCATCACGCGCCGTTCGCTGACGCGGCTGGGGCTTACTCAAGGCACCCCTTGCTATGCGGTTCTAAAGTCCGTTGCAGTTGCCCGTCGCGACATCGGTGTCTTCGAGGAGCGGCGCGCGTGAATGTGTCACCGATCTGTCCGGACTGGACAAACGGGGCATGGCGATCCCGGCAGGACTCGAACCTGCGACCCTCTGCTTAGAAGGCAGATGCTCTATCCAGCTGAGCTACGGGACCATTGGGCTGGCTGTTGGGCGGCAGCCGGCGCAAGGCGCCTTTGTGCGCCCTCGATACGGCAAGGGCGGGGCGAAGGCAAGGAAGGTCGGCTCGGGCCATGCCGCCTGTGCCGGGTCGGAGGCGCCCGATCGCGGGCTGTGGATTCACGGATCGTGCAGACATATCAAGACAATGGTCTGACATGCATTTTTCTTGTCCGATGCGTGTTTCTCGCAATGAGGCCGCTTGCATCGTGGCTCCGGAGACGGCATAACCCCCAGTGGGCTGGCGGCGGACGCATCCCTCGCCAACCGGGTCAGGTCGGGAACGAAGCAGCCCTAACGATCAGGACGCGGGTCGTCCGCCAGCCTTAATCATTTTATCGCTCACGAGTGCTGTTCGAAGCGCCACAGCGCTTCGGCGCGCTGCGCGGGGGTGGCCCTGCGGCCGCTTCGCGTTGCTCGTTGCCCTTTCAGGGCGGGGGAGTGGGTTTTTCGCGTAATTTCTGGCGTTTGGCTCATTGGGGTGCATTGGGGGGTGGCAATTAGGTGCGGCCCTTAAGGGTGGATCGCGCTCTAAGTTTTTGGTTCATCGCAGTTTCTTCGACGAACCGGCGTCCACTTCGTGGGAAAATGCTCTCTGCGTCCGAGGTTGCGTATCGACTCTCCGCCTCAGTCGTCGTAACTGGCAGATATGGCCAGGAAAGAATCCTCCAAATCATCTGACAACGACGGCGGCGCAGGTGGTCGCGGCAATGGCGATAATCCGGGTGCGGCAAAGCCCTATGTCGTGCTGGCGCGCAAGTATCGTCCCTCTTCGTTCGAGGACCTGATCGGCCAGGCGGCGATGGTGACGACCTTGCGCAACGCATTTGCCTCGGGTCGCATCGCGCAAGGCTACATGCTGACCGGTGTGCGCGGCGTCGGCAAGACGACGACGGCGCGGATCCTGGCGCGTGCTCTCAATTACGAACCGGGTGGGCCGACCACTGAAATGCCAACGCTCGGGCCCCATTGCGCGGAAATCATGGAAAGCCGCCATCCCGACGTGATCGAGATGGATGCCGCCTCCAACACCGGTGTCGACAATATCCGAGAGATCATCGAAAGCGCCCGCTACAAGCCGATGGTGGCGCGCTACAAGGTGTTCATCATCGACGAGGTTCACATGCTGTCGAAGGGCGCCTTCAATGCGCTCCTGAAGACATTGGAAGAGCCGCCCGAGCATGTGAAGTTCATTTTCGCGACGACCGAAATTCGCAAGGTTCCGGTGACCGTGCTGTCGCGCTGCCAGCGTTTTGATTTGCGTCGCGTCGATGTGCCCGAACTGGTGGCGCACTTCAAGCGTATCGTCGAGAAGGAAGGCGCCAAGGCCGATGACGACGCACTGGCCCTTGTGGCGCGTGCGGCGGGCGGATCGGTGCGCGATGGTTTGTCGATACTCGATCAGGCGATCGCCATGGGCCAGGGGCACGTCAGCGAAGATGGCGTGCGCGCGATGCTGGGCCTGGCTGATCGCGGACGGCTGTTCGATCTGTTGGAACTCGTTTTTGCGGGCAAGGCCGGGCCGGCGTTGACCGCGTTTGCGGCGCTGATTGGTGATGGTGCCGATCCTGGGCAACTGATGGGCGACCTTGCCGAGGCCGTGCATATCGCAACTCGCATCAAGGCGGTTGGTGGCGAGGCCGCGACGGAGGGGCTGTCGGCGGAGGAGCGCCGGCGCGCGGGGCACTTGGCCGACAACCTTTCGGTGCCGCTTCTGTCGCGGGCCTGGCAGATGCTTTTGAAGGGGCTCGATGAGGTGGCGCGGGCGCCAAACCCGGCTGCGGCTGCCGAAATGGTTTTGGTCCGCCTGTGCTACACCGCAGATCTACCCTCCCCCGATGAGATCATCCGGTCGCTGGGCGGCAACGCTGGTCCGGTGCGGCGCGGTGCAGGCGCGTCGGTACACGCACAAGGCGCCGGGGATGAGGTTCGCACGTCCTCGCACAGCGAAACGAGACATGTTGCAACGCCTGGATCGGTCGGCGGCGCGCGTGAGCCCGCCACATCGGCGCCACCGCGCAAGAGCGAGCCCGACGACTTTGATGCCGACGACGACCTTGCCGCCAGCGACGATCTTGCCGATCGTTTTGCTGAAGATTCTGGGCCTGCCGATCTCAGCGACTATTACGAAGGTGGTGGCGCGCCTCCTGCCGCTGCATCGGGGCTGGCCGATCCGCAAAGTTTCGCAGGCATCGTTGCGCTGGCAAAGCAGCACCGCGAAGCGCGGCTTTCGTTGAACCTGGAAGAGCATGTCAGCCTGGTCAAGTTCGACCGCGTGGCCGGTGCGCTCGATCTGTTCTTGCTGCCTGGCGCGCCCAAGGAGCTGGCAAACGAGCTGCGCGAGAAGCTCAACCGGTGGACCGGCCGGCGCTGGGTGGTGATGCTGTCGAAGGCGATGGGCGAACGACCGCTGGGCGAAGTTCGCCGTGAGCAGATGGAAGCGGAGATCCAGTCGTTGAAGGCGCATCCTGCGGTGAAGGTCGTGCTGGAGGCGTTCCCCGATGCTGCGATCGACGAGGTGCGGCGCATTGCGCGCGAGGACAGCGACGATAGCGCGACGGGGTAAGGTGAGGCTGCGCTCGTATGAACGGGTGGTCGCGCCCTTGGCGCGCGCGCGATTGAAGCGTAAACGACGTGGCGCAATTCGTGTGATTGCGCTGTTCCGACAATGAGATCGATAAAGGTTCGACGATGAAAGATCTGATGGGCATGATGAAGCAGGTGCGCGAGATGCAGGCGCGCATGAGCCAGGTGCAGGACGAGCTGGAGGCGCTCGAAGTGGCGGGCCAGTCGGGCGGTGGGCTCGTGACCGTCTCGCTCAGCGGCAAGGGTGACTTGAAACGCGTGCACATCGATCCATCGCTGATGAAGCCGGACGAGGTCGAGATCCTGGAGGATCTGATCATCGCCGCCGTGCAGGATGCCAAGGGGCACGTCGAGACGGCTGTGCAGGAGAAGATGCAGTCGGTGACTGGTGGGCTTCCCATTCCTCCCGGCATGAAACTCTTCTAAGGGAGATGAGCATGCCGACTTGCGCTATCGTGCGATCAGGCGCGGCGGCTGGCGTAGTGTTCGCCGCTGGCGGGGCGGAGGTTGCATGACGCGGGAAGATAACCTGCGCGGGCAGGCAAGAGACGCGCGGGCGCGCTGGCTGTTCCTGGCAGGGGTGATCATGCTGGTGCAGGCTGTCGCGCTGCTCTGGATGGGCCGCGTTGTCATCTGCAAGTGCGGAACCGTGAAGCTCTGGCATGGCATCGTGAAGAGTTCGGAGAACTCCCAGCATCTGACCGACTGGTATACGTTCAGTCATGTTGTGCACGGTCTCATCTTCTATGCGGTGCTGACCTACCTGCTGCCGCGGGCCTCGTGGGCGGCCAAGCTTGCAGCTGCCGTCGCTCTGGAGGCGGGCTGGGAGATCATCGAGAACACCGAGATGGTCATCAACCGCTACCGCACGGCAACCATTTCGCTCGACTACTTCGGCGATAGTGTCGTCAACTCGTTGATGGACACCGTTGCCATGATGGTCGGGTTTGGTGCCGCTTTGCTCCTGCCGGTTGGCGCAAGCATCGCCCTGGGGATCGGTTTTGAGATATTCATGGCGGTGATGATTCGTGACAACCTCACGCTCAACATCCTCATGCTGGTGTGGCCGATGGATGCCGTGGCGCGCTGGCAAGGCGGGGGATGAGGTGCCCGGCAGATGAACCGATGAACCAAGCGCGGTTCCTCTCCCCTGGTGAACGGTTCCCCTTGTAAATGACGATGGCAACGTGAGCATGGCGAAGAAAATCGCAGGACCGGAGATCGAGCGGCTGGTGCAGCTGCTGGCGCGCCTTCCAGGCCTTGGTCCGCGTTCGGCGCGCAAGGCGGCGCTGGCGCTGATCAAGCGGCGCGAGGAGCTGATGGGTCCGCTCGCGGCCGCGCTCAACGAGGCACTTGAAAAAATCGTCGTGTGCGCGCAATGCGGCAACGTCGATACCCTCTCGCCGTGCTCGATCTGCGCCGATCCGCGCCGCGATCGCGCCATGATCGTGGTCGTCGAGGAAGTCGGCGATCTATGGGCGCTGGAGCGCGCCGGCGTCGTCAATGCGCTCTACCATGTGCTCGGCGGGCATCTTTCGCCGCTCGATGGCATCGGACCTGATCGCCTCAACATCGTGCAGCTTGTTGAACGGGTTCGCGCAGGCGAGGTGAAGGAAGTCCTCCTGGCGCTCAACGCGACCGTTGAAGGTCAGTCAACGGCGCACTACCTGACAGAGCAGCTATCAGATAGTGGTGTGGAGGTGTCGCGGCTGGCGCAAGGTGTGCCGATCGGAGGGGAACTTGATTACCTCGATGAAGGCACACTGGCGGCCGCAATCCGGTCGCGCAAGCGGTTGTAGTCTCCCTTTGGCACGATCCAACGAACAACGTTGGAGTGTGGACCATCACAGGTGCAAGCACCCCACCATCGCATTTGGCTGCCGATAGCCGGATATCAGGACGATCAACATGGAAAAGCCCGTCCGACGGCCACGCAAGGCGCCGACCAAACCGGTGTTCCTCGAAGGCTCGCTGCTGCGACACATCCTCGTCATGACCGGGACCGGGGCGGTCGGATTGATGGCGGTGTTTCTTGGCGACCTTGCCAATATCTTCTTCCTGGGCCGGCTGGGGGACGAGGCAATCGTTGCGGCGGTCGGCTATGCCAGCTCAATCCAGTTCTTGACCATCTCGATCGGTATCGGACTGGCGATCGGCGCGACATCGCTGGTGGCGCCGGCGCTTGGTGCTGGACAACGCGGCCGTGCGCGCCGCTTCTCGGTCAACTCACATGCGTGGACGTTCGTCATCTCGTCGATCCTTGCGTTTGCCGTCTGGCTCGCAATCGGCCCTCTGCTGACGCTGCTGGGTGCAACGGGGCGCACCCATCAGCTCGGTGCGTCCTACCTTTCGATCTTGGTGCCCTCGCTGCCTCTGCTCTCGCTTGGCATGACGTCCTCGGCGGTGTTGCGTTCGATTGGGGATGCAAGGCGCGCCATGTACATCACGCTGGCCGGAGCGATCACCAACGCGATTCTCGATCCGATTTTGATCTTTGGCCTGAAGCTTGGTATCGAAGGCGCAGCGATCGCTTCGGCTTTATCGCGCATCGTCGTCGTTGGAATTGGTCTTTACGGTGTTGTTGTCGTGCATGGGCTCGTCGCCCGCGTGCGCATAGCGTCGATGTTCAAGGATGGGACGGCGCTCGCCGTCGTTGCGGTTCCAGCCGTGCTAACCAACGTTGCCACGCCTTTCGCGAATGCCTACGTGACCCGCGCGATGGCCGAGTTCGGTGATAGCGCAGTGGCCGGGTGGGCAATCCTTGGCCGCATCCTGCCGGTGGCGTTTGGGGCGATCTACACGCTGTCGGGTTCGATCGGTCCGATCGTCGGGCAGAACTATGGTGGTGGGGCTTATCAGCGTATGCGCGAGGCGTTCACCCTCTCGTTGTGGGTGACAGTCGCCTTCACGTTTGCCGCGTGGATGCTGCTGGCGGCTTCGGCGCAACCTTTGGCCCACATGTTTCTGGCAAGCGGGGATGCCGAACAGCTCATTTTGCTGTTCTGTCGCTGGTTGGCGCCGCTGTTCGCCTTTCTCGGGGCGTTGTTTGTTTCCAATGCCATCTTCAACACACTGCGGCGCGCGCATATCTCGACCATGCTGAACTGGGGGCGGGCGACGATCGGAACCATTCCATTTGTTGTGCTGGGTGCGAAATATGCCGGAGCCGCTGGTGTGCTGGCAGCCAATATGGCCGGTGGTATTGTGTTCGGCGTGATCGGTGTTGTGCTGTGCTATCGATTGATGAATCGCATCGCCAAGAATGCGTAATGAGGGTGCGTTCGGCACTGTTGGCCGCCCGTCGTGGACCGTGCTGCGTTGCCCTGGCGCGACAGATGGATCAATTATTCACAGCTTTAGCTGCGGCGACGGCGACGCGTTTGCCGAATCGCCCAATGTCTTCGCAAGGCTTGCTGTGTTCGGTGTCGGGGCGGATTGCGCCGGGGGATAAGCCTGAAGGGCAGGCGCGCAGCTCGACGCAGTGATAAGCGTGGCTGTCGGCAGTGATAAGCGCGAAGGCATGAGATACGTGACGGGGCGGTGCTGACATGACGAGCGGCAGTTCATCGGGAGCAAAGAGCGGGGCGCTCCCACGTGTGGCGTTCGTATCGGGCTCGCCGCGCACGCTTCTTGGTTCTCGCTCCAGCTTGATCCGCACGCTGGTTGCCAAAGGCGTCGCCGTGTTGTGTGCCGCTCCTGATTTTTCGACCGAGCAGGCCTCGCAACTTCTCGTGCTGGGAGCAGAGCAGGCAACCTTCGATCTGACGCCAAAGGGGCCTCAGCTGTTCGCTGACTGGAGCGTGAAGCGCGAGCTTCGCCAGCTGTTTCGAACCTGGAAGCCGGATATTGTCATCGCGATGAGCGAGCGCGTGATGGCGCTGGCGTTGCTGGCCGCGCGCGGCGCAGGTGTTAGTCGGCGTATTGCTCTTCTCAACGGGTTTGTGGCGCGCGGTGGCACGGCGTCGGATGCCGATTTCGATCCGCTTCGGGCTTCCCCGCATCTGCTGGCGCGAGCGCTCAAGATTGCGAACTTTGCCGTATTTCATAATCGCGATGATCTTCGCGAACTGGTGGCTGCTGGTGCGCTGCCACACGGTCTCGATCACAAGGTCCTGCCGGGAGCGGGTGTCGATCTTGGTGCCTTTGCCGCCCAGCCTCTGCCGCCGGTCGCGGATGGGGCGGTGTTCGTGATGATCTCGGCGCTCGAGGAGGCGCGCGGTGTGCTCGACTATTGCGAAGCGGCGCGGCGGCTCAAGGCGCGGGCGCCACGCGCCGAATTCCTGCTCGCAGGACCGGCAGGCGAGGGCGCCACAGCGATCAGAACCGAGCTGCTCAGGCCCTATTCAGGCATCGTGACATTTCTTGGCGCACTTGCCGACGTGCGCCCGACGCTCGGAAGATCCCATGTGTTCGTCTATCCCTCGCATGGCGAGGGCATGCCGCGCGCCGTGCTGGAGGCGCTCGCCGTCGGCCGGCCGGTGATCACGACAATGACGCCTGGATGCCGGGAGACGGTCGATGATTGCGTCAACGGCATGCTGGTACCTCAGGCAAACGTGCCGGCGCTGGAAGATGCGATGGCGCGCATGCTGATGCGACCTGATCAGTTCGCCTCAATGGCGCGTGCGAGCCGGTTGAAGGCCGAACGGCATTTCGATGAGGCTCGGGTGCTTTCAAGTTGGCTGGACCTTTTGGGGCTCGATGCGTCGTGGCCGTCTTGAGCATCGGATAACTATTGCCGATCCTGGTCACTGTCGATTTTGGCGCGAGGTGCTTCCGGCTTGCCGCTGCGGTGGCGCAACCAAGAGCGGGTCTGGATCTCCGCTTCAGTGACGATCAGCGGTGCTGCGACGAGCCCGGTTTGGATCTGGAACTGCGAAAGCTGAGGCATGGCATCGACGGCAACGACCCTATCGATCTGGTCGGTTTGCGCGATGTCGATCGACGCCATATGCAGGTTGAGGGCACGAGCGGTGGTCTGGGCCATGCGCTGGATGTGGCGTGCGATGGGGGGAAGCACCGGGCCGATGCAGCGTCCTGCCTCGATGCGAACGGCTGCCACGGCGGCGCGGCCGATGATGAGGACGCGCGTTGCGTGCTGCTGGGAGGGCGGATCTTCGAAGTCGAGCGCCGGGATGCTTTCAATGCGATCGGGCCCCAGCGTCGCAATCCGGCTTGCCATCAGCTGCTGGCGCACGGCGATCGGATCGCCCAGTCTCGCCAGTGCGCTCGAAGGGTTGAGCGATGTCGAGCCCATCAGTTCGAATTGACGAAGCACGTCCAGAGCAAAGGGTGATCTGGTGGTGTCGAACTGGGGTACGACGAAATCGAAGTGACCCAGTGTTGCTTCGCCGAGCGTCAGCGAAGGGATGAAATTGTCAAAGGCCAGAGCCAGTTCCTCGGCAATGAGCGTTTCGACGACGTGGCCGCGTTCGTAGGCCGCGGCCGCGATACGCGAGGTGTTGTGCGCATTGATGGCGTCGGTAAGGATGGCGATGCGTAAGGCTCGTTGCACCGGGGCGCGGCGCGGCATGTGCTTGTAGAGCTTGTAGGAGAGCTTGGGCTGACGGAACGAGGATGCGGGGTCGACGAACATGTCGTCCTGGATCGCCTGGCGGCCGAGAAGCATCCGGTAAGCCATCGCTTCGCGGTTGGTCAGCGTCACCTCGATCGGCCAGGTGCGCGGACCGACGCGAACATTGGTCGTGATCACGTAGCGCGTTTCCCGCTCGCCATTCGAACTGGTGATCTCGCGCCGGTCGACGATCGAAGCCGAGCAGGTGACCTCGACATCGGTGCGTCCCGCGATCGGGTGAACGGCAAAACGCACAAGAGGTGAGTCGACGGGCCCGAATGGTTCGATCAGGTGCGCATGCAAGGCAGAGGTGCGGGCGCCCGTGTCGACCTTTGCCTTGATCGCCGGCAGTCCGAGATCGGGCAAGGCCAGCCATTCTTCCCAGCCGATGATGTAGGTGTCCGTCATAGGATTCCCATCGCAGGCAACCGTCCTCAAGTGTGTCGCGATTTTGCAGATTCGCGTCCCGCGCCTCAAAGGTGGGCTAGGGTCCGGACCCTAGGATACCTACCATAACCATGACGGGAAAATCTGCGCTGACCGGCGCACCATTGACCGCGATCAGCAATGGTTTTCTTGCAGCTATTGGTGAATCGGCTCGCGCCTTTTTTCAGGGCCGGTTTCAGGGCTGGCTGGCCCGGCGGTCCGTCAGTTGCGTTGGGCCGCTCAACCCTATGACCTTGTGGGCTTATCCATCCTTCCAAAGTCCGCCGGTTCAAGGCTGGGCAATGCCGACCCGCGTGCCCGAAATGATCGGGCGCGGACCTGGTGTTCCGACACTGACGCTTGGTTCCCTATCGGGCCCCAAGACGGTCAGCCCGGAACACCAGACATCTTTGGTTCGTGTTCTGGATTCACTGACGTTTGACGACCTGCGCCCGGGGATCAAACGTCAGATCCAGAACAGTAGTGTTCCGACACTGACGCTTGGTTCCCTATCGGGCCCCAAGACGGTCAGCCCGGAACACCAGACATCTTTGGTTTGTGTTCTGGATTCACTGACGTTTGACGACCTGCGCCCGGGGATCAAACGTCAGCGGACGACGTATTGATGCGGGGCGATTGACCGGCGCAGGGCGGCCGCTTATGTCACTGCCATGGCCAAGCTACCGATCATAACGATACCCGATCCGATCCTGCGGGCGCAGTCCTCGCCCATTGAGCGGGTCGACGATGAAATGCGCCAGCTGATCGACGATATGCTGGAGACGATGTATGCCGCGCCGGGCATTGGCCTGGCCGCCGTTCAGGTGGCTGTCCCCAAGCGGCTGCTGGTTCTCGACGTCACGGACAAGGACGAGCCGCGCAACCCGATTGCCATGATCAACCCTGAAATTGTTCGTCTCGGCGATGAGCCGCGCCTTTACGAAGAGGGCTGCCTGTCCATTCCCGATGTGCTGGTCGACATCGAGCGGCCATCGACGGTCACGGTGCGCTATATCGATCGTGAGGGCAGGCAGCAGGAGTTGGCGGCCGATGGCCTGCTGGCGACGGCCATCCAGCACGAGATCGATCACCTTGAGGGAAAGCTGATCATCGACTTCCTGTCGCGGCTCAAGCGGGACATGGTGGTGCGCCGCTTCAAGAAGCAGACGCGCACCACTCTGTGAAGCTGAAACGCTTTCAAGAGAGCTTTCAGAACGGCCAGAGGGGACTGATCTTGACGCTCGATCTCGTTTTCATGGGAACGCCGGACTTTTCGGTGCCAACGCTGCGTGCGGTGCTGGCTGGTGGGCATCGCGTGAAAGCCGTCTATACGCAGCCGCCGCGCCCTGCGGGACGGCGCGGGCTCGCCGATACACCCTCGCCCGTGCACCGTTTGGCGCTCGAACATGGCCTCGACGTGCGCACGCCTATAAGCCTGAAATCAGACGATGAGCAGGCGCGCTTTGCGGCGCTGCATGCCGATGTCGCGGTGGTGATTGCCTATGGTCTGCTGTTGCCCACGCCAATTCTCCAGGCGCCGCGTTTGGGCTGCATCAACGTGCATGCCTCGCTGTTGCCGCGCTGGCGTGGGGCGGCGCCAATCCATCGCGCCATCATGGCGGGTGATGGCGAGACCGGCGTGATGACGATGCAGATGGAGGAGGGGCTTGATACCGGTCCGGTGCTGATGAGCGCGTTAACGCCAATTGGGCCCGATGAGACGACCGGCATCTTGCACGACCGGCTGGCGGAGATGGGCGCCAAACTCCTGGTGGAAACCCTTGCTGGGGTGGCGGCGGGTCAGCTGACGCCCGTACCGCAGCCGGAAGTTGGCATCACCTATGCGCGCAAGATCGACAAGGGGGAGGCGCGTATTGATTTTGCGCGCCCTGCCGATGAGGTCAGGAACCAGATTCACGCCCTGTCACCGTTTCCCGGTGCCTGGTTCGAGATTGAAGTATCGGGAAAGCGGGAACGCATCAAAGTGCTCAAGGCCGAGGTGGCGGCGTTGCGCGGCGCGCCCGGGACGGTCCTCGACGAGCGCTTTGCCATTGCCTGTGCGGATGGCGCCATCCGCCCCCTCCTGGTGCAGCGGGCCGGACGCTCAGCGGTTCGGGTTGATGAATTCTGCCATGGTTTCGCGGTTGCTCCGGGCACCATGATTGGCTGCGCTTGATCCGTATGCGGCGACATTAATCATTGTTTATGAAGTCTTAAAAGGATGCCTCACGACCCGGTAGAATGTGCGCAGAGCATTTGTGGGCTGGCTGGGATTGTTCGGTTCCGGCCTGCCAGTTCGAGGAGGCTTAGTTATTATGCGTACATTCAATGTCCTGATTGCTGCTGCGGCGGCAGTGTGTGCGGGTTGGGCGGTGAGCCCGGCTTGGGCCGGTGGCACCACCCGTATCGAGACGCGTCCTTTCTATGGAGCGGTGGTGACCGTCGAGGAAGGTGTGCGCGTGTTCCGTCCGCTGCCCCCCACCGAGCGGGTGATCGTCAACCCCCACGGTGCGACGCCGTTGAGCCTGGGCTTCAACGAGACATATGTGAACGAGCGGAACTTCAGCTTCAATCGTAACGAGAACTCCAACGATGGCAGTGCCAGCGGTGGTGATGTCATCGGCGGCTTCTGGAACGGATATGGCGGCCGGGGTGGCTATGGCCGCAATGGCGGCTATGGCAGAAATGGCCAGTTCGGTGGCCGTGGCCATCATCACCGTGGTGGCGGTGCACCCGCTTTCCGTGCGCCATAAGGCTGCTGGGTTCGCTGCCACGTTTGTTGCCAGCGCTCTAGCTTCTTGTTTGGTCGCATTTTCTTCGACGAACCGGTGTCCACTTCGTCGGAAAATGCTTTATAGACGTTCGGGCGTCGCGCTCCTCGCGCG
>ERZ795053.5569-NODE-5569-length-12932-cov-14.611555_pt1 | contig 12932 bp, 11 predicted proteins | sample MGYA00375137_ERZ795053 | MGnify/ENA primary metagenome ERZ795053 (study PRJEB30182, sample SAMN05720284) | activated sludge metagenome | isolation source: Anaerobic digester | place: Hong Kong | collected 2014-12-17 ... | reverse complement strand
CGGATGCCGCCGAGCAGCGCACCCGGTTCGAGGCGGACATGGCGCTGAAGGAACAGCTCTATGGCGAGCGGTATCCCATCGATGAGGACTTCCTCGAGGCGTTGGGCCATATGCCGGATGCGAGCGGCGTGGCGCTCGGGTTCGACCGGCTGGTGATCCTTGCGTCAGGCGCCCGATCGATCCGCGACGTGCAATGGACGCCGGTCGAGACATGAGCCGGCAGCGCCCCCTGACGACCCCTGCGGCGCTGGCCGAGGCGAGTCTAGTGACGGCGGACGAGGCCGACACGCTGGCGCCCGTGGCAGCGCGCTATGCGATTGCCGTCACGCCTTTCCTTGCGGGGCGCATCGACCGGGACGATCCCGCGGATCCGATTGCGCGCATGTTCGTGCCGCATCCGGATGAGCTGAAACGCCTGCCGGAAGAACTGGCCGATCCGATCGGGGACGAGCCGCATTCACCGGTGCCCGGCATCGTGCACCGCTATCCAGACCGTGTGCTGCTGAAGCCGGTCGCGGTCTGTCCAGTCTATTGCCGGTTCTGCTTCCGGCGGGAAATGGTGGGGCCGGACCTCGGCGAGACGCTGTCACCTGCGGCGCTCGAAACGGCACTCGATTATGTCCGTTCACGGCCGGAAGTGCGCGAAGTGATCCTGACGGGCGGCGATCCGTTCATGTTGTCGGCGGCGCGCGCGAAGGCGCTGACAGGGGCGATTGCAGCTATCCCGCAGGTCGAGGTGATACGCTGGCACACGCGCATGCCGGTAGCGGACCCGGCGCGGGTGACACCCGCCTTTGTCGAGGCGCTGAAGGCGCCCGGCAAGGCGGTCTACGTCTCGATCCATATCAATCATGTGCGGGAACTGTCGGCGGAGACGCGGGCCGCCGCGGCGCGGCTGGCGGATGCGGGCTTCCCGCTGCTGTCTCAGACGGTGCTGCTGCACGGCGTGAATGACAGCGCCGATGCGTTGGCCGACCTGATGCAGGCGCTCGTCGCCGCGCGGATCCGGCCCTACTACCTGCACCATCCGGACCTTGCGCCGGGCACGGGCCATTTCCGCCTCAGCGTGGAGGACGGGCAGGCGCTCTATTCCGCGCTGCGCGACCGCGTCGCGGGTCTCGCCCTGCCGCACTATGTCATCGACATTCCGGGCGGTGTGTCGAAGGCGAATGCCGCGCCGTCCGATGTCGTCGAGACGCCGGACGGCCGGGCCCTGCGCGGGCGGGACGGGAAGCTACACCCCTACAAGGGCTGAAGTCAGCTCTCTGTCTCGGGCATTCCGCCGGTCAAAGCGATCAGCTTCAGCAGGGCGGCATCCAGTGCGGCCCGCTGTTCCGCGGCGGTACGCTGGGTGGCAAGGTGCGAGCGGCGGCTGGTGATCAGATCACTGATGGTGATCTCGCCGAGCGTGTAGCCCTGCTGGATGCGGCCGAGCACGAGCGTGGAAGCCTCCATCGCGCGGGCGGCTTCTTCCGACAGGGTGAGCGACAGGAGCGCGGACTGTTTCGAGGTCTCGATCAGTTGCTGCAGCTGGCGCTCGGTGCCGATGGCGTTCAGTTCGGCGACGGTGGCGCTGGAGGCCAGTTCGCGGGTGGACGCCTTGCGGGCCGATCCGCCGATCGGGATGGTGACGCGCGCCATGAGGCTGGTCTCGCCGCCGCCGAATTCATTGGTGAATTCCATGCCGAAGGTCGGGTCCGGCGTCTCGTCCGCGCGGGCGCGGCGGGCGCGCAGGCGGGCCTGTTCGCTGACCAACTGCGCTGTGCGGTAGGTCGGCGACTGGTCGGCGGCAACGTCGAGCACCTGTATGACATCGGCATCCGTGAGGTTCAGCATCAGCGGGCGCGCCGGAAGCACGGCATCGGGATAGCGGGCCATGAGGGCGGCGCGGGCGGCTTCGGCGGTGAGCCGGTCCTGCTCGGCCTGCAGACGCATGAGGCTTGCCTCGGCGGTCAGCTGGTCGGCGCGGATCTGGCGGCCGGCGCCCTTGTCCACCGTGATCTGTTCCAGTTCGGCGAGGCGCGTTGCTTCGGCGGCCTGCTCGGAGGAGGTCTCGGTCAGCAGGTCGGCGCGCAGCCAGGCGCTCCAGAGGTCGGCGAAGGCGAGGCGTTCGTGATAGAGCGCCTGTCCGAGCGCGGCATCGGCGAGGTCGGTCTCGATGCGGGCGAGGTCGCGGTCGAGGCGCTGCTTGCCCGGCAGGCGCACGGTGCGCGAGACGCCGCCGGCCCATTCCGTGTACCGGCTTTCCGGGGCGAGCGGGTCGTCGATCTTGCGCTGTCCGCCGGTGGCATTGATCTCGAACTCATAGGGCCCGGCCCGGAGGCGGGCAGCGGAGGCACCGGCGCGGTCCATGTCGGCTTCGGCGGCCAGAACGGACGGCGCCGTGCGCACAGATTGTTCCATGAGGTCCACAACGGGATTGGGCTCTGCCCCGGCGGGAGAGGCGAGCGCGAAGGCGCCGAAGGCGATGGCGGCGAGAAGGGCGTGTTTCATTGCAGGCGTCCGAAGTCGAGAATGGGTTCGATCCAGAAGGAGATCTGGCGGCGCGGGCAGGCGATGCGGACCGCCTCCAGGACGCCGCCGATCTGTTCCTCGGGCAGGATCATCATCACGGTGAAGATCTTCATCGCGCCTTTCACCTTTTCCGCGGTGGAGGCGAGGTGCATCGAGCTGCCGCGGCCGAGACCGTCCTGGCTGGTATAGCCCGGCAGTTCCGGCGTGAGGCTGTCGAGCGTGTCGAGCACGGTGGGCTCGATGCTCTTGGGGCAGACGAGGGTCAGCTTGCGTAGGGGCGTGTCCATTGGACCTCTCCTTGCGGGACGTTGGCGGCCGAGCGGTCGACGCCGAAGCGGCGGTAGAGCACCGGCAGGAGGAACAGCGTCAGGATCGTCGAGGAGACGAGCCCGCCGATCACGACGATGGCGAGCGGACGCTGGAGTTCGGAGCCGGGGCCCTGGGCGAAGAGCAGCGGCACGAGGCCGAGCGCGGCGGCGCTGGCAGTCATCAGCACCGGCCGCAGGCGGCGGACGGCGCCCTGGCGCACGGCCTGTTCCGTATCGAGACCAAGCGCACGCAGGTCGTTGAAGCAGGTGACAAGCACAAGGCCGTTCAGCACCGCGATGCCGAGCAGGGCGATGAAGCCGACCGAAGCGGGCACCGACAGGTACTCACCCGACAGGCTGAGCGCGATGATGCCGCCGACCAGCGCAAAGGGAATGTTGAACAGGATCAGCATCGCCTGGCGTATCGACCGGAGGGTGGCGAACAGGACGATAAAGATGAGGCCGAGCGACAGCGGCACCATCAGGGACAGGCGGGCCGAGGCGCGGCGCTGGTTCTCGAACTCGCCGCCGAATTCCAGCGTATAGCCGGCCGGCAGCGGGCCCATACCGTCGACGGCGGCCTGTGCGTCGGTCACGAAGCCAACAAGGTCGCGGCCGGAGACGAAGGCCTGCACGACGGCGTAGCGCGAGCCGTTTTCCCGGGCGACAGCGGCGAGGCCGGCGACGCGGGAGACATTCGCCACATCGGAGAGGCGGACGGTCTGGCCCTGCGGGTTGACGATCAGGAGGTTGTCGAAGTCGTAGGCGGCCGCTTCACCGGCCTGGTCGGCACGGATGACGATGGGCGTGCGGCGGCCGGGCTCGATCACCTCGCCGGCATTGACGCCTTCGAGACGCGAGCGCAGCTCGTCCTGGATGGTGACCACGTCCAGGCCGAAACGTCCGGCCCGGATAGGGTCGATGTCGACCTGAAGGTATTCGGAGACGTCATTGGAAGCGGTGAACACGTCCGAGGCGCCCGGTACACCGGCGACGACACGCTCAACCTGGCCGGCAATGTCGGCAAGGGTGTTGGAGTCCGGTCCGAAGATCTTGATGGCGAGGTCGCCGCGGGAGCCGGTGAGCATTTCTGAGACGCGCATCTCGATCGGCTGGGTGAACGAGGACTCGATGCCGGTGAAATTGTCCATCACACCGCGGACTTCGCCGACCAGCCATTCCGTGTCCGGACCGCGCCATTCCTTGCGGGGGGCGAGTTCTAGGAACATGTCGGCCTCGTTGAGGCCCATCGGGTCGAGGCCGAGTTCATCCGAACCGATGCGGCCGACGATATGTTTCACTTCCGGCACGTTCTCGAGGATGGCGGCCTGGGCGCGCATGCCGTCGGCTTCGCTCTGGGTGAGGTTGATCGAGGGCAGCGCGGCGAGCTGCATCACGATGGAGCCCTCGTTCATCGTGGGCATGAAGGTCTTGCCGGTGGCGGTGTAGGCGAAGACGGCGAACACGACGCTGACGGCGGCGACGGCGTAGATGACCACCGGCATGTCCATGACCATCGAAAGCACGCGGCGGTAAGCCGGCGTGAGGGTGCGCATCAGCAGCGTCTCATGCCCGCCCTTCGACTTCAGGAGATAGGAGGCGAGCACCGGGATCAGGGTACAGGCGAGCAGGAGCGCGGAGCCGAGGGCGAACACGATGGCGAGGGCCACCGGCGCGAACAGCTTGCCTTCGAGGCCCTGAAGGGTGAGCAGCGGCACGAAGACGAGACAGATGATGAAGATACCGGCGGCCGTCGGCAGCGCGACTTCGGAGGCCGCGCGATAGATGACGTGCAGCTTGCTGGCGTTCGGGTTCTCGTGCAGCCGTTCGACGGCGTTCTCGGTCACCACGATGGCGCCGTCCACGATCATGCCGATGGCGATGGCGAGGCCGCCGAGGCTCATCAGGTTCGCCGACAGACCGAAGGTCTTCATCAGAAGGAAGGTGGCGAGTGCGGAGGCGGGCAGGATCAGGGTCACCACCAGGGCGGCGCGCAGGTCGCCGAGGAAGACGACCAGAAGAATGATCACGAGCACAACCGCGATCAGCAACGCCTCGGTGACCGTGCCTACGGCTTTCTCGATCAGGTCGGACCGGTTGTAGAAGACTTCGACCTTTACGCCGTCCGGCAGGCTGGACTGGAGTTCCTCGAGCTTGTTCTCGACACCATGGACGACGGTACGTGCGTCGGCGCCTCTCAGGGCGACGACGATACCCTCAACGGCTTCGTCCTTGCCGTCGCGCACGACAGAGCCGTAGCGCGTGAGGCTGCCGACGCGGACATTGGCGACGTCGCGGACGCGCAGAACCTGGCCATCCGCTTCGCGCACGACGAGGGAGCCAATGTCGCTTTCGTCCTCGGTGGCACCGATGGAGCGGACGACGAGGGCCTCCTCGCCTTCGGAAATGCGGCCGGCGCCATCGTTGCGGTTATTGTTCTCAAGCGCCATACGGATGTCGTCGAGGCTGACACCTGTCGTCGTCATCGCGGCCTCATTGGGGACGATCTCGAAGGTCCTTACACGGCCGCCTAGCGCGTTGACGTCCGCAACGCCGGGCAGGGTGCGCAGGGCGGGACGGATCGTCCAGTCGAGCAGCGAGCGGCGCTCTTCAAGCGAGATATCCCCGCCTTCGATTGTGAACATGAAAACTTCGGACAGCGCTGTGGAGATCGGCGCAAGGCCGCCGGTGACGGTTTCGGGGAAGTCACCGCTGACGGCGGTCAGGCGTTCGGAGACCTGCTGGCGGGCCCAGTAGATGTCGGTGCCTTCCTTGAAGTCGATCGTGATGTCGGCGATCGCGTATTTCGCCTTCGCACGCATGATCGACTGATCGGGAATGCCGAGAAGTTCCATTTCCAGCGGGCGAACGACACGGGATTCGACCTCTTCCGGCGTCATGCCGGGAGCTTTCAGGATGATCTTCACCTGGGTCGGGGCGATCTCCGGAAAGGCGTCGATGGGTAGTTTCGCAGCGGACCAGAGTCCGGCGACGGCGAGGAGGAGCGCTGCCCCCAGGATGAAAATCCGCTGGGTCAGCGAAAACGATACAAGACGTTCGAGCATGTTGCTCAGGCTCCCTCGGCGAGGTTCTTGAGGGCGGCGAGACCGGAGATGGCAACCTGGTCGCCTTTGGTCAGGTCGCCGCGCAGGACGACTTCATCCCGGCTGCGGGCGAGAACCTCGACGCTGACACGGCGGAAGCCGCCGGCCGTCTCGACGAAGACGCAATCCGTGCCGGCGATCCGTACGAGGGCGCGGGCGGGGACGACCATGGACGCGGTCTGATTCGGCGTTTCGAGCGTCAGATCCACGAGCTGGCCGAGACGCCAGGGGGCCGAAGCTGGCAGTTCGATCTTTATCCGGACGGACTGAAGGTGCACGTCGACCTTGGGGTCGATGGCGACGACCGTACCTTTTCCCGTCGCGCCCGGCAGGGAGACAGCGGAGCCGATGCTGACCGTATTGGCGACACGTTCAGGCAGGGCGACGTCGAGCCAGTAACGCTGGCCGTCGAAAACGGACAGGAAGGGCTCGGACATGCCGACCGGTTCGCCGGCGCCGACCGTGATTTCAGACACGATACCGGAGGCCGGAGCGACGAGTTCATACCGACCTGCGCCTTTTGCGGACCGCACGGCATTCAGGCGCGCCTGCGAGGCAGCGAGTTCGAGATGGGCCGTTTTTGAATCGTGCTCGGCTTCGTCTTCTTCCTGGGCGGAGCGCAGGCCGAGCGCGCGCAGTTCGGTCGTGCGTTCAAACAGGTGGTCCATGTGCTCGGCCATGATGCGCTGGGATTCGAGTTCCGAGCGGGCGGTTGCATAGTCCGGGCTGTAGAGGAGCGCGACGGGCTGGCCGGCCTTTACCTGCATGCCGGGGATCACCAGCGGTTCCAGTAGCACGCCGTCGAAGGGGCTGACGACCGGATGGGAGGTGCCCGGCGGCGCGACCACGGTGCCAAAGGCTGTCGAGCCTTCGATGCCGCTTTCCTCAAGGACCGGAGAAGTCACGACGCCTAGAGCCTTGCGGCTTGCCGGGGAGACCTCAAATGTTTGTGCCAGCGCCGTGCCGGCGACGATCGTCGCCACAGTGGCAACCAGCGCGGAGCGCAATACCCATTTCACCATTGTCTTCTCGCAGTTCAGTGGTTTTCAGCCTGAGACTGCGTTTTGACGGTGTTCACTGACGCAAGCCTGACGGGCGCGTGCATTTCTGCATGCGTGTCATGCTGTGCTGTACTTCAGAGGGTCAGGAGGCGTGCGCTTCCGGGAAGCGGAGCGAAAGGCCGGCGCAGACGGGCTGGCAGGTGACCAGTTCGCCGCCATGCGCTTCTGCGATGCGGTCTGCAATGGCGAGGCCGAGACCGGCGGCACCGCCGGGGGCGCGGTCAGCCCTTATGCCGCGGGCCTTCAGGCGGTCGAGTTCGTCCGGCTGGAGGCCTTGTCCGCCGTCGATCACGGTCAGGCTGGCGCCCGGACCTGCGCGGACGATGACTTCTGTGCCTTCGGGCGTTGCCCGGAGCGCATTATCAATCAGTGTACGCAGCGATGCGGCGACGGCCTCTTCGAGTCCGCGGAAGGCGATGGGCGCCTCTTCCTCTACAGATAGAGTCTTTCCGGCCTGGAAGGCGGCCGGGGCGAGTTCGGCCACGACGCGGCGCGCCAAGGCAGCCGGCTGGATCAGGGATCGGCGTTGCGCCACGTCGGGCGCGTTGCTGCGGGCCAGAAGCAGCATCTGGTCCACCATGTCCGAGAGGGCGTGCACCTGCTTGCGCAGCGGTGCCGCATCTTCGGCGGGCAGTTTGTCCAGCGACAGCGCGAGGATCGACAGCGGCGTCTTCAGTTCGTGGGCGGCATCGGCAGCGAAGGCTTCCTGCCGGCGGGCATGCTCGCCAAGGCGCTTGGTCAGCACGTTCACGGCATCGGTGAATGGGCGCAGTTCCCGCGGCAGGGCGTCGTCGGGCGTCTGGTAGCTGCGCAGATCCTGAGCCGCCTCGCAGACTTCGCGGGCGATCTTCTTGAGCTGTTTCTCCATGCTGCGCACGACCAGCAGCGCGCCTGCGCCGAACAGGGCGAGGAAGACGGCGAACGGTGTCAGGACGTGCTCGATGATTTCGCGCACGGTCCGCCACAGCGGCGGCGGATCGCTGCTCAGGAGTTCATATTCGTACGTCACCATGACGCCGAGCACGGTGCCGCCGATGAGGCCCGACACGAGCAGTCCAACGAGCAATTTGCCGGCAATCGACTTCATGAGGGCTCCCGCCTGCCGAAAAAGTACCCGACACCGCGCACAGTATGGAGAATATCGTCTTCACCCGCTTCCGCAAACCGCCGGCGAAGGCGCGAGGCGACCGCCTCCAGCGCGTTGGGCGTGACCGGATCGGAGGCGCTGTAGAGCGTGCCTTCCAGGCGTTCGCGGGGAACGACCCGGCCGGCATTGCGCAGCAGGATTTCGAGGAAGTCCGCTTCCTTCCGGCCGATGGCGATGGCCTGTCCGCCGATCTCGGCCTGGCGGCTGGTCGTGTCGAAGGTGACGTTGCCGACCTTCAGGACGACCGGATCCCGGCGGCCGGGACGGCGCACCAGCGCCCGGAGGCGCGCCGCGATTTCTTCCACTTCTGCCGGTTTGACAAGGTAGTCGTCCGCGCCGGTGTTGAGGCCGGTCACCCGGTCGTCAAGCGTGCTGCGGGCGGAGAGGATGAGAACCGGGGGACGCTCTGCCGGCAGGCCGCGGAGCCAGTCGATGCCGTCGCCGTCGGGCAGGCCGAGATCCAGCATGATGGCATCGAACTGGCCGACGGCGACATGGTCGTCGGCTTCGGCGATGCAGCCGGCAATGTCGCTGTCGATCCCGCGCGCGGCAAGGCGTTCGGCCAAAAGGCGCGCCAGCTCGGCATTGTCTTCGATGATCAGCGTGCGCATGCGTTTCCGGATCCTGCAGTTTTGCGCCTTTGTATCCGGGAAAACTGACAAAGTCCTGACTTGATGTGACACGCTCCCGGGGATCAGTCGAGCGTCCGGCGGTAGCGCAGCATGGCGACGCCGACGGCGGCGGCGGTGAAGATGCAGAGCGCGATCAGCGGGTCCTGCAGCTGGACGAGGCTGGCGTCCTTCAACATGACGCCCCGCACGATGCGCAGGAAGTGCGTGAGCGGCAGGACCTCGCCGATGGTCTGCGCCCATTCCGGCATGCCCCGGAAGGGGAACATGAAGCCAGACAGCAGGATCGACGGCAGGAAGAAGAAAAAGGTCAGCTGCATCGCCTGCATCTGCGAGCGGGCAATGGTGGAGAAGGTAAAGCCGAGGGCGAGGTTGGCGAGCACGAAGATCGAGACGCCGAGGAGGAGGATCCACGGATTGCCCACGAACGGCACCTCGAACAAGACCTGGGCCGCAAGCAGAATGACGAGCGTCTGCCCGGCGCCGACGGCCACATAGGGCAGGATCTTGCCCAGCATGACTTCCAACGGCTTCACCGGCATGGCGAGCAGGTTTTCGATCGTGCCCTGCTCGGACTCGCGCGTCATCGCCATGCCCGTGATCATGACCAGCGTCATGGTGAGGATCACGCCCAGCAGGCCGGGCACGATATTGTAGCTGGTCTTGGCTTCGGGGTTGTACATCTGGTGGACGACGAGGTCGAAGGGCGGGCCGCTGCCGGTGGCGAGGCCGGCGAGCGGGCCTTTCAGGTCGTGACGGAGGGCGTCGGTCAGGATCGTCTGCGCGAAGCCGACGGCGCCGGACGCGGCGGCAGGGTCGGAGGCGTCGGCCTCGATCAGAATCTGCGGATGCTCGCCGCGCACGAGCTTGCGGGTGAAACCGGACGGGATGGAGACGACGAAGGAGACCTCGCCGCGGGCGAGCAGGTCGCCGGTCTCGCGCGGGTCGTCGGTCTGCATGACGAAATCATAGTATTCCGATGTGCGCAGCGACTGGACCAGCGTACGGACGATGGGTGTCTGTTCCTCGACCAGCAGCGCGGCGGGCAGGTGGCGCGGGTTCAGGTTGATCGCATAGCCGAACAGGATCAGCTGAACGATCGGGATTCCGAACATCATGGCAAAGGTCAGCCGGTCGCGGCGCATCTGCACCGTTTCCTTCATCAGGACGGCCCAGATGCGGCTGAGGGAGTTCAGGACGCCCTTCATGAATGCACCCGCATGTCTTCGCCCGCTTCTGCGCTGAGCGCGATGAAGGCGTCTTCGAGGCTCGGGCGGACTTCGTTCCAGGTGACATCGCTCGAAGGATGGCGGGCGATGGCGGCGGCGATGGCTTCCCGGTTCTCGCCGCTGACATGCAGGGCTGAGCCGAAATAGGCGACGTGCTCGACACCCGGTTCGTTCTTCAGCGCCTCGGCCATGCGGCGAACGCCGGGGCCTTCACCGCGGAAGGTAGCGAGGCCCGACCGGTCGATCACGTCCGGCACCGTGCCTTCGACGATCTTGTGGCCATTGGCGATGTACACGATGCGGTCGCAACGCTCGGCTTCATCCATGTAGTGGGTGGATACCAGCACGGTCATCCCGGCGAGGGAGAGGTGGTGGATCTCGTCCCAGAAATCGCGGCGGGCCTGCGGGTCGACGCCAGCGGTCGGCTCGTCCAGCAGGAGGAGTTTCGGATTGTGCATGGTCACGGCGGCGAGCGCCATGCGCTGCTTCCAGCCGCCGGAGAGCGCGCCGGACAACTGGTGCTGGCGATGCGTGAGGCCGAGCTTCTCGACGGTTTCGTCGACGGTCTGGCGCAGATGGGGCAGGCGATACAGGCGCGCGACAAATTCGAGATTTTCGCGGATGGTCATGTCGGTCCAGAATGAGAATTTCTGCGTCATATAGCCGGTCTGCTCGCGGATGCGTTCGGCATCTTTCTGGATGTCGTAGCCGAGGCAGGTGCCGGACCCTTCGGTCACTTTCAGCAGGCCACAGATCATCCGGATCGTCGTCGTCTTGCCGGAGCCGTTCGGGCCAAGAAAGCCCCAGACTTCGCCGCGCGGCATCTGGATATCGACACCGGCGACAGCCGTCTTCTGGCCGAACCGCTTGACCAGGCCGTGAACGTCGATGGCGAAATCGCCGGACATTACCAGTGGACCTCCACGGGAAGTCCGGGGTGCAGGCCTGCGCCTTGCGGGACCTTCGCCTCCACCATGAAGACAAGTTTCTCTCGCGAATGCCGGGCGTAGATGACGGGCGGGGCGAATTCCGCTTCGTGCGAGATGAAGCTGATGCTTGCCTTGACCGGGGCGGAGAGGCCATCTGCGGTGAGCGAGACGTCGGCCCCGACCTTGAGCTTCGCAAGCTCCGTCTCCGGAACATAGAAGCGCGCCTTCAGGCCGCCTTCAGGCAGGATGGCGATGATCGGCGTGCCGGGGGTGACGTATTCCCCGGTGCGGAAGAAGACTTCCTCGACCTTGCCGCTGACCGGGGCGAGCGTGCGCCGTTCATTCAACCGGTATTCGGCGGCGGCCTTCGCGGCCTCAGCGGCGCTGGCGGCCGCACTGGCGGCTTCGCGGGATGCGTCGCGTGCCGGCAGGGCCGCGACTTTCAGGTCCTGTTCGGCGGCGTGGACCGTGGCGACCGCGGCGTCATAGGCGGCCTCGACCTTGTCCCGCTGGGATTTCGGCGCGTAGCCCTGTTCGACAAGCGGCAGGACGCGGTCGCGTTCGCTGGTCGCCTGGTCGAGCTGGGCTTTCGCTTCGGCGAGGCGGGCTTCGAGACGCTTGATCTCCGGCGGGCGGGCGCCGGTGCTGAGGTCCTGCGCTTGCGCCATGGCCTGGTTCAGGCGTTGGGAGGCTTCCGAGACGGCGGCTTCCTCGGCAGTACTGTCGAGGCGGAAGAGGAAATCGCCCTGTTCGACCCTGTCGCCTTCGGTGACGGTCTGTTCGATGAGGCGCCCGGCGGCAGGCGCCGCGACATAGGTCCAGTCCGCTTCGATATAGCCGAGATGGACAGGCTCGTCTTGCTGGCCGCATCCGGCGAGGGCCAGGAGGACCGCGCCGGCCATCAGGGGTTTCAGGAGAGTGAGACGCTTCATGTTGCGCTCCGGGGTTCCAAGGCTTTGAGCATCATGCGCTCGTGAATTTGAAAAAGCTGGTCGAGATCGACGTCTGCCTCGTGCCGGCTGTTGAAAACGGCCTCCCAGAGGGCAGAAAGCACCATCGGTGCCATGACAATGCGCGCCGTCAGGTCGGGATTGGGCACTTCGGCCTCTCCGGCGTCGTGCGCGCGCTTCAGCAATCCGGACATCATCGCGAGCACGCGCTCGATCAGCTCGGTCCGGTAGGCCTGCACCATCTGGGGGAACATATGACTGTCGCCGACCAGGACCTTCATGATGCGGGGCAGGTCAGTCTGGCGGATCAGCATCGGGGCGATGCGGCAGACGCCGGCCAGGGCCTCGCGCAGGCTGCCGGCGTTTGTGGCAATCCGTTCGATCAGTTCGAGATTGGGCGAGGCGAGGTTTTCCACCAGCGCCCGGAACATCGCCTCTTTCGAGTCGAAGTAGAGATAGACGGCGCCCTTGGAGAGGTGCGCGCGTTTCGCGATGTCGCTCATCCGGGTCGCGGCGAAGCCCTTCTCGAAGAACTCGTCGAGCGCAGCCGTCAGCAGGGCCTGACGGCGTTCGTCTTTCGCTTCGTCGCTTCGTGCCCGCAACATGGGGGTGTCTCATAAATAACTGACTGGTCAGTTATTTATATTGAAGTCCTGTCCGGGTCAACGGGCCGGGGCAGTTGATATGACGGGGGATTCCGGGGGCGGTTGGGGAATTTCGCGTTCCGGGTTGCGGTCTGGCGCGGGCTGACTGAATATGCCGTCATTCCGGAAAGAGCGATCAGACATAACGGAACACACTGAGGGGGAGCAGGTGAACGCATATCAGGCCAAAAAATGTTACCGCAAACATGTCTGCGTGTGGCTGACCCTGTTTGTGTTCGGGCTTCTGGCGCCGGCCGCCTCGGCCGAGGACGGGTATGACCTCTGGCTGCGCTATGCGCGCCTTGAGAAAGTGCCGCCGGGCATGCCGAAAGAGGTGGTCGTCGCGTGTGCCGATTTCTCGCCCACGCTGGAGGCGGCGGTGCAGGAGGTAGACCGGGCGACGGGGTCCATGTTGGG
>ERZ795053.5568-NODE-5568-length-12933-cov-19.126029_pt1 | contig 12933 bp, 13 predicted proteins | sample MGYA00375137_ERZ795053 | MGnify/ENA primary metagenome ERZ795053 (study PRJEB30182, sample SAMN05720284) | activated sludge metagenome | isolation source: Anaerobic digester | place: Hong Kong | collected 2014-12-17 ... | reverse complement strand
TCGCGGCCACCGGTGTGACAGACCGGCATGCTAACCAAACTGCACCACGTCCCCACATGGAAATGGGAAACCAAAAGAATGGCGGGGACGACGAGACTCGAACTCGCGGCCACCGGTGTGACAGACCGGCATGCTAACCAAACTGCACCACGTCCCCAGCACTTTTCCTATCAAAAGACCGATTCGGTTCCTTTCATTCCTGGTACCCCTGGTAGGAATCGAACCTACATTTGCGGATTAGGAATCCACCGTTCTATCCATTGAACTACAGGGGCCACCCTCAAATTGCCTGTGAAATATATCATATTTTCGACCGGGTGTCAAGCGGATCAGATCACCTTGCGCAGGAAGTCCTGGGTCCTGGGATTCTTTGGATTGGTGAACATCTGTTCCGGTGGAGAATCCTCCGCGATCACACCCTGGTCCATGAAAATGATGCGGTCGCACACCTCACGGGCAAAGCCCATTTCGTGCGTCACCACGATCATGGTCATTCCGTTCTTGGCCAGTTCCTTCATCACGTCAAGCACTTCTCCTACCAGCTCCGGGTCAAGCGCGGAAGTGGGCTCGTCGAACAACATGAGCCTGGGATCCATCATCAACGCTCGGGCTATGGCCACGCGTTGCTTCTGTCCCCCGGATAGGTTCCCCGGGTGTGCATCAGCCTTATCAAGCAACCCGATGCGTTTCAACAGCTCTTTGGCTTTCTCTTGCGCTTGGGGCAATGCAACCTTTTTCACCTTCAAGGGGGCAAGCAAAAGGTTCTGCATCACCGTCTTATGGGGAAATAGGTTGAAATGCTGGAACACCATGCCGATGCGCGAGCGAACCTGGTTGATGTTTACCTTCTTCTCATCCACCAAGATACCGTCGAAGGTGATGCTTCCTTTTTCGTATTTTTCCAGGTGGTTTATGCAGCGAAGCATGGTGCTTTTTCCTCCCCCGCTGGGGCCGATGACCCCCACCACTTCTCCTGGTTGCACGCTGTAACTAATCCCTTTCAACACTTCCAGGGTTCCAAACCGTTTGTGCAAATTATCGATTTCCACAAGTGCACTCATGGTATTTTCACCTTCTTTTCCACCCATCCAACGATTTGGGACATGGAGAAAGTCAACGCAAAATAGATCAAGGCCACGCCCCCGTAAATCTCAAACGACTTGAACGTGCGAGATATCACGTATTGCCCTTGCCGGGTCAACTCTGCGATCCCGATGACCGAAACCAACGAACTTTCCTTCGCCAAGGCGATGAACTCGTTTCCAAGTGCGGGAAGCACGTTTCGGAAAGCTTGGGGAAGTATAACATGGAACATGGACTGCCACCCGGTCATGCCCAACGAACGGGCAGCTTCCATCTGTCCCTTGTCAATGGACTGGATCCCCGCCCGCACGATTTCTGCAGTGTATGCCCCAGCATTGATCGTCAGGGCAACCACCGCAGCAGTAAACGGCTTCAGGTCAAGCCCTAACGAAGGAAGCCCGAAATAAATGATGTAGATTTGGACCAGCAAGGGAGTTCCACGGATGAATTCCACGTACACCGAACTGGGATAACGAAGGGCTTTCATGGCGGAAAGCCTCCCCATTCCGGCCAGTGTTCCAATGATGGTTCCAAAAAACCCCGATGCCAGTGTCAACCACAGGGTGATTAACGCTCCTTGCAACAGGAACGGAAACGAACGAACAATCTCTGGCATTTTTTCCTCCCTCTTTCTATTTTTGGAGTACGCGGAACAAGGAAAAAATCCAAAAAAAGGGCCAAAACCTTTCACTCTTGGCCCTTTTCGGAATTGGACTTAGTGCAAATCCTTTTTCAGAACCACTGTTCAATCATTTTATCGTAAGGGCTCGTATGGAGGTCTTCCAACACACCGTTCACGAATTCCAGCAGTTCCTCGTTCCCCTTCTTGATCGCGATTCCGTAGCTTTCCGCGGAAAGCACGGGACTTCCAATTTCCAGTGCAGAGCTGTAACCCAGGTAGGCATCTGCGGTGGAAGAATCCACCACAACGGCTTCTACCCGGCGCAGGTTCAATTCCAAGAAAGCCTCGGTGAAATGGGCAAAGCGCGTGATTTTCAGGCCTTCGGCTTCAGTAGCCATGATATCTCCGGTGGTCCCTGTTTGGACAGCTACCTTTTTTCCATTCAGTTCTTCCAACGAATTGATCTTGGGACTTCCCTTCCTAACCACGATAACTTGGCCGGCATCGAAGTAGGGATCGGAAAAAAGCACTTCCTTGCGACGTTCCTCGGTGATGGTCATCCCGGCAATCACCATGTCAAACTTCCCCACTTGCAACGCGGGAATCAAACCATCGAACTGCACATCTTCCACTTTCAACTCTACTCCCAGCGCATCCGCGATTACCTTCGCCAGGTCAATGTCGAACCCAACGGCTTGGTTCTTCTCGTTCACGAACTCAAACGGAGGGAACGTGGCATTGGTTCCGATGATAAGCGTTCCCCTCTGTTTGATGGTGTCAAGAATCCCTGCGAACCCGGAAACCAGAAGAATAGAGATCAGAAAACTCACGAGCAAAAACTTTTTCATTCCAAAACCTCCTTCAATGGGTTTGAAAAACGCTGACATTTTCAGTTTACCAGATAGCCTACAGGGTGTCAAGGAACGGGGAAATCGAAGCGAAGAAGGGTGATATCGTCAGGGGGAAGACCCGAACGATCTTGCTCCCTGGCACGTACGTACAACTCTTCCAAGCTTTGCTCCTCCCGGAACAGCGCGGAAAGCCCCTCGACACCAAGCCGCCCGGAACGGGTGGGAATGTCGATAATTCCGTCGCTGTACACCAGGAGGCTTTGCCCTTCGCACAGCTCAAGGGTCATCGATTCGCCACTGTGCTCCCCAAGATCCCAGCCGATGGGAAAATCGATGGGAACGGGAAGGGTTTCCACCCCAAGGGGGCCTTTCAGCAATGGAAGGGGATGTCCAAAGGAAACAAGTTCCAAAAAGGCTCCCTTTACCTTCGCAAATATCCCCGTGAAATACCGTTCGGTATCCCCAAATAAACGAAAACGCTCTTCCAAGACATACCCCAGTTCGCCAATGGAAAGGGGGGGTGTGAGAATATCTTTCAGAATGGCCACCAGGCTGGTGCTGATTAACGCGGAAGATAAACCATGACCGTTTACATCCAGCAACGCCATCCAGGAATCGTTCCAGAAAATCATGTCTCCACCAATTTGACTGGAGGGATGGAAAAAGGTATGGACATGGTGGGGCAAATCCGTGGGAATAAGGGCTTTTTGGATGTCCATCGCTTTGGCCATTTCATTTGCGGACGAGGATTTCTGAAAGAGTTCCATCCCTCCCACAACCACATCCCCCAAGTAAAGCGGGAAAGCGATCACATCAAGGGGAACACGCGAAGTATGATCCTTGCGCAAAGCGTTCACACTGAACGGTAGAATCGCAAATTTCTCCTGCCGGATGCTTTGGTACAACGGACACAACTTGGTGGAGCACAAGGGAACCCCGAACTGGTCCGTGTGCTGTAAAATATTCTCCCTGCAGCTTTTTCCCACCACCTCCGAAGCGGTGTACCCCGTGATTTGCGTGGCCCGGGAATTCCAAAACAAGATATTTCGGTCCACATCAACGATATAGGCTCCCACGTCCAACCTTTCCAGGTAAGTGATCAGTTCGAATCCCGCGCGGATCTTCCCAAGAAAGGGAGGCCAAAGATTTTCCATGGTTTTCCCCCCAATTGATGATAAAATAGTATAGCACTCCGGAGGCAGAAAAAAAAAAGGAGAAAGTGGGTTTCGTTGTCTACCAAGCCAAAAACCATACCATCACCCGAAATGCAAAAGTTCTTGTCTTCCCTTTTTCACCAGGGAGTCCCCATGGATGTTATCCTGGAAAAAGGAATCCAAAAATTCGGTCCCGAACGGGAACAAGAGTTTTTGCAAGAGCTCATGCGCCAAATTGATCGCGAGCGTGCTTTTTCCCCTTTCGAGCACTATCGAAAAGACACCACTTCCTTTCCTCCCGTCGAAAGCATCACCGCCCTGTTCTTGTCCATTCTGGCCCTGGTGATCCAAAGCACGGTGATAAACTGGGTTTTCTTCCTCCCCATCCTTCTTCTTTCCGCGGAAGGACTCTCCCACAAGCAGTTTTTCTCACGGCTCCTTGGTACCCTTTCCCTTTTCCTATTTTTCCTGGTTGCCATCAATTGTGGATGGGAAATTCCGTATCTCTAATTACGCATCTTTCGCGCAAAATCCCAAAAAATAAAGGAGGAACCATGAAGAAAATCGCATGCAAGGACCTCGAACGTTTCTCGTTTCTCTCGCAGCTCAAATGGTCTCCGGACGGCGAAAGCATCGCATTTGTCCAGAGCAAGGCAAACCTGGAGGACAACGAGTACGACTCGGATATTTTCGCGTGGAAATCCGGTCAGTCGGCTCCTTTTCGTCTCACGGCAATGAAACGGGCGCGTTCCTTTTGCTGGTTGGAAGATGGAAAAAGCATTCTTTTCCCCGAAGATCGGGACCCGAAAGACGCCGAGAAGAAAAAGAACGGCGAATTCTTTACCCGCTTTTTTCGCATCTCCATTGACGGAGGAGAAGCCACTCCCGCGTTCCAATTCCCCCAGCCCGTGACCCGCATCGAACATCTTGGTGGGGACATGTTCCTGGTCGGGGCGGTTTACTCCCCGCAATTTGACGCGCTTATCGAGGCCACAGACGCGCAGAAACCCGAAGTGTTGAAAAAATGGAAGGACGAAAAGGACTACGAAGTCCTGGACGAAATCCCCTTTTGGTCCAACGGACAGGGGTTCACCAACAAGAAACGCATTCGCCTGTACCTGTTCGATGCTGCTTCCGGCAAAGCGGAAGCCCTTTCGGATCCACTGACAAACGTGGATGAATTCGAGCTCTCCCCGTCCAAAAAGAGGGTGGCATTGGTTTCCATGCGCTTCGAAAACCGCCTTCAGATCTCTTCCGAACTTTCTTGGCTGGACCTTCCTTCGAAGGAGACCAAGTCCCTAACCCACCAAACCCCTTTTTTGCACGGTCACATCACCTGGGCGGACGAAAACCGGATCGTATTCAGTGGGACGGACATGAAGACCAACGGGATCAACGAGGATCACCGCTTTTTTTGCTGTGACCTGGAAACGAACAAAACCGAATGCCTCACCCCGGATCAAACCTTTTCGATTGGCGTTTCCGTTGGCTCGGACTGCCGTTTTGGCCAACCCGGAAAAACGCTGCAAGCGGAGGGGGGAGAGGTATTCTTCCTGGAAACATGCGGGTACAAGAGCCTTTTGAAGAAGCACAACAAACAGGGCCAGGTCGAAACCGTTGTGGAACCCGGAAGCACGGTGGATGGCTTTTCCCTTCGCAAAGGGAAGCTGGCGTGGATCGGGCAGGACCCCCAGGGTCTTCAGGAAATCTTTTTGCTAAACGATGGAAAGGTGGAACTTCCCTTCCCCATCAACTGCCCCGTGTTACAGCAACTTTCCCGCTCCCAGCTGGAGTACATTCCGTTTACCAACAGCGCAGGAATTTCCATCGACGGATGGGTGCTGCCCCCGCTCGACCGCGAAACCGGTAAGCGCTACCCCACAATACTGGACATTCACGGCGGGCCGAAGGGAGTATACGGCGAGAATTTCTTCCACGAAATGCAAGTGTGGGCTTCCCACGGTTACGCCGTGTTGTTTTGCAACCCAAGGGGGAGCGATGGAAAAGGAGACGAATTCTCCGATATCCGTGGCAAATACGGGCACGAGGATTACCAGGATATCATGGAGTTCGTGGACCATGCGCTGAAAACGCTGGACTACCTCGATCCCGAAAAGATGGGGGTAACCGGCGGGTCTTACGGTGGGTTCATGACCAACTGGATCATCGGCCACACCGATCGCTTCAAGGCCGCCGCCTCGCAGAGAAGCATCTCCAACTGGATCTCCAAGTTCTGCACCACCGACATCGGCTACTTCTTCGTCCCGGACCAAAACCAGGGAACCCCGTGGGACAACATGGAAAAACTCTGGCACCACTCACCACTGCAGTACGCTCCAAACGTGAAAACCCCCACGCTGTTCATCCATTCCGAGGAGGATTACCGTTGCTGGCTGGCGGAAGGGTTGCAGATGTTCACTGCGCTCAAGTACTTCGGGGTGCCCTCGCGCTTGGTGCTGTTCAAGGGAGAAAACCACGAGCTGAGCCGAAGTGGCAAACCCAAGCATCGCATTCGCCGGTTGGAAGAAATCACCAACTGGTTCGACAAGTACCTGAAGTAATCGTCGAATCTTTCCAAGTCAACGCCTGCCTCCGGGGAGGCAGGCTTTCTACTGGTACTTGAGCAGTTGGGAAGCTAACTCCCGTGATAGCCAGGAAAAAGAGGGTTTGGTTGAGATTTGGGGAAAGCAAGCCAGAGCCAGCTGGTGGTTCAAAAAACGCGCCTCCCCCGTTACGTCGCGCACGGCTCGCTGCAACCCCATTTGGCGAAGTACTTCCGGGAAAACCGTCTCGTCCCGGTTTCGCTTCAATTCGATCTCCATCATCGGCACCAAGGTCCCTTCTTCCCCTCGTGAAGAACGACTGGAAACAAAAGGCATCCAGAAAATATCGAGCACTACCTCCGGCTCTTCCCGAAGCAAGAAGCGCAACTTGGAAACGAAGGGAAAACGAAACAGCGTATCCGGGTCTTCGAGGAACGGTTGCAAGAAACCCGGGGGATTTTCCGGGAAAACGGCGGTTTCGTTCTCCTGCCGGCGGAAGAAATCGTCATCCAGGCTGGTTTTGGAACTATACACCCAACGCTCGCTCCACTGCGCCCGAGGCTTGGTGGAATCGGGGAAAAGCGACCAGCGGAGCCTCTGGCTGCTTGACAGCCTTTCTCCCTTGTCCAAGTACCACTGCACGATGGCCGATACATGGATTCTTTCCGCGATAAGTCGGTCCACTTCTTCCTGTGTTTCGAATATATACTTCCTTTCCACTTCCAACGCCATTTGGCTCTCCTTTCGTGCTACGTTTCTCGAAAAAGGCACCGGAAAAGTTCGATGGTTTTCTCCGCGACGAACCCGTTCCGCGTCAATGCGTTTTGCATGGGCAGGTTCAACGCATCCACGTCTGCAACCACTTCCTTTGCTCCCCTATCCTGTAATCGAACCATTCCCCAACGAAGAAGTTGCTCTCCGAATCCATTCCCCCTATGCTCCGGTACCACCGCGATATGGTTAATGGTTCCCAGGGTATCTTGGATCATTTGGGGGATGACAAGTCCCACCGGATACCCCCCCACGAAGCCAACGAACCATTCCTTGGGGTTGTCATCCATAGATCGCAAAAGGGCTTCATGCCTCCGCGCGGCTTCTTCTTCTCCCCATTCCTCCACAAGGGAGGCATCGGAGCGATCCAGCGTGTTGCCATACGCATCTTGAAAAACTTGGTGAAACTGTGTGGCAGGCAACTGGGAAACTGGCTGGAACTCCATTGTCCATTCGCCCGAAGAAAAGGGGATGGTTGCGCAGAATCTTTTCTTTTGCTGGAACAGTTGAAAACCACTTCCTTGCAACCATTTCCGAATCGTGGAATACCCCGAATCGTCGGAGTGAAGCTGGTACTCGATTTTCCGGATCTTCTGGGCTTGCAGGGTTTCCAGGGACTTTTGGAACAAGGAAATGGTTGTGTCGTCCAAAAAGGGGGGGTCATCCCCACTTCCAAGATGAGAAAAGGCAAAGCCAAAAAGGCGCAAAGATTGGGGTCCTTTTCCTTCCAACAAACCCCAGCGTGCCAAAACTTGCTCCCCGGAAAGTATCCAAAAAAGCCATTCGCTCCGGGTGGATCGTTTTTCGAGAAGGCCACCCATCACTTGGGCAAACTGGGGTTCCTCGTTTCCGAGAGAACAGAAATAGCCCAGACCACGGGAAGTCTCATGAAAATCCGAAAGCCTTCGAAGTTCTTTTTGCATGGTACACATCCCCTCCTTTGGATTTCCTGGAAATATGCTACAATGGAGCGATACTGCACAAGGAGCGATACAATGCCCGAAAAGCCAACCTACCCACTGCCGGACACCGTTTTGGTGGAAACCCTGATACCTGAAGAATTCATCGAGGAGTTGCGCAATGCACTCAATCGTGCAGGGATTCTGCGCGTGGGAAACTACGACCACTGCCTTTCGTTCCATCGTACGCAAGGATACTGGCGCCCTTTGCCCGGATCCTCTCCCCACATGGGAACCCCGGGGGAAATTTGCCATGGAAGCGAATTCCGCGTGTCCTTTTCCTGCGCTTCGGGCAAGGCACGACAAGCGATGCACATCATTCGGGAAATCCACCCCTACGAGGAACCGCTGCTCTACGTTCTTCCCCTCCTAAACGACTTCTTCCAGGAAAGAGAAAAAAATGGAGGGATAACCCCGTGATCCTCGTCAAGAACCTTCGGAAGTACTACGGGAAAACGCGTGGGATCGAAGACATCTCCTTCTCCATCTCTCCGGGAGAAATTTACGGCCTCATCGGTCCGAACGGTGCGGGAAAAACAACGACCATCCGGGTGCTCACGGGTTTTCTTCGCCACGACACGGGGGAAGCCCAGATCGGAGAGTTTTCCATTCCCCGTGAATTGGGCAGGGTGAAAAACCGGTTGGGGTACCTCCCCGGAGAAGTCAACTACTACCCCGCGTTACGCGTGAAGCAGTTCTTGGAGTACAACCGGAGTTTTTACCCCTTCCTCGATCCCCAGGTGGAGCAACAACTGGCCGAGGAGTTGCAACTGGACACCTCGAAACGTTTCAAGGAACTCTCGATGGGAAACAAGAAAAAGGTCGGAATATACCAAGCATTGGTCCACCAACCGGATTTCTTAGTGCTGGACGAACCCACCAATGGTTTGGATCCGTTACTGCAACAGACACTGTACTCCCTTTTGGAACGCCAACGCGCCAAGGGCTGCACGATACTTTTTTCGTCGCACAACCTGGCGGAAGTCGAACGCATCTGTGACCGGGTGGGAATTGTCCGCAAGGGAAAAATCGTGCTGGAAGCCTCCATCGAGCAACTCAAAAAATGGTCTCGGCGTCTGGTCACGGTTTGGGATTTGCATCCCATAGCCCCGTTGCAAAAAGAGTTTGACCTCGTCGTGCAATCGGGAAAGCAAGTGGTTTTTTCCCTACCTCCAGAAAAAATCAAAACCTTCCTGGGCCGCTTGGCGCAATGCCATTTTTCGGACCTCTCCATTCGCCAACCCACTCTGGAAGAAACCTTCATGGAATACTACCGGGAAGGGGGCCCACAAGAATGAACGTGTTCCGCCGGGAATTTTCCTTCCAGCTTCGCTACACCCTGATCTGGACCATCGTGCTCCTCCTCTGGGCACTGATGTTCATCCCGGTGACGGGGCAAATCATGGAAGAAATGGACACCATCATCCAGTTCTTTGACAAGTTCCCCAAGGCCCTGCTTCGCACGTTCAACATGGACGCGGAAATGTTCTCCAAACCCGAAGGGGTCTTTGGTTCCGAGGGAATGAGCTTCGCGTACATCCTGGGTGGTATCTTCGCATCGCTTTTGGCGGGAAGGGTTTTCGCGCGCGAATACGAGGAAAAAACCATCGAGTACCTCCTGGTGAAACCGCTGTCCCGGCGTTCCCTCTTCGTACAAAAAGCGCTGTGCATGGTGTTGTTCCTGCTGTTTTCCGGCGTGCTGTTCGGCGGCAGCATTCAACTTCTTTTCCGGGCGTTCATCGGTCCCAAGTACGCGTTCAGCACTACGGTTCTGTTGGGATTCGCGCTGTACGAAATCGTGGTAATGCTATTCTTCGGAGCCATAAGCGCACTGGTCTCGGTCATCGCGCAGAGCACGACGCTCAACACCGCGATTTCCATGGCCCTGGTCATTTTCATGTACTTCGGTTCCACCCTGGTAGACCTTAACCCCGCGTTGGGTTGGATGCGTTACGCGAGTATCTTTCCCTACATCCCGCTCATCGATACCGTGAAAAACGAGCAGGTGTTTTGGGCAAACTCGCTCTGGATCGCAGCGCTTTCCGGGGTGATCTTGCTGGTTGCGTTACGGGTGTTCGAAAAGAAAGAGATCCGGATCTAAACCAGCGAAGCGGGGGAAATCGCAAACAACAGTTTTCGACCACGCTTCCCCACGGTGTGAAAAACGCCTGCCTTCCGGTAGGTGTAGGAAATTTTGGACGCCAAGTTGGGAGAAACCCCCAACAGCCCCACCAAGTTTTCGTTGCCAAAAACCGGAGGGAGCTCAACAGGGAGAAGCTCTGCCAGGCCGGAAAGCCCGCGAATCACGTGCGAGCGGTGCACGCATTCCAGGACTCGCTGCTGCACTTGCACCCCTTTCCTTCGCCAGCTCCCCTTGCCGTTATCGCAACGTGTTTCCTCCACGCTCACCTCCAACACCTGCATGGTGAACCCCGCTTGGTGAAACAACTCCGGTGAGAAGATCCACTCCGCGAATAGGTCCCACAGGGTTTGATGCGCAGGTGACTTCCTGCGCAGAACCGATGCACCGCTACTGGGGTCTAAGTAATGGAGCGTTTTCTCCACGATAATCGGCATCACAACCCGCACGGGGTGCTTCGGGAGAAGTGCAAAAAGCTTGGGAACGATCTTCCCCAGGTTACGGGTTTGAATCTCGATCAATTCCTCCCCGCGCACCAGGTCGATCACGTAGCCCTCCAGCGGAACCTCCAACCGGTCACCGGGCTCGAACATCCATTCCTTGATTCCCGCGTGCAGTTGGCTTTCGTTGTACAGGTTGATGCCGTTTGTTTCTGGGGAAAAACCATCCATCTTCAGACCTCGACTTGGAATATCGTGTGGGAAAATGATACCATGAAAAGACGAGAAACAGGGAACGGGCGTACCGGTACAGAAAAATGAGGCAAAGGGAATATCTCAAGTCCGGAAGGTGGTCCCGATGAAAAAGAACCCCATTCGCTCATTCAAAATCGCATGGAGCGTAATTACTCCCATGCTTCTCGTTGTTTTGCTCACTTCGTGCTTCCTGTTTTCCTTCCCGTTTGGGGGATCTACCTCCACGGGGAAACCCAACACGGAGGACACCAAGGGAAGCTTCAAGTTCTTGGACCCACAAACCGAGCAGCCTTTCTCCCAAAGGCTCACGCCCCCGGCTACGGTGCTGGTGGAATTTTCCTTCAACGGTATTTTCCCGGTGACTTCCATCGAGTTTGGAGCCTACCGGGAAGACGACGAGAAGACTTGGATTCCCACATCGCGATTCGCCAACACCCGTAAGGTACAATCCACCTTCTCCTCGGGAAATAACGCGGGTACGTTCGTGTTCGAGGCCACGGTAACCGACTTGTACGATCGGATGTACGCGTACTCCGAGAAAATCCAGGTGGTGGATACCTCACCTCCTTCTGTGACCCAGTTCGATTTCTATCCCTCCAACGCCGCCACCTTGATTCCCATTGAGCAAAACCAGGGGTACGTCTGGATGGAATTGGTCGATGAACAAAGCGCCGTGTTCTCCGAGGAAATCGTGAATTCTCTTGCCAACCATACCCGTTCCTACCTGGATGGCCAAGATATTTCCAACCAACTCTCCTTCGACCCTTCCAAGATTTTTACCACGGGGGGGAACAACCGCGTGATCTGCATCGCCGAAATCGAATTCGGCCAGATGGAGAAGGGAACCCATTTGTTGCAGATGTTCATGGGGCAACTCAACGGGGACGAGGAAGATTTCCTGAGTTTCCAGACTGTCATTTCGGCAAGTTTTCCCGATACCAAGCCTCCCCAGATTTCCGACGTTCTGCTGAGCCCCTCGGAACCTGGGTTGGATTTCATCGACTACAAGATCATGGACGAGACCGTGCTCTTTGCTTCCGTAAAGGACCGTGCAGAAAAGGTGTTTTACGAGGAATCCGGGATCGACACCCTGGATTGGGTAATCGAAGGTGAGGGCCGTTCTGCATCTGGAACCCTGTATGCATATGGCGTCGTGGAGAAAGATTTCACCGCTACCATCCGCATGAGAGACCTTGGTTTCCCCGATGGGATTTACACGCTCTCGTTGCGTGCTACGGACAAAAACGGCAACATCGAACGGCTTGACCCCATTTTCCTGGAACTGGGTGTCACCCAGTCCCAAGAACTAACCATTCTCGTGGAGAAAATTTCGGGGAACACCAACGTTTTGGAGTACCGCGTGGGCGATTCCCTTCGTTTCTGGATCGATACCGAATGGACCTTTGACGCTGATCCCACCTGGCGGGCCATTCCAGAAGAAACCCTGGAACCAGAACAAGGTCTTGCAACGGTTTACCAGAAGGTACCCAACCACGATTTCGACATTACGGTATCTGCCATGCACAATGGCATTCCATGCTTTGGATACAAGCACATAACCGTGGTTTCCACACCGGTGAACGAGGATTACATCCCGCCCACGATTTCCTTCTTGGACGCGAGTCTTTCCGATCCCTCCGTTCCTTTCCAGCTCCGAATCCAAGACGAAACATCTCTGCCCGAGGAGCCAATCGTCTCCACGAGCGTGATGAAGTACCCCGTTTCCGGGGCCACGGATACGGCCATCCCCTATGGAATGGTTGCCATCATTACCCCCTCGGGGAGTCCCTCTACGTTTGCCCAAGAGTACAACGTCTTTTTGCTCGACCCATTGCACGGAGGTGTCCCCACGCTGGAAGACGGGGAAAAGATCGTTTTTTCTGTCGTCGCGGAAGATGAGAACGAAAACCAAACCGAAAACTCGTTGATGTTCTACTAGCGATCCTGCGGAAAACCCTTTTTCCGCGAAAGAGGTGATTCGATGAAAAAAGCACGAAAAGCCCTTTTTCTCACAATCCTGGTTGTGATTCCGCTTTTCACATCCTGTTTCCTGTTTGATTTCCTCTCCCCGCAAACAACCTCTTCGCGCTCGAAAATGGTGATGACCGTAACCCC